>Ga0207702_10000851_pt1 | contig 31904 bp, 32 predicted proteins | sample KBSCornC62_FD_184302 | JGI IMG/M metagenome (GOLD analysis project Ga0207702, IMG submission 184302) | Corn rhizosphere microbial communities from Kellogg Biological Station, Michigan, USA - KBS Corn C6-2 (SPAdes) (version 2) | ecosystem: Host-associated > Plants > Roots > Rhizosphere > Soil ... | reverse complement strand
TTGCACTGGCGATGGCCGGCCATACCCACGGCGGGCAGGTGTACATCCCTTGGTTGACCGAAAAAATGTTCATGCTGACGCGCGACGAAAAATACGTAAACGGTTACTACGACACACCCACCGGCAACCTGTTCGTGACGCCGGGCATCGGCGTGACCGGCGTCCCGCTGCGGTTCGATTGCCCGCCCACCATCGACGTGCTGGAATTGCGCCACGATGTGCGCTGAACCTTCCCGTCAACAACCCTGCATCCATTGCGGCGACTGTGTGCGTGCGTGCCCGGATGCGCTGAATCCGGAAGCGCTGTTCTTCGCGCTGGTGCAGGATGATTTCCCCGCGGCCTGCACCGCACGACTCGATGCCTGCAGTGAATGCAACCGTTGCACGGAAGTTTGTCCCTCGCACATCCCGTTGCTCGACTGGTTCCGCTGGGGCAAGCTCGAGTTGGCCCACCGCGCGCGCACCGACGAAGCACGCAAGCGTTTCGAAACCCGCAACGCGCGGCTTGCCCGCGAGCGCGCCGCGCGGCGGCGCGGGATTCCTTCGCCCATTGCGCTGCCCGCGCAAACGATCAGCCACGCCGAAGTGCTGGCGGCCATTGCGCGAGGAACAGCCAGGCGGCGCGGGAAACGCCCATGAAGCGCGAAGACATCGCAGAACTCTTCCATCGCCTGCACGACATCGACCCGAATCCGACCACCGAACTCAAGTACAGCACGCCGTTCGAGTTGCTGGTGGCGGTGATCCTGTCGGCGCAGGCCACCGATGCCGGCGTCAACAAGGCCACCAGGCGCCTGTTTCCGGTGGCCAACACGCCCAAAAAAATCCTCGCCCTCGGCGAGGACGGCCTCAAAAAATACATCTCGACCATCGGCCTGTACAACGCCAAGGCGAAAAACATCATCGCGACTTGCGGGCTTTTGATCGAACGCCACGGCGGTGAAGTGCCGCGCACGCGCGAGGAACTGGAAGCGCTTCCGGGCGTCGGCCGCAAGACCGCCAACGTGGTGCTGAATACGGTATTCGGCGAGCCGACCATCGCGGTGGACACCCACATCTTCCGCGTATGCAACCGCACCGGTCTCGCGACCGGCAAGACGGTGCGGGCCGTTGAGGACAAGCTGGCGAAGGTGGTGCCGGATGAATACAGGCTCGGCGCACACCACTGGCTGATCCTGCACGGGCGCTACGTATGCACCGCGCGCAAGCCGAAATGCCCCGAATGCCCGATCCGTGATCTCTGTGCCTACAAGCACAAGACACCGGGCTGATCGTGTGCCCCGCTGAATGGGGCGCAACACGAGCCGACGGATTCGTCATATTCCCCGCGTGTGGCTCGGGCGCGCGCTGATATCCTGCCCGGATGCACAAACAGATCGAAGCCTACGCGGAACGCCTGTGCACGCGCTTCCGTGGTTTTCTGCCGGTAGTGGTGGACGTCGAAACCGGCGGCTTCGACGCGCGGCACGACGCGCTGCTCGAGATCGCGGCGGTGATCGTGAGCATGGACGGCGACGGCGTGCTCACGCCCGAACCCGTGGTCTCGACCCACGTCGAGCCGTTTCCTGGTTCGCACATCGACCCCAAGTCGCTGGAAATCACCGGCATCGATCCCGACCAGCCGCTGCGCGGCGCACTGCCGGAGCGCGTGGCGCTTGACCTGATCTTCAAACCGGTGCGCGCCGCCATCAAGGCAACCGGCTGCCAGCGCGCGATCCTGGTCGGCCACAACGCCGCCTTCGATCTGGGCTTCCTCAACGCCGCGGTGCTGCGCACCGGCCACAAGCGCAACCCATTCCATCCGTTTTCGTGCTTCGATACCGCGACGCTGGGCGGACTCGCCTACGGCCAGACCGTGCTGTCGCGCGCGGTGCAAGCCGCGGGCTACGAGTGGAACGCCAACGAAGCGCACTCTGCGGTGTACGACGCCGAACGCACCGCGGCGCTGTTCTGCACCATCGCCAATCGCTGGCGGTATCTCGAACAACTGGAACGGGAGCGCGTCGGCGTCGCCTGATCCGTGCCTTCGCGCGATCGTCAATCGACGTCCGGCGGTGGCGCAGCACGCCCCGCGATCCCTGCGCGCAGACCCGCCAGCATGCTGCGCACGTTTTTCCGGCGCGGCGGGATCAGCAGCGCGAACAGCAGGAACTTGACGATGAGCCGCGGCACGTCCTGCGCGATCCAGCGCCGCGGCGTATACGCGCGCCGGTACAGCAACACGCGGTTGCGCATCATGTAAAACAGCCGCCGCGGCGCGTGCACCACGACGCCGCGCGGCAGTCCGGGGAGCCGCCGACGTGCATCGCCGAGCCGGTGATCCAGCCCGGCCGCGCAAACGCCATACAGGGCGTAACCGGCCGTGCGTGCACGGAAACACCAATCGAGATCGACGTTGTCGATGAACAGCGCGTCATCCATTGCGCCGACGTCGTCGAGTACCGCAAGCGGGATAAGGCTGCCGGATGAAATCAGGAAGTCGCAGCGGATCTCGGCGCAACGGCCGTCGCACGGCAATTTGCGGTTGAACGGGAAACGGATGCGCACGAACGGCGCATCCGAGGACTCCCGCGCATCGCGAAAACGCGGGCCCACCGCCGCAACCTTCCCATGCATCGCGCGCTTCCCAAGCGCTGCGACAAGATCCTGGACCATCCGCGTCGAGGGCACGCTGTCCTGATCCATGAGCAACACGCAGGACACGCCCGCAAGCACACGCGCGCGTTCGATGCCCGCGTTCAGGGCATGGGCGAGACCCCTGTTCTCGGGCAAGGCCAGCAAGCGCACTTCGGGATGCCTTGCGCAGAGGTCGCGGAAGCGGGGATCGGGGCTGGCGTTGTCCACCAGCACGACATGCCCGACTTGGGGCACGAGCGCGGCCAGCTGTTCGGCCAACACCGCGAGGTTCGGACAATGCGTCACCAGCACCGCACATACCTGTGCCGGCGTGATGGCCTGGGCCGGCGCGTCAGTCACGCGTCACCCGCGTTCGCACGCGCACAGCGCGGCGGTCACACGGAGTGACAACGCGCGAAGCAACCGCAACAAAAAGATCGGATGGCAACTTCACAGCGCGATTGTCGCCGCGCAGCCGGGGACTTCAAAGTCCCCAGCAGGCACGGTCGGGCCGGAAGGGACGCGGATGCACGCCCAACAGCCGTTCCAGCTCGCCGTTGTCCGCGACCAGGTCCTGCTGCAGGCGCGTCAATGCGCCGCGCATCGGCGGTACCAGGCGTGCGCCGAGGTGGATCAACGGCGCGGGAACATGCAACGGAAACGTGCGCACCGGAAGACTTGCGTGCACCCGCGCGAACATTTCCGATGCAGGCAGGCGCTCGCCGCCGCCGATGGGAATCACGCGCCCCGCCGCGCCACCGTCCATTGCCCGCACGACGGCCTGCGCGATGTCGGCCGCATGCACGGGCTGGCGCAGGCCGGACCCTGCGGGCAACCCGAACACGCGCCAGCGCATCGCGCGGCGCGCGAGCGGCGTGAGGCTGCGATCGCGCGCGGCCCCGTAGATCAACGTCGGCCGCAGGATCGTCCACGCGATGCCGCGGCGCTCGCAGGCACGCGCCACCGCGGCCTCGCCTTCGCGCAGCCGCCGCGACACTCCGCGTTCCGCGACGACCGACGAGGCCTGCTTGCTCTCCGCGCTCATGGAACTGGTGGCTACCACGCATTTCAGGTTTGCGGCGGTCCCCGCTTCAATCCACGCGGCCAACGCATCCAGTGGCGCGAAACAACAAACGGAACCCGCGGCATTCGCGGCGGCTGGCGCTTGCGGCAACCCACCCTGCAGCCATGTCACGCCCTCGAGCGCCGCTTGCGGCCTGCGCGAGAGCGCGAGGACGGAAACGCCCGCGCGCACCAGTTCCGGAAGCAGGAAGAAACCGATCTGGCTGCTGGCGCCGCACACCAGCACCGCGCCCTCACGCCAGCTATCCATGTGCGCCCGAAGCGGCTGTGGTGGAAGTCAGGCCAGGAATGGCCGCAGTGGTATCCATGCCGGCGCGAGAGCCCGGGAGACCGAAATGTCTGGTCATGCAGCGATCACGGATGATCGCACTAGCCATGATGGAGTTTTGCATCCACCTCGCTGATGCGCGGATCGTCCGGCACCAGGCGTTGGGCTTCGCGCAGCGCCGCGCGCGCGGCGCCAAGTTGACCGAGTCCGACGTAATGATCAGCGCGATCCAGCCAGGCGCTGCCCAGCCCATGGCGCATCGAAGCCGCGGCCGGATCGCCCGGATCGAGTTGCTCCAGCGTGCCCAGCATGTCGTGCGCCTTGTCGAGATTGTCCTCGCGCAGGGCGCGCTGGAACTGCTGGCGCGTGACCTCCGGCAGGTTGCGCAGCCCCGCCTGCGCCTCGGCATTGTCGCCGTCGATGCCGAGCGCGGCGCGATACAAATCGTACGCACAGTTGCCCGGCGGCAGCATGATGTCGCCATTGCTCGCGGCGGCCTTGGCGTGAGCGACCAGCCGCGCGAGCTTGGCCGAATCGGCCGGGCTCAATACGGGCGCCGGAGGCGCCGATTCGGCCGCCACGGCGGGTGCTCTGGGGGCTTTGCCACCAGCGCCCAGGCGTGAACGCGCCGCGGCCAGGTCGGCGGATTTCGGCGCCAGTGCGGCGGCCTGATCCAGCAGGTTCTTCGCATCATGCGCGTGCCCGGCATCGATCGCGGCGTTGGCCTGCACGATCAACGCTTCGGCGACCTGCCCCAGGCCGGCCTGCGCCGCGGCATTGCCGGGATCGGCCGCCAGCGCGGCCTTGAACTGCGCCTCGGCGTTGTCATTGTCGCTGCCGGTCATCTTGCCGGCACGGAGATCGGCCTGGCCTTGCGCGAGATACTGGTCGCGCTGCGCATCCGCGGCGCGATCGGCGGTGGCAACATCGGCGCGCAAGGTCGGCAATTGCGAATACCCGGGCAGCAGGTTCGACAAACGGGTGAGCGTCTGCCGGGCGCCGGTGCGGTCGCCATTGCCAAGTTGGGTCTGGATGCGTGACGCGAGCGCGTCACCGATCTGGCTCATGCCATGCTGCGCGATCGCATTGTGCGGGTCGCCCGCGAGCACCTTGCCGAACAACGCCGCGGCGCCGTCATTGCCGTCGATGCGCCCGTTCGCGAGCGCCGCGCGCGCCTGGTCGATCAGGACGCCGACATTGGCGTTGTGCAGTACCGCCCTGGCGAGCGCCTGGTCGACCGCGGCCACGTCGGCGCCGCCGCCGAGCAGGCTGCGCGCCTCCTCCAGCGAAGTGCGCGCGGAGGCATAGTCGCCTTGGATCAGGGCCGCCTGTGCACGCACGAGTTCGGAGTGCCCGACGTTTTGCAAACCCGTCAACGCCTGCTCGTTGTCGGGATCGAGCGCGCGCGCGGCCTCGTACAGATCGCGCGCACTGTCAGGGCTGCCCGAAAGCTTGCCCACCGCATAAGCCTTGTCGGCACGCGTCAACAATGAGTTCAACTGTGTCTGCGGCAACAAGCCGCTCAGCGTGGCGTGGTGGGTGAGCGCCCACCCACTGGCGACCGCGAGCACGGCCACGACCGCCAGTACCAGCCACGGCATGCGGAATGGCCTGCGCGGCACGCGTTGACGGCGGGTGTTGTTCGCGAACGGCGGCCGATCAGCCGGATCCGCGCGCATGGTCGTGCGCCGATCACCACCGGTATCGACATGATCGAGATTGCCGAGCTTGGGTTCGGTGCGCCGCAGGCTGTCCCGCGAAGATGCGTCGTTTCGGTCATTCATGCTGATCGTTCGCCGGGCCATCTGCCCGGCCGGTGTATCCGCCTCATGGGACCATCGCGGCCATGCGCCGGTTCCTTCGCGGGAACCAGGCCATGTGCGTTCATCTTAGCATTCGCCTTGGATAGGCCGCGCCGGAAACCGCGCGCATTCAGCCGCCGGCAAGGCGGCACGTGCGCTTGCTCAGCCACCGGCAAGCCGGCGCGCCTCGGTGACATTGGGCAGCGCCGACAAGCGGGCCAGCAGTGCGGACAACTCGCCGAAGTCGTGCACGCGCAGCGTGAAGTGCAGCGTCACCTCGCCGAGGTCGCGGTCGCTGTGGCTGTCCGATGCGACGATGCGCGCGCCCGAATTGGTGACGACATTGGTGATGTCGCGCTGCAGGTCGCGGCGGTCATAGCCGAGCACCACGATGTCCACTTCGTAGGCACGGTCGGGCGCGCTCTGCCAGCGCACCTCGATCACGCGCTCGGGATTGCGCGCGCGCAGACGCGCCAGCGCGGTGCAATCGGCCCGATGCACCGTGACACCGCGCCCGCGCGTCACGTAACCGGCGACGTCATCACCCGGCAGCGGCCGGCAGCAGCGCGCCAGCGCGGTCAGCAGATTGCCGACGCCTTCGACGGTCAACGCACCCGGCTTGCCCAGCGACGGTGCGGTCTTGCGTGGTGGCGGCACCCGTACGGGCGCCGCGGGTTGCGTATCGAGCATCGCGCGGGTCAGTTGCGCGACGCCCACTTCACCCAATGCCAGCCCTACCAGCAAGTCGTCGCGGCCCTTGCGGCCCAGCCGCGCCGGCAGCCGTTCCATCAGTTCGTCGGACACCGCAAGGCGGCGCGCCTCGCGTTCCAGGATCTGCCGCCCCGCGGCGAGGTTCGCCGCGAGATCTTCGTGCCGGAACCACGCGCGCAGCTTGCCACGCGCGCTGGCGGTATTGAGGTAGCCGAGCTGCGGCGACAGCCAGTCGCGGCTCGGCGCGGGTTCGCGCGCGGTGAGGATTTCGATGCGGTCACCGCTGGCGGGCTGGCATGTGAGCGGCACGATGCGGCCGTTGACCTTGGCGCCGCGGCAGCGATGGCCGACCATCGTGTGCACGTGGTAAGCGAAATCGAGCACCGTCGCACCGGCTTGCAGGTCGAGCACTTCGCCTTTCGGCGTCAGCAAATAGACGCGATCTTCCGCCAGTTCCGACCGCAGTTCGGCCGCGAGCGTGGTGTCATCCTCGCCATCGGCGCGTGTCTCCAGCAGCTTGCGCATCCACGCGACGCGCGCCTGGTAGGCGGCATCGGCGTTTCCGCCTTCCTTGTAACGCCAGTGCGCGGCGACCCCGAGTTCGGCACCGCGATGCATCTCCTCGGTGCGGATCTGCACCTCGAGCGTCTTGCCATCCGGCCCGACCACCGCGGTGTGCAGCGAGCGGTAATCGTTGCCCTTGGGTCGCGCGATGTAGTCGTCGAATTCGCGCGGGATGATCGGCCACAGGCCATGCACCACCCCGAGTACCGCGTAGCAGTCCGCCACGCTGCCGGTGAGCACGCGCAGCGCGCGGATGTCGTACAACTCGCCGAAGCCGACCTTCTTGCGCTGCATCTTCCGCCAGATGGAATAGATGTGCTTGGCCCGGCCATTGACGCTGGCCTCGATGCCTTGTGCGACCAACGCCTCCCGCAGTTGCGCGACGCAGCGGGCGATCCAGTCTTCGCGATCGGCGCGGCGCTCATCCAGCAACTCGGCAATGCGGCGATACACGTCCGGCTGCAGGTAACGGAACGCCAGGTCCTCGAGTTCCCATTTCCATTGGCCGATGCCGAGCCGGTTGGCAAGCGGCGCGTGGATGTCGCGGGTCAGTTGCGCCAGTTCGTGGCGTTCGGCCTCGGGCAACGCAGCCGCCGCGCGCATCCGTGCGAGCTGGCGCGCCAGCAACAGGTACACCACGCGCAGATCGCGGATGATCGCCAACAGCAATCGGCGCAGGCCTTCGGTATTGCCCGCGGGATCGCGCGCGGCATGCAAGGCCCACACCCGCTCCGCCTGCTGCTGGCCTTCGACCAGCCTGCGCAGCGCATCCGGCGCCCGCGCGACCATCGTGTCCCATGCATCCGGATCGACACCCGCCACCGCATACCAGCCCGCCGCGCCGCGCGTATCGTCATCGCACCCCACCCCCGCGAGCAGCGCATCGGTTTCCCGCCACAAGCCGCGCTCGTGCCCGGGCAACGCGGCAACCGGCGGCTCGGGAAACAGGTGTTGATTCCTTGATGATGGCTGCATGGCGTGTGCGCATCGATGCGATTGCGCCGACCCGGGAAAGGTTTGCGAAAGACCACCAGTGTATTAAATCGAAGGCACCGATACCCCGTGCGACCGGCATGGGGCACTGCTATCATCGCCCACCATGCGCACCCGACTGATGCTGCCGGCCGCCTTGGCCCTGCTCCTCACCGCCCTGCCCGTCATGGCCCAGCAATTTTCCTCGCTTGAGGAACGTATGTCTGCGGCCGATTTCAAGGCAGCAGGCCTCGACAAGCTTTCCCCGCAGGAACTGCAGAACCTCGACAACTGGCTGCGCACGCATGAACAGACCAAGATGGTCTCCGCCAGCGGCGCGCCGGTGTTCTATCCCGACAACCAGCCACGCGACAAATTCAGCACGCACCTGGTCGGCCACTTCAATGGCTGGGCGGGACAAACCACGTTCACCCTCGACAACGGCCAGGTCTGGAAGCAGGCCGAGTCCGGTGCCTACTCCTGCCCCGACGTCGACAACCCCGAGGTCACGATCAAGCCGATGATCCTGGGCAGTTGGCTGATGTACGTGCAGGGCTGCAACCAGAGCGTGCGCGTCGATCGCGTGAAGTAACCCCGCCGCGCCGGGCTGCCCCAATCTGTCTTTCCGCTGCCGGCACAGGCATGATGACTGCGTCCGCGACCGCTTCGGCCGCGCGAGGATCATGACGTGCTGGAAGTCTGGCTGCCGCTTTTATCCATCGCCGCCATTGCCGTGTGGTGGTACCACGCGCTGCGATTGCGCGAACGCGCCATCGCGCACGCACGCCATCTTTGCGAACGCCACGGGTTGCAACTGCTCGATGACAGCGTGGCGTTGCATCGCCTGCGCATGAGCTGGCGGCATGGCAGCCTGCACGTGACACGCGAATACCGCTTCGACACCAGCCTCGGCGGCGATGATCGCCGCGCGGCGAGCATCACCCTGCTCGGTGACCGCATCGTCAGCGCAAGCGTGCCGGAGCGCGACGTTCACGCCCACGAGCCAGCGCCCGCAATCCGCGTTGTGCACGACATGCCGCCGGCCCAGGCCGGTGCCGGCGCGGACAGCAACATCGTCCCGATCACGCGCGCGCGCAGGACCTTGCACTGACGCATAGCGCTCTTGTGTTTGTCGCTCGAACACGGTTTGCTCGCTGCGCGTGAGCTGCTTGCGCGAGGCAAGCGACACAAAAAACTCAAAGACACTGGATCCAGACTTCCGCCGGGACGACGATCAAAAGCAGAAGCGCTCAATTGCGCGACCGCGCGCGATGCGCACCACCCCTTCGTCACTTCACCACGTGCAACGTGGGCTTGCCCTTCGGTCGTGGTTTGTCCGGTTCGTTGCCGGAAGTCGACGACGATTCGCCAGCTTCGCCGGATGCGGGCAACCCCTGGACCGACTTGGGCACGGCTTGCAACGAAGGTCCGGCCGGTTTTGCGGATGGTGCGTCACCTACCGGCTCGATCGGCGGTGCCGTGCCCGGCGCGTCTTCCGCCAGCAGCATGCCTTGGCCGTTTTCGCGTGCATAGATCGCCTGCACGGCGGCAATCGGTACGCTCACGGGCTGGCTGACGCCGCCAAAGCGGGCCATGAAGGTGATGGCGTCGTTGCCGATTTCCAGATGCGCGACCGCGCGCGGCGCAAGGTTCAACACCACGCGGCCATCGCTGACTGCCTGCGGCGGCACCTGCACCCCCGGCTTGCCGGCATCGACCACGATATGCGGCGTGAGGCCGTTGTCGCAGATCCACTCGTGCACCGCCCGCAGCAGGTACGGACGGTTGGAGGTCATCGCGGGGGACTGCTCGGTCACAACTCGCCCAGCAGACGCTCTTCGGCCGTGAGGCTGCGCGCGAAGCCCTGGCTGCGGAACAGGCGCTCGCCGTAATCGACGATCGGTTTGGCTTCCTTGGGCAGCGACACACCCAGCGAAGGCAATCGCCAGACCACCGGCGCCACCAGGCAATCGGCGAGGCTGATCTCAGGGTTCAGGAAGAACTTCGCGGCCTTGAACAACGGCAACGCGTCCATCAGGTGATCGCGCAGACGCTTGCGCGCGGCCTCGGCGGCACGGCCACCGGCGCGGATGTTGGCGACTTCCGGGACCCAGTCACGTTCGATGCGCACGCAGGCCAGGCGCAGGCGCGCGCGCGACAGCGGATCGACCGGCATCAGCGGCGGATGCGGATAGCGCTCGTCGATGTATTCGCACACCAGGGCAGGGCCGTACAGGACCATGTCGCGATCCTGCAATGTCGGCGTGTCGCCGTACGGATTGATCGACTGCAATTCGTCGTGTGGCTTGCCGGGTGGCACCTCGACGCGGTCATAGACCACCCCCTTGGCGGCCAGCACCAGCCGCACGCGGTGCGACTGCACGTCGTCCGGCGCGGTGAACAGGGTCAGCACGGTACGGGTGGTATGTGCGGTTTGGATCATGCCAGTGTCCCCTTTGGGCGTTTAGGACCTGTTCGCAGGCCCTAGGTCCGGTGACGCGACAGTCCCGGGTATGGGTGTCATCGCCTGGCGGGCACGGCGCCCGCCAGTCAATGCACGTCCTTCCAATACTCTTTTTTCAGCACCAGCGCGAACAGGGTGAAAAGTACCAGATACAGCACCACCCACGCACCAATGCGGCTGCGCGGCAGTTCGTCCGGCGCCGACACGTAGGCCAGGAACGCGGTCAGGTCGCGCACGGCCTGATCGTACTGCGCGGGCGTCATGCCGCCCGGATGCGCCAGTTTGAGTTCCTTGACCGTGGCCGGGTTCCCGCCCTCGGCCGGATTCATCACCGCCACCTGCTCGCCCTGCAGCTGCCACAGCGGGAACGGCATCGCGACGTTCGGGAACACGGTGTTGTTCCAGCCGCTGTTGGTCGCCGGATCGAGATAGAACGCCTTGAGATAGGCCGACACCCAGTCGGCGCCCTTGGCGCTGACTTCCAGCGACAGGTCCGGCGGAACCTTGCCGAACCATTTCTCGGCGTCAGCTTCCGGCATCGCCGTGACGATCGGATCGCCGAACTTGGCGCCGGTGAAGTTCAGGTTTCCCATCACCTGCTGTTCGGTCAGGCCGAGTCCGCTCGCCATCTGCGAATAGCGCATGTATTTCAGCGAGTGGCAACCCACGCAGTAATTCATGAACAGCCGCGCGCCGCGCTGCAGGGAGGCCTGGTCGTGCACGTTGATGTTGGCGTCGGGATAACCGCCGCCCTCTTCCGCGAGCGCGGTCGGCGAAGCCAACAGCGGCACGGCAAGCGCGAGCAACATGGCCGTCAGGGTGCGCATGGTGGTGCGCTGAATGAACTTATGCATGCGTGGTCACCCTTTCCGGAACCGACTTGGTTTTCTCCCACCCGAAGAACGTGTAGGCCCACAGGAACACGAAGAACGCGAAGTACAGGACCACCAGGGTCCGGCCGAACAGGTTCTCGATGGTGGTGATGTCGGCGTTGGGGCCGAAGATGGACACGATCCAGCCGGGCGTGAGGTCGGCACCGATCGCCGCCAGCAGCACGAACACGATCGCGAAGATCGTCAATGCGACCTTGTAGCCGACGCCGCGATAACGGATCGACTTCACCTTGCCGCGATCCAGCCACGGCACCAGGAACAGGGCAATGATCGAGAGAGCCATCGCCAGCACGCCGAAGCCCTTGCTGGGGATCATGCGCAGGATCGCGTAGAACGGCGAGAAGTACCACACCGGCTTGATCGTCGCCGGCGTGACGAGGTCGTTGGCCGGGATCGAATTGTCGTGTTCGAGGAAGAACCCGCCCACGGTTGGTTCGAAGAAGATGATGATCGCGCAGATCACCAGGAACACGCCGACACCGACGAGGTCCTTCAACGTGTAGTACGGGTGGAACGGAATGCCGTCCAGCGGGTGGCCGTTCGGGCCCTTGTGCTTCTTGATTTCGACGCCGTCGGGGTTGTTGGAGCCGACTTCATGCAGCGCGCCCAGGTGCAGCACCACCAGCAGCAGCAGCACCAGCGGGAGCGCGACCACGTGCAGCGCGAAGAAGCGGTTGAGCGTCGGATCGGACGGCACGAAGCTGCCCATGATCCAGTCGACCAGTTGCCCGCCGATCACCGGCACCGCGCTGAACAGGGTGATGATCACCTTGGCGCCCCAGAACGACATGTTGCCCCACGGCAGCACGTAGCCCATGAAGGCCTCGGCCATCAGCGCGAGGAAGATCAGCATGCCGAGCAGCCAGACCAATTCGCGCGGCTTCTTGTACGAACCGTACATCAGGCCGCGGAACATGTGCAGGTACACCACGATGAAGAACATCGAGGCGCCGGTGACATGCATGTAGCGCACCAGCCAGCCCCAGTGCACGTCGCGCATGATGTACTGCACGGAATCGAACGCGCCCGCCGCGGTGGGCGTGTAGAACATCGTCAGGAAGATGCCGGTGACGATCTGGTTCACCAGCACCAGCAGCGCCAGCGAACCGAAGTAATACATGACGTTGAAGTTCTTCGGAGCGTAGTACTCCGTCATGTGCTTCCTGTAGGCCACGCCCGCGCCCGGCGCGCGCTCTTCGAACCACTGCATCAACGCGCGCATCACGCGGCTCCTTTCGGATCGACGCCGATCTGGATGTGGGTGTCATCGACGAAGTGGTACGGCGGTACCACCATGTTGAGCGGCGCAGGCACCCCGTCGTACACGCGCGCAGCCAGGTCGTAACGCGAATGGTGGCAAGGGCAATAGAAGCCGCCCTTCCAGTTCGGGTCGAACGGCTCGGGTTTCACCTCGCCCTTGTAGTCCGGCACGCAACCAAGATGCGTGCAGATGCCGATCAGCACCATCCATTCCGGCTTGATCGAACGCGTGGCGTTCTGGCAGTACTTGGGCTGGACGGACTCCTTCGACTCCGGATCACGCAGGCGCGGATCCTCCTTGGGCAGCCATTCCAGCTGTTCGGGCGTGCGGTTGACCACGAAGACAGGTTGGCTTTGCCAGCCGTAGCGCACCATCTGGCCGGGCTCGATCTTGCCGATCGCGACGGTCACCGGGGCACCGGCCGCCTCCGCGCGCGCGCTGGGCAACCAGGTTTCGACGAACGGAATCGCCGTGATGATCAGGCCCGCGCCACCGATCACGGCCGTGGAGGCCGTCAGGAATCTGCGTCGGCCCTTGTTGATACTTTCGTCCGCCATCTGCATCTCCGCACTAACGTGTGGCCATGGCCCCGAAGCACGGACGGCGGTATTCCCGCGCGTCCCGCACGACCGGGATGAACGGCCATCGCCCGGCCGCACCCGTGTCATCCATCGGGCCCCAAAATCGTGTTAGTTTAGCGTTCGCCTCCGTGGCGCACAATCCAATCGCGCTCCACCGGCCCCCGATTCCATGCGGCACAAGCTCAGACCTTTTCTTTTCGTCCTGCAGTTCGCGGCGGCGGGCTTGGCCGCGGCATTCCTGATCAGCCTGGCATGGCCCGGCCTCGGTGCGCACCTGCGCGATGGCCTGCGCGGAAACTCCAGCGCGGCGGTCAGCGAACCTGCGCCTCCGGAAGAACCCCATGCCGTTTCCGGAAACGGACCGGCTTCGTATGCGGATGCCGTGGCGCATGCCGCGCCGGCGGTCGTCAACATCTATGCCGACAAGACCGTCACCGAGCGGCAGATCCAGATTTTCCCGGACCCGCTGCTGGGCGGCGTCGCCGGCCCCGCCCTGAAGCGCCGCGAGCAGAGCCTCGGTTCCGGCGTGATCTTCACCCCGGACGGCTACGTGTTGACCAACAATCACGTGATCACGGGCGCCGATGACATCCAGGTGATGCTGCACGACGGACGCGTCGCGCACGCCAAGGTGATCGGCACCGACCCGGACACCGACCTCGCCGTGCTCAAGATCGACGCCGGCACGCTGCCGACGATCCAGGTCGATCCGGAAGCGCCGCGGGTGGGCGACGTGGTGCTGGCGATCGGCAATCCATTCGGGATCGGCCAGACCGTCACGATGGGCATCGTCAGCGCCCTGCAGCGCCAGTTGAGTCTGTCGCCCTACGAGGATTTCATCCAGACCGACGCGGCCATCAACTCCGGCAATTCCGGCGGTGCGCTGGTCAACGCCGAGGGTCAGCTGGTCGGCATCAATACCGCAATGCTGGACCGTGACGTCGGCGCGCAAGGCATCGGCTTCGCGATCCCGGTGCGCACCGCCAAGCGCGTGCTGGACCAGATCGTCGAACAGGGACACGTGGTGCGCGGCTGGCTGGGCGTGGAAGTCGGCAACGTGATCGTGTCGGCCGATTCGGGATTGCCGGCAGCGGCGCGCGGCGCCACGGTGCTGGACGTCTATCCGGGCGGCCCTGCGGCGCAGGCGGGGCTGCAGCCCGGCGACATCCTGCTGAAACTGGGCTCGCAACCCGTCACCGATCCATTCGACTTCCGCGCCCGCGAAGCGAACATGAAACCGGGCAGCAAGGTCGAGGTGTTCGGCCTGCGCGCGGGCATGCCGTTCCACACCGAGGCAGTGTTGACGCAGCGTCCGAATTTCCGGCAAGCCAGCGCGAACGGCTGAAGAGTTCCGTGTGCGATCATCCCTGATCGCCGCGTCGCTGAGGTCGGCAGCGAGACGAAGCGACCTTTGTTCCATCAACACCACCACGGCCACAAAGCCGCCATCCATGGCCAAGAGCTCCGTGGCCTGACCTTTCACAACAGCTGCTCCGAACCCACCTCAATAGCAAAGCAAAGAGTGCAGAGGCACGTCCGCCGCCCAGCGCGCACGCCCGTGCAGGAACGCCAGTTCCAGCACCACCGCGGCGCCTGCGATTTCGGCGCCGAGCTGTTCAACCATTTGTCGCGCCGCAGCCAGGGTGCCGCCGGTCGCCAGTACGTCGTCGATGATCAGCACGCGCACACCGGGTGCCAGCGCGTCGGCATGCACTTCCAGCCGTGCCTGGCCGTATTCGAGTTCGAAATCGGCGCCCAGCGTTGCAGCCGGCAGCTTGCCGGGTTTGCGCAGCGGCACGAAGCCGGTATCCAGCGCACGCGCCAGCGCGGCGCCAAAGATGAAACCGCGCGCCTCGATGCCGCAGACCGCGTCGATCTTCTGTCCTCGCCACGGCGCGGCCAACGCGTCCACGCATTCGCGGAATGCCCGCGCATCGGCCAGCAAAGGCGTGATGTCCTTGAACAAAACGCCGGCCTTCGGAAAATCCGGAACGTCGCGGATGTGCGCGGCAAGCCGTGCACGCAGTGCGTCATCGAGCCCGGCGCTGGCCGCGATCGTGTTCAAATGGCCGCGGGCTTCGGGCGCAAAGGCGGCGCGGGTTCGACACGATCGTCGGCCACCGGCGCGCGCAGCATGTCGGTGATCTCGCGCACCACCGGACCCGCGTCATCGGCGAAAATTTCGGGCACGCTGACCGTCATGAAATCGCGCGCGGGCAACTGCCCCATGCCGCCAATCAGGTATTCGCCGTTGATGAAAGCGGGAATGCCGGCATTCTCGAGCGCGTCCTTCACCAGATGCGCATCGACGATGCCTTCAGCGTGGTAGACGGTTCGCATGAACTTCACGCTAGCACGTTTCTTGTGCGATCGTCCCTGATCGCTGCTTCTCGGAACTGCTGTTCACCCGGTGACAGAGACTGTCTCGCATACGCTGTGGTAATTGACGGCGAGTAACCATCCATGGTGCCGGTGCCGGCCCGGCCATCCTTGGCCGGGCGTTACTCGCGCCATCCCTGGCGCTGGCCCTTCGGGCCACCTTCGGTGTTCGGGCGCGCTCCCGGCGCGCCTCGTCAGTCGGGCACACGATGCCCCCGGCATCGCGTAAGCGCCCGCCTTCGCCCTGGTTTTCCACAACAGCCGCCTTGCAGGGGTACTGATCGCAAGCGTTTTCCGGGGTGCATCGTTAAACTTCGCGGCTTGACCTTCGCTGGAAGCACCCATGGCGGACGAACACGCCCCCGTCGTCACCAATTTCATCCGGCAGATCGTGCTGGCCGACCGCGAGGCCGGGCGGCTTGGCGATGGCCCGAAAACGCGTTTTCCGCCGGAGCCCAACGGTCACCTGCACCTCGGCCATGCCAAGGCGATCTGCCTCGATTTCGGCATCGCGCGCGAATTCGGCGGCCGCTGCAACCTGCGCCTCGACGATACCAATCCCGGCAAGGAAGATCCGGCGTTCGTGGAGGGCATCAAGGATTCGGTGCGCTGGCTCGGATTCGAATGGCACGAGTTGCGCCACGCTTCGGACTATTTCGAGGCGCTTTATCGCGCCGCACTGAAGCTGATCGAGGATGGCAAGGCCTACGTCGATGACTTGAACGCCGACGAGGTGCGCGCCTACCGCGGCACGCTCACCGAACCCGGACGCGATTCACCGCACCGCAATCGGCCGGTCGAGGAAAACCTGGATCTCTTCAAGCGCATGCGCGCAGGCGAATTCGCGGATGGGTCGCGCACGCTGCGCGCGAAGATCGACATGGCGTCGGGCAACATCAACCTGCGCGATCCGGCGCTGTACCGCATCCGGAAAGTGACGCACCAGAACACCGGCGACACTTGGCCGATCTATCCGATGTACGACTTTGCGCATTCGCTGTCCGATGCGCTGGAAGGCATCACGCACTCGTTCTGCACGCTGGAATTCGAAGACCACCGGCCGCTGTACGACTGGTGCGTGGACAACGTCGATCTCCCGAACCATCCGGAACTCTGGCAATCGCTGGTCGAAAAGGGCTTGCCGACCAAGCCGTCGAAACCGCGACAGATCGAATTCGCGCGCGGCAATCTTTCCTACACCGTGATGAGCAAGCGCAAGCTGCTGGAGCTGGTGAACGAGCACCACGTGGATGGTTGGGACGATCCGCGCATGCCGACTCTTTCCGGCGCGCGCCGGCGCGGCTTCACCGCCGCGGCGATCCGGATGTTCTGGGAGCGCGCGGGACTCTCGAAGCAGAACAGCGTAATCGATTACGGCGTGCTGGAAGGCTGCATGCGCGACGATCTGGATTCACACGCGCCGCGCCGGATGGCGGTGCTCGATCCGTTGAAGCTCACGATCACCAATCTGCCGGACGACCACCGGGAAACGCTGGCGTTTCCCAATCACCCCAAGGACGAAGCGTTCGGCACCCGCGAGGTGCCGTTCGCGCGCGAAGTGCTGATCGAGCGCGAAGACTTCGCCGAAGTGCCGCCGAAAGGATTCAAGCGGCTGGTGCCCGGCGGCGAAGTGCGCCTGCGCGGCGTCGGCATCGTGCGTTGCAGTGAAGCGATCAAGGACGCCTCCGGCAACGTCACGGAACTTCGCTGCACGCTCGATCCGGAATCGCGCCACGGCATGGAAGGCGCCAATCGCAAGGTGAAAGGTACGATCCATTGGGTGAGCGCGAAACACGCCGTCGAAGCCGAGGTGCGCTTGTACGACCGGCTGTTCGACACCGCCGATCCCGACGACGACGCCGACGGCAAAACCTGGCTGGATCACCTGAATCCGGATTCGCGTCGAAGCGTGCGTGGCTATCTGGAGCCGTCGTTGCGCGATGCCGCGCCCGAACAACATTTCCAGTTCGAACGCACGGGCTATTTCGTCGCCGACCGGCACGATCATTCGCGCGAACACCCGGTATTCAACCGCACGGTGACGCTGCGCGACGCGTGGGCGCAAGGCACGCGCTGAAACGAGCGCGCCTTCGCGCATGCGTCACGCACGGCTTACGCATTCTTTACTTGAATCCGAATGCTTCCTGAAGCCTGGCGGCGTGGGTGGGACTCCCGTGCAACCGGCACATGCCAGCGTTCATGCGGTTTTTCGCCTTGCACGTGCCGCCAAGCTGAACGGGTCCGCTCCGGACCCGCGGGACTCCGTTGCGGCGGTTAGTGGCCGCTCATTTTCCTGTTGCTACGTTCGATCGGCATCGTCGCTGCCAGGCGCTGCTTCCGACACAACAGGAGATCACGATGAAACATTCGCGCATTGTCCCCGTCGTCGCCCTCGCCGCAGCGCTTGGGTTCGGAATCTCCAGCGGCAGTGCCTTCGCGACACAACAAGCCGCACCAACCGGCGACCACTCGTCCAGCGCGAGCCAGGCCGTGGGCGACGCCTGGATCACGACCAAGGTGAAGAGCGAGCTCGCCACCACCAAGGGCGTCAAGAGCATGGATGTGACGGTCAAGACCGTGGATGGCGTCGTCACGCTGATCGGCGTGCTGCCGACGAAGCTGGCCGTCGAGAAGGCCGTCGCGGCTGCGAAAAGTGTCAAGGGCGTCAAGGACGTCGACGCCTCCGGCCTGAAGTCGAAGGACTGATGGCATGGCTGCCCTCGAACCGGCCATCGCGCAATGGAAGCTCGATGTGGGGCACGACAGGATCAAGCAGGAATGGACCGAAATATCCGACAAGTTGCGGCGCCGCTGGCGCAGGCTGACCTGGGACGACGTTCTGTTTACCGGCGGCAGCGCCGAATATCTCGCACGCGTCCTGCAGGATCGCTACGGCGTGGATCGGCGCGAGGCGCTGCTGCAGGTATATGAATTCGAGAGCCAGATGTAGGAAGGCACGTTGCAGGTTTACCGGTGCGCGGATGCTCGCATGGATCGCGACGTTCGCGCACCGACCCCGGGAACGGAAACGCACCGCGTTTCCAGACGGCTTCAGGGAAGGAGCCGGGCCGGCCGGCCGATCTCCCCCTCCGTGCAGGCCGGCATCCTGCCGCATGGATTTCGAACATCGGCGGGTCCTGCTCCGGACAAGCGAAGGAATCGCTTGTCCGGAGATGTTTCAACGACGCAGCATCAGGAGAACACCATGCTGTATTACGCCATCGTCTTTCTGATCATCGCACTCGTCGCTGGCTTCTTCGGTTTCTTCGGCATCGCCGGACTCGCGGCCAGCATCGCGAAGATCCTGTTTGTCATTTTCATCATTCTCTTTATCGTCTCGCTGGTCTTCGGGCGCCGCCGGCGGCTGTGAGCCGATCGCCTGGCGTGGCCGGGCGCCATCAAAGCTCGATGCCGAAACGATCCCGGAAAGCGCGCTGCCCCGCACGGGTCATTTCCAGCGCGCGGCTGTCCAGGTCGCGCACGACCCATTTTCGATCCAGCACCGTTTGCAGGATGCCGGCGCCGAGCGCGCCGGCGAGGTGCGGCCGGCGTTCGCTCCAGTCGAGGCAGCCACATGCGAAGCGCCGGCGCGAAGCGCGCGCCGCATCGACATCGACGCCGAGACCAAGCAATCCTTCCGCGCCGGCGCGCGTGACGTCGTAGGCGTCACCGCCGCGTGACAGCCAGCGCAGCGTGAACAAGCGGTCGTGCAACCGGACCGCGAGCGTGCCAGCCATGTGGTCGTAACATGTGCGCGCCACGCGCAGGCGTTCGGGTGTGTTGGGGACAAAGCGTGCGCGCGGCTCGCCCGCCACCACCGTCAAGGCTTCGAGTGCCGCGGCGACGTGGGCGTCGTGCAAGCTGTAGTAACGGTGGCGCCCCTGCGGCAAAACCTTGACCAGGTGCCGCGCCGTCAACTTCGCGAGATGCACGCTTGCGGTGGATGCACTCACGCCCGCGACCGTGGCGAGTTCCGTGCTGGTGCGCGCATGGCCGTCAAGGAGGAGGCACAGTATGCGTGCGCGTGCGGGCTCCGCGATCGCGGCTGCGATGCCGGCAATAGGAGCGTCGTGGCTTTCTGCATCCATACTTTTACGATAATCAAAGCATGGCCGCCGCGCAAGCGCCAGCATGCCTGCATGAAGTCCCGGCCAGGTCCACCCGCCACGCTCGTCATCGACAACCCGGACCGCCGCGCGTTTCTCGTGCAAGGCGCCGTACTGGCCGCAAGCGCCGCAACGTGGCGGCCCGGACCCGTGAACAGCCCGCACGCATTGCCTGATCCTTCCGAACCACGGGGAGTCCCGATGAAGATCGTCTGCATCATCCGCTACGAAATCGATCCGTACCAGCGCGACGCCTTCAAAACCTATGCGGAAAACTGGGGCAGGGTCATCCCGCGCTGCGGCGGTTACCTGATCGGCTATTTCCTGCCGTGGCAGGGCACCAACTACGTCGGCTGGGGCCTGATCGGATTCGATACCCTCGCCTCCTACGAGGCCTATCAGGCGCGCCTGCGCGAAGACGCCGACGGCAGGAAAAACTTTGCCTTCGCGCAGGAGATGCGTTTTATCCTGAAGGAAGAAAGGAATTTCATCGAAGTGGTGGACGGCACGTTCAACATTCCTGCCGGCAAGTAAGCGCCGCGCAAGGCGGCAAATGCGAATGAAGAAAATCGGCATCCTTGGCGGAATCGGCTGGCCCTCGACGGTCGAGTACTACGCGGGCCTGTGCGGGCTCGCGGAAGCGCGCAACCGCATGCAGGATCGCGCGCAGATGCCGGAAATGGCGATCGAATCGCTGGACCTGGCCAAAGCGGAACTGCTGGTCGGCAGCGACCGCGACGAGGGCTCGTGGCTCGCCTTCGACGCCTACCACCGCACGGCCCTGCAACGGCTGGAACGCAGCGGCGCCGACTTTGCGGTGATCGCCTGCAACACCGCCCACCACCGTCTGACGCAGATCGAGAGCGGGCTCGCGATTCCCGTCCTCGGTATCGCGGACATCGCCGCGGATGCCTGCCTCGAACGCGGTATCCGGAACGTGCTGATCCTCGGTACCCGCACGGTGATGGCATCCTCCGTGTTTCGCGAGGCGTTCCGGCAGCGCGGCATCGACGCACACGCGCCTGCGGAAGAACGCCACTGGCAGATGGTGCTTGCCTCCATCGATGCCCTTTCGTGCGGGCACGACGATGGTGCATCCGGGCGCATCCGCCGGGTCATTGTCGAGTCGGGCCTGCACCAGAACCCCTCGGCCGCGGTCTATCTTGGATGCACCGAGCTGCCGTTGGCTTTCCCAGCGCAAAAACACGAAGGCATGTTCGAGATCGACGGGGTTCGCTGCATCAATTCCACCGCGCTGCACATCCGCGCGGCGTTCGAATACGCAACCATGGATGCATGAAACCGCGCTGTCCACGCTGGCTGATCACGCTTGGTGCAACGAGCATCTGCACCGCCGCGTTGTGCGCGGCACCGCCGCCGACCGGGCTGCAACGGGATGTCGTTTTCAACCTGCCTGCGCCGCTCGCGCGCAACGGCGAACGGTTGCGCAGGCTGGTCAGCCCGCTGCATGCACTGGACATGCAGCGGGAAATGGCCGGAAATCCGGACGCGCTGGAAGCCTCGCCACTCGCACCATCGCAACAGCACTTCGCGCTGTACGTACCCACGTCGGCCGCCCCCGCGTCGGGCTACGCGCTGCTGGTGTTCGTGCCGCCGTGGAAAGACGCCCGGGTTCCCGTCGAATGGATCCCGGTGCTGGATCGCAACCACGTCATCTTCGTCACGGCGGCCGGATCCGGCAATGATGCCGATGTGCTGGATCGTCGTGACCCGCTCGCATTGCTGGCGGCGTCCAACGTCATGCAGCGGCACCACGTGGATCCCGCGCGCGTGTACGTCGGCGGCTTTTCCGGCGGCTCGCGCGTGGCCTTGCGGCTGGCGCTCGCTTATCCCGACCTTTTCCGCGGCGCGCTGCTGGATGCCGGCGGCGATCCGATCGGTACGGCGCAGGTTCCATTGCCGCCAGGGGATTTGCTGCACCGCTTCCAGCAGGACTCGCGGATCGTGTTCCTGACCGGCAGTGACGACATGGTCCGGCAGACTCAGCTTGCGCATACCCAAACCTCACTTGCGCAATGGTGCGTGTTCGACCCCGAAAGCATCACGCTGCTGCGCACCGGCCATGTCCTTGCCGACGCCAGGGCATTCGCGCAGGGGTTGGCGGCGCTCTTCAACCCGCATGTGCCGGACGCAACAAAAATCGCCGCGTGCCGTGCCCGCAACGCGGCGACGCTCGACCGTGACCTGAGCAATGCCGAAGGGCTCGCGCACGGCGGGCACATCGACCAGGCCATGCAGGCGCTCACCACGGTCGATGCACGCTACGGCAACCTTGCCGCGCCACGCAGCGTCCGGCTCCTGCACGACATGAATGCGAAACGCGCGTCACATCGCTGACCCGAACGCTTCAGCTTGGTGGTGATACGGTGAAGCCCATGCGCAAGCAAGGGATCAGCCTGGGTTCGATACCATTACTTCCTGCGTGGCTCGCGAACGCCAGGGAATTGGATGGCGCCTGCGCCGGCAAGGATGCGCGGATCGCGCTGGCCATCGACTTGGCGCGGCGCAATGTCGAGCATGCCACGGGCGGACCGTTCGGCGCGGCCGTTTTCGACGAGGACGGCCGGGTCGTCGCCGTTGGCGTCAATCGCGTCGAGCCGCTGCAGGTGTCACTGGCGCACGCGGAAATCGTGGCACTGGTGGGCGCGCAACGGCGACTCGGGCGCGCCCGCCTCAACGACGACGGTCGCCGCTACACGCTCGCGAGCAGCGCGCAGCCATGTTGCCAGTGCTACGGCGCGATCGTGTGGGCTGGCATCGACGAACTGCTGATCGGCGCGCGCAGCGAAGACACCGAATCACTCGCGGGCTTCGACGAGGGCCCGCTTCCCGACGACTGGATCGGCGCACTCACCCGCCGCGGCATTCGTGTCGAACGCGACCTCCGCCGCGACGCGGCCTGCGCGGTACTCGCCGCATACGCACCCCGAGGCGGCAAGCATTACTGACTTGACCCATGTCAATAGTGAACCCGCACGTTTCGCGCGGTTGTCCGCGACCCGCTATGCTTTTCGACATCCCATCACCCTCCCACTCCCGTCACGCCTTGTCATGAGCCGACTGCGCGCCTTCGTGCCACTGCTCGTCCTGATCGCGATCGGCGTGGCGGTAGGGGCCAGTGGCATGCTGCAGCATCTCGCACCCAGCCACCTCATGGCCGAACAGGCCAACTGGTCGCGGCAGATCGCGGCGCACCCGGCACTGACCTACACGATTTACGTGATCGTGCTGACGCTGTCGGTGGCCACCGCGATGCCTGGCCCGCTGTTGATCATCATCGCGGGCGGCATGCTGTTCGGAATGGGGCCGGCAATCGGACTGTCGCTGGTCGGCGAAGTGCTGGGCTCGCTGCTGCTGTTTTACGCCGCGCGCCACGCCTTCGGCACCGGCAAGCGGCCGCCGCCAAAGTTCGTGGAGCGGGTGCGACAGGGTTACCAGGCGAATCCCGTTTCCTACACCTTGTTCCTGCGCCTCGTCCCGTTGTTTCCGTTCGGCGGGATCACCGTGGCACTCGCATGGCTGCGCTGCCCGGTGTGGCTGTTCACGCTGGCCACCGCATTGGGCGGCGTGATCATGCTGGTGTTCGAAACCGCGATCGGGGCGGGACTCGGACAGTCCATCGCCTCGGGCCAAAGCCTGGCACCCAGCCTGATCCTGGAGCCGCACATCTGGCTGCCGCTGGTGGGATTGGGGCTGCTGGCGCTGGTGCCGGTGGTCGTGCAGCGATTCCGCTGCAGCGAACATTGAACGTTCAGTCGGTTCGGCTCGCCCGGAACGCCAAGCCGGTAATCAGGCCGCGGCAGCGCGAAACCACTATGCTCGGCTGAAGCCTTTCAAGTTGTCTGACGATGACGACGACCGCCGCCACCGCCGCTGCTCCAGCGCAAGCAGCATTGCCCCGCCATATCCCGTACATCATTGCGACCGAAGGATGCGAGCGCTTCAGTTTCTATGGCATGCGCAACATCCTGACGCCCTTCCTGGTGTCGACGTTGCTGTTGTTCCTGCCGCTGGACGAACGCGCGCTGGCCGCGAAGGACGTTTTCCACACTTTCGTGATCGGGGTATATTTCTTCCCGTTGCTGGGCGGCTGGATCGCGGATCGATTCTTCGGCAAGTACCACACGGTGCTGTGGCTGTCGATGGTGTATGTCGCCGGACATGCCTGCCTTGCCTTGTTCGAGGACAACCGCACCGGCTTCTACACCGGATTGTTCCTGATCGCGCTCGGTTCGGGCGGCATCAAGCCGCTGGTGTCGGCGTTCGTCGGTGACCAGTTTGACTCCAGCAACAAGCATCGCGCGAAGCTCGTCTACGACGGCTTCTACTGGATCATCAATTTCGGTTCGTTCTTCGCTTCACTACTGATGCCGCTGTTCCTGCGCGACCTCGGCCCGGCCATCGCATTCGGCATTCCCGGCGCGCTGATGGCGATCGCATTGGTGGTGTTCTGGCTGGGACGCCATCGCTACGTGCGGCTGCCGCCCACGCCGCCGAATCCCCACTCGCTGCTGCGCGTCGCACGCACCGCGCTGCTGGCGCACGATCGCGGCCAGGCGCGTCCGGGGCTGTGGATTGCCGCATCGGGCGTCGCCGTGGCCGTGGCGGCGCTGGCGATGATTCCCGCACTGGGCTTCGTGATCGGCGCCTGTCTCGCGCTTGGTGCGGTGCTGGCGTTTGGCGGCATCGGCACCGCGATGCAGTTGGACCGCGCGCGCGGCACGCATCCGGACGAGGCCGTCGACGGCGTGCGCGGTGTCCTGCGCGTGCTGGTGGTGTTCGCATTGGTGACGCCGTTCTGGTCGCTGTTCGATCAGAAGGCTTCGACCTGGGTCTTGCAGGGTGCCGAAATGGCCAAGCCGGCTTGGTTCCACGAAGCCCAGATGCAGGCGCTGAATCCGATGCTGGTGTTGCTGCTGATCCCGCTCAACAACCTTGTGCTGTTCCCGCTGATGCGGCGCATGGGCATCGAACCGACCGCGCTGCGCAGGATGGGCGCGGGCATTGCGCTGTCGGCGTTGGCGTGGGTGGCCGCCGGCGCCTTGCAGCTCGCGCTCGATGGCGGAAGCGTGGTTTCGATCGCGTGGCAAATCCTGCCGTACGCGTTGCTGACGCTGGGCGAAGTGCTGGTTTCCGCGACCGGGCTGGAATTCGCCTACAGCCAGGCGCCGCCGTCGATGAAGGGCTCGATCATGAGCTTCTGGATGCTGTCGGTGACGTTCGGGAACCTGTGGGTGCTGCTGGCCGACGCCGGCATCCGCAACGACACCGTGACCGGCTGGGTCGCTGCGACCGGCATCGAAGAAACCGCATTCCTGATGTTCTTCTTCGCCGGCTTCGCTGCGCTGGCGGCGCTGGTCTTCGCGCTGTACGCGCGCCATTACCCGATGCGGGATTACTACCGTGCGTGACACCGGGCATTGGATGTCTCTACGCGGAAGCGGGAGGAAATGGGCCGTGATGGGATCTGATTGTCAGTGCAAGCAACTGGCTTGCCCATGTTCGTGGAAAGGATATGATTCATCGTATCCCCACGCAGACCAAGCCACCTTCTCCTCCAGTTCATATTGTGCGAGCCGCGCCAGACTGCGGCAAACCACTTCTCGACCCGTACCCTGCGGAGGCCTTCGCCGTTCGCATGGCGTTGGCGATCGGCAGAGCGCGGCCTTGCGGATGACGGACCGGCGAACGCTGGCGGCGAGGCAAGGTACCTGAGCTGTCGCCGTACGCACTGACCAGTTGGTGAGGCTGAAAACAGCGAGCGCACGCGGGCCGCGGTTTCGGCGAATGCTGCGGATTCATCATCACGCCCAAACTCGGCGTCTGCGAAACCGGTGGCAACCCAAAGTACCGAGGTGACCGACACGCGGTTGGCGGAATGTCCCCCCTTTCCGTCTTGATTGCGCATGTTCAAACCCCTGCGCGCCGGCGTCCATCCGCGTGGGCCCGCCTTAGCCCTTTCTCTTCACGATCCTCGCCGTACCGCTACTGCCGATATGCAGGCATTGCTCCGCTACGTCGCAAGCACCTTGTCGGTGTGACACGACAATGAGAATCGTCTGTGGCAGTCGCCGTTTCAGTGCAGCGAGCACGTTCATCTCTGCATTTGCATCGAGCGCACCGGTTGCTTCGTCCAGCACTGCAGTGGACGGCTGGCGCAGGATGACTTGCGCCAACAAGAGTCGTTGCAGCTCACCGCCGGAAAGGCGGCAGGACGAACCCTGCACCTCGAGATCGAGACCGTCGCGCGTGCCCTGCAAGCGCGCATCAAGGCCCACGTCCGCCAGCACATGGTGCAGGCATTCGTCGGTGCTGCCCGGAGCCGCCCACAACAGGCATTCGCGTACCGTGCGCTGCCATGGACGGATGCTCTGGCTGACGTAGGCGCCCTTGCGCACCATCTGCCGGTAGGCATCGAAATCCACGAAACGCCCGTCGATGCGCGCCGCAAACAAAGCGGGCGCCGTCATCCCCGCCAGGACATCCACCAGGCTGGTTTTCCCGATGCCGGAATCGCCTGCGACCAGGGTCATCTCACCGGGAATCAATTCCAGGTTTTCGACCTCGACGCGCAGCGAAGGCAGTCTCAACCGCACGCGTTCGATGTGCACGCGCCGTGCGGCGTCGCGGGTCTTCGTCGCCCGTTGCGTTGACCGCCGCACGCGCTGCAGGTTCGCGTAGCGGTGCCAGAGTTCGAAGGCCGGCACGGCCAGGCGCAGTTGCTGGAAGTTGTGCCGGGTCGAAGCCATGTAGGGCAGCAGGCGGCCAAGCAACAGCCCCACCGCGATCAGCGATGCCTGGTCGACGCCATGCCAATGGCCGGCGACCAGGAAGATGCCGATCATGCCGACCGTCGCGAGCAGTTCCACGACGAGTTTTCCGGACGCCGTCAGCTCGATCTGGCGTCGATAGGCATGCGCGAGTCGCGCGGAGACGGCACCGTAGCCGGCGGTTTCCGCTTCTTCGCGTTCGAACGAACGGACATGGCGCAACCGGCGCGGAAAATCCTCGCTGAACCAGAACAGCCGCGTGGTGTCCTCGACGTATTGGCGGCTGATCCGCGACTGCTCGCGGCCATGCCAACGCAATGCGACAAGGCCGAGTGCCGCCAGCGCCGGCAGCATCAGCGTGAGCAAGGGCGACACCCAGAAAGCGACCGCGAGGTTGACGGCGGTCGTCACCCCGGCCACCAGCAATTGCAACATCGCGCCAACGCCCTGGGCGACGAGTTCGACGTTGGCGGTCAGGGCGTTGGTGATTTCCGCCGAGCTCAAGCCGTTCAATGCAACGACGTCCGCATCGATCAGCCGCGCATGCACCCTGCCCCGCAATCGCATCGCGCAGTCGCTGATGATGCGCGCCCCCAGCCCGGAGACGAACCAGCGCAGCAGCACGTGGCACGTCATCGCCATCATGAAAATCGACATCAGCGTCCCGGTGTTGGTCGGCAATGCCAACACGTGACCGCCGAACATCGGTGCATGGCCGGACTGGATCAACGGAACGAGCACGATGGCGGCGAGGCTTCCCATCAGCGCCGCGATCAGCGACAACAACACGTGCGTGCCGGCATGGATCGCGCCGCCGCGGCCGATGACCGGCGCGAATTCGCGCAGCAGATCGAGGCGGCTGCGCCACGGCAGCAAAACCGGGGCGGGTGTCGCCGAGGACGCGCCGCGCGCGTCAGTCGAGCAATCGGCAGAGCGCATCGATGGAATCGCGCGGATGACGTCCACGCCGCAATTGATGGATGCCCCGGTCCATGATCTCCCGCTTGAAACGCTGCCAACCCGGTTGACGCGACGCGTGGGGCTGATCGGCTTCGAGCAGAAGACCAGCCTCGTGTGCATCAAGCGGGGTCAGCAAAGCGTCGGACGAATCGGCGGGTTGGGCGGACACGAACACCGCGCCGACCAGCGACAACGGACGCGTCGCGGGCCGCCCGTACTCCTCGCGCAGATCGACCTCGAATTTGCGGACACCGCTGCGGCGGCGGATGACCGGCGCATGTGCGACCCAGCCACGGATCGCGTCGTCCGCGACGAAGTCCAGCGTGTCGCCCTTCAAATGCAGATAGTTGGGGACGCCGAACGCCAACAAGTCCGCGGGCCGCACGAAGACCGCGTCTTCGGCGAGCAGTTCCAGCCCCTGCAACAGCCCGTGCAGCGCCAGCGTCGATTTGCCCGAACCACTGCCGCCGAGCAGCAGCACGCCGCGTCCATGTCGCCCCACGCACGCGCCGTGCAGGGGCACCAGACCGAGCCCGTACGCCGCCAGGATGAACACCGCGAACTCGATCAACTCGCAGCGCAAGTGATAGGCGTGCTGCAGCATGTCCTCCGACGCGACGATCTGCGCGCAACGACCCTCGGGATCAATCACCACGCAATTCGAAGCATCGATGTCCGCGCGAAACCGCTTTCCGTCTTGTCGTATCCGCGGTGCAGGCGGCTCGTTCGCCCACGGATTCGCGCGCCGCGGAAGCAAGCGCATCTCGACCCGGAATTCGGCGGCGACACCGGTGAGCGTTTGCGATGGCAGCCGTCCATAAGCGGCCTCGACCAAACCGATCAGATCACGGCTGTTGCTTTCGAACCGGAAAAGGCCGCCCAGGACCCGCTTGATTGCGGTGAGGGGAGGAGCAGCGGGTTCTGGCGGCGGGAACACCTTCCGGTGATGGCCATCGCCACCGCGAATCGCGCCGGGACGATCGATCGAAGGCTCCAGGTTTGATCGCACGGGATTCGCAATCTCCGGATGGCACCGTGGGTGCGCGGCCGCGTGAAAAAGGTTGCGTACCGGCGCAGCCGCATGGGACGACCGTCCTGCAACCTGCAACGGCACGCGCGGCACTCACTCTCACGCGCGCTCGACGAGGCGTTCGAAAAGACGCCGCCGGGCACTATCACAAGGCCGCTCCGCTGATGCTGAAAATCCAGGTCACCCATTCCTATTTCCTGAGATACGACCCCAAGCAGTGGGAACGCGGCAAACCCTATCCCCCGCTCGCGACCATCCAGGTCGCCGCCTTGCTGCGGAGGATGGGACATGAGGTCACCCTGTTCGATGCAATGCTCGCCGACGGCGTCGAGGCATACGAAGCATCCCTGTCGTGCGCCACGCCGGACGTCGTGGTCCTGTACGAAGACAACTTCAACTTCCTGACCAAAATGTGCCTTGGCCGGATGCGCGAAGCCGCATGCCGGATGATTGCAGCGGCGCGCGCGCGCGGCGCGCGGGTGATCGTCGCCGGTTCCGACGCGTCCGATCGCCCGGAACCTTTTCTTGCCGCGGGCGCCGACGTGGTGCTGGCGGGCGAAGGCATTGCAGCGCTCGTCCAATTGATCCGGCGGCTGGATTCGAGCCCGGACATCGATACCCAAGGCTGGGCGGCTGGAGTATCCGGCGTCTCCATCCTGGACGACGGGGAATCGCGAACGACCCGCCCCGGGGCGCAACCGCCGGATGCACAAATCACCGGCCTCCCAGCCTGGGACCTGATCGACATCGAGCGCTACCGGACGCTGTGGCTGGAACGGCACGGCTGCTTCAGCCTCAACATGACGGCTTCGCGGGGCTGCCCGTTCCATTGCAACTGGTGCGCCAAGCCGATCTGGGGCAATCATTACCGGCGCCGCGAAGCCGGCGAAATCGCCGTGGAAATGACCTACCTGAAGCACGCATTCCGCCCCGACCACATCTGGTTCGCCGACGACATCTTCGGATTCCACAGCGATTGGGTGAACGAATTTGCCGAACGTTTGCTCGACAACGACGGCAGGGTTCCCTTCACGATCCAGACCCGCGCCGACCTGTCGACCGAACCGATGGCCGCCGCACTCGAGCATGCAGGATGCGCGGAAGCGTGGATCGGCGCGGAAAGCGGTAGCCAGCGTGTGCTCGACTGGATGGCCAAGGGCACCCAGGTCGGCAAACTTGTCGACGCACGCAAACGACTGGGCGCACACGGCATCCGCGTCGGCTTTTTCATCCAGCTCGGCTACCTCGGCGAGCAACTCTCCGATCTGCTCGCGACCCGCGAACTGATCAAGCTCGCTGCACCGAACGACATCGGTGTCAGCGTGTCGTACCCGCTTCCGGGCACGCGGTTTTACGAACAGGTGAAAACCCAACTCGGCGAAAAGACCCACTGGCGCGACAGCGGCGACTTGGCCATGATGTTCCGCGGCACCTACGATTCAGCGTTCTACCGCGGCTTCCGCGACCTGCTGCACGAACAGGTGACGCTGCAGCAATCGCGCGGCATCGATCCGTCCGCATTCAGCGAACACGCGTTCGCCGCGCTCGATGCGCGATGGGATGCGCTGATCGCAAGTGAATCCCTCCATCGCAATCCAGACGCGACGCCGGCACCAGCGCCATCCCGTGATCATGTCGAGCCGCTGCGCCATGTTGCCACCGCTCAAATTCATTGAGGCAGGCCTGCGCCGCACCACCGAGGCGATCGCGGTGGAACTGGCACGTCCCGGCAGCGCAACGCCGGCGTGGAGTGATCTGGAATGGCGGCTCGCGATGGCCGCCGCGGTAGCGCACGGCGTGTCGCCGATGCTGTGGAAACGTTCGGGCTGGACGCAGCCACGCTGGCGGCGGTTCCTGGAAAACCAGCACGAGCACGTCGCGATCCGCCATGCCAGGATCAAGGCGCTGCTGGAGCAGATCGATGCGCGGGCACGCACTGCCGGACTGGCGATCACTCCGCTGAAGGGCGCCGCGTTGCACGCACTCGGCATCTACGCCCCAGGCGACAGGCCGATGGCCGACGTGGACCTGCTGATCGATGATCGCGATGTCGAGACTGCCACCGGACTGATGGATGAAATCGGCTACGTGCCGTCGTTCGACCACTGGCGGCACCGGGTTTTCAAGCCGGCGAACGCAGCGTCTCCCGCCGCGCTGGGCGAACATCGCGACACGCCCATCAATATCGAACTGCACTCCCATATCCGCGAGCGGCTGCCTGTCTCCGTCATCGATATCACCGAATGGCTCCGCCCGCGCAATCCCGAACCTGGTTTGAATCCTTACCCATCGCGCAATGCGCTGCTCGCCCACCTGTTGCTGCATGCGGCCGGCAGTATCTGCGGGCGCAGCCTGCGCCTGATGCACCTGCACGACATCGCGCTGCTGGCGGGCAACATGGAAGTCAGCGAATGGATGTTTCTGTGGCAAGGTGGCGCGTGTTGGTGGGCGCTGCCACCGCTGCAGATGGTCGCGCGCTATTACCAGGACGCAATTCCCGAGGCCGTGTTGGCCGAGCTCGCCCGTGATTGCCCGCCGTTGCTGCGGATGATCTCCCGCGGCCAGACCCTCACGAAGGTTTCGTGTTCCGAACTGTGGCTGCACGCGTTTCCGGGCCTCGAATGGTCGCGCAGCGCACTCGATGCGGCGCGCTTCATCGCCGGTCGCGTCCGACCGTCCGCCGAAAAAATGCGCGAACGCAGGGACATGACACGCACGCAATTGTGGCTTCACGACGGGGATTGGGTCACGGCCAAGCAATCAAGGCGGATCTTCACCTGGCTGACCCGGAAGGTGCCACGGATGGACATGATGTACGTGGTGCGCGCTGCCTTGGACTTTGCACGACCCGCATGCACTGAAGCGCTTTCGAAACCTCCCGCCGACGGTTGCCTTTGCGCAACTGGTCGACCGAGCAATACAGCAGCGTCTCGGCACGCCCCTGTTTCGCCGCCACTTCAATCGTAAGGCTTTGCACGAAACCAAAATCAAGGCGATGGCGCGCACAACGCTTGTCGTTCCTGCGAGCCTTGCACTGCCGCGATGCAACCCCCGGCACGCATGGACCGACAAGGATCGCACGCCAGTGGCGAGATCGTGTTGGCGATTCGCCCCGTTATGTGAACCCTCCCAACGCCCGTACCACGCATCCAGCCCCCGTTCTCCAGACCGCTTTTTTGAAGGGTGTGATGCGAACGGCACGAACCAATGCCGCGAACGCTGCCCCGTGGGACCCTTCACGCGAGAGTGCTGCCGCCTGTCCCGCCAGTTGCACCGCGCACTGGCGGAAACAGAGCGCCCGTATTCTTCCGTTCGTTGCCGCCGCCGCGGCCTTGCGAAACGAGTGTTCCTGATCGGCATGGAGATCCGCTGGACGCAGCCCCGCAGTGGTCCTGCCCGGGTGTTCGCGAACCAGGGCCAGCG
>Ga0207702_10000843_pt1 | contig 32128 bp, 34 predicted proteins | sample KBSCornC62_FD_184302 | JGI IMG/M metagenome (GOLD analysis project Ga0207702, IMG submission 184302) | Corn rhizosphere microbial communities from Kellogg Biological Station, Michigan, USA - KBS Corn C6-2 (SPAdes) (version 2) | ecosystem: Host-associated > Plants > Roots > Rhizosphere > Soil ... | reverse complement strand
CGGCCCCGCAGTGACGCTGCCGCTGCTCGATTGGAACGCGCGGCGCGCAGTGGTCGGCGCGCGCGAAGCAGCGCTCAACGCCGCGGTGCTCGCCTATCGCGAAGCGGTGCTGGAAGGCGTCGCCGAGGTGAATGCGGCGCTGGCCCGCTTCGGCGCGAAATCGGCGCTCGAGGCGCACGCGGACGATGCCGTCGGGGCGGCCGAACACGCGCGGACCACGGCCGCGACGGCGCGGCGCATCGGCCTGAGCGACGACGCGGAGCTGGCCGCCGCGGACCTCGCCCGCGAGCAGGCCGAATTGCAGCGCGTGCAGGCGCGGCACGACCGCGCACTTGCGTTCATCGCGCTGTACAAGGCGTTCGGCGGCAACCTGCCGGCCGGAGTGCATGCGCCGTGATCGTGCCGCTCGCGCGCAAGACGCTGATCTACGAGTGGCGCAAGTTCCTGCCGGCGGTGCTGGCGGTCGCGTTCTCCGGTCTGTTGCTGATGATGATGACGGCGCTGATGTTCGGCATTTTTTCCTCCGCCGGCGTGTACGTCAGCAAATCCAGCGCCGACCTGTGGGCCGGCTCGCCCGGCACGCAAAGCGTGGAACTCGGACGGCCGGTGCCGCGCGACACGCAGGTCTGGCTCGGCATGGACCCCGCCGTCGTGCACGTCGAACCGTTCCAGTGGATCGACGGCGACTGGCGCGGACCCGCCGACCGCGGCAGCGTGACCGTGTTCATCTCCGGCATCGATCCGGCGCCGGGCGGCATGATGTTTTCGCAGGCGCTGACGCCGCAGCAGCGTGCGGCCTTGTACGAGCCCGCGGGCGTCGTGGTGGACGAGGCGGACCTGCCGAAACTCGGCTTGAGCGTCGGCGGCACGGCGACGCTGAACGGCCACGTGGTCAAGATCGTCGCCGCGGCGAACGGACTGCGCGCGCTCGGCGGCGTCAATATCGTGACGTCGATCGCGACCGCGCGCGGGCTGATCGGCGAGGCGTCCGAACGCGAGCGCGTGGCGTACTACGTGGCGCGGCTCGCACCCGGCGCCGACCCGGACGCGGTGCGCGCGCGGCTCGCTGGCGTCGGCACGCGCCACGGCTTCACGGTCTGGACGCGCGACGAGTTTGCGCGCAATGCCGCGACCTACTGGATGTTCGAGACCGGCGCGGGCCTGGGCTTCGTGTTCCTGGCCGTGGTGGTGTTCATCGTCGGCGTGGTGATCACGAGCCAGACGCTGTTCGCCGCGGTCGCAAGTTCGGTGCGCGAATACGCGATGTTGAACGCGCTCGGCGCCGGCATCGCGGCACTGCGCCGCGTGGTGCTGGAGCAGGCATTCTGGGTCGGCTTGAGCGGCATCGTGCTCGGCGCCATCGTGAGTTTCCTGCTCACCGTGATCGGCAACGGGCAGGACGTGCCGATCGCCTTGAACGGCGTGACCGGCGCGGCGTGCGCCACCCTGGTGATGGCGCTCGCACTGATCTCGGGCCTGCTCGCGGTCGGCGCGATCAACCACCTCGAACCGGCGAACCTGCTGCGGTGAGCCCGTGACGACCCTGGTTGCCGACGCCATCGCCAAGTCCTACGTCTCGGGCAAGATCGAGACGAACGTGCTGCAAGGCATTTCGATCGCGCTTGCGGAGCGCGAGTTGACCCTGGTGCTCGGGCCTTCGGGCTCGGGCAAAAGCACCCTGCTCGCAATCCTGAGCGGCTTGCTCAAGCCGGACGCCGGCCGTGTCGCTGCGCTCGGTGAAGACCTGTGGCGCAAGACGCGCACGGCGCTGGAACAATTCCGCCTGCATCACACGGGTTTCGTGTTCCAGGGTTTCAATCTGTTCCCGGCCTTGTCTGCGCTGGAGCAGGTGATGCTGCCGCTCGACTACCTGCGCCTGCCGCGGCACGAAGTGCGCAACCGCGCGCTCGCCGCGCTGGAGGAGGTCGGGCTCGCGTCGCGCGCGCACCTGCGGCCGATGGAACTGTCCGGCGGCGAAAAGCAGCGTATCGCGATCGCGCGCGCGCTGGCCAAGCGGCCGCAATTCCTGTTCGCGGACGAGCCGACCAGTGCGCTCGACTCGGTCAACGGCAAGAACGTGATCGACGCGCTGCACCGCGTCGCGCGCAGCTACGGTGCGACCGTGGTCTGCGTCAGCCACGACACGCGCCTCGCGGCCAGCGCCGACCGCGTGATCGAAATGCAGGACGGCCGCATCGTCAGCGACGCCATGAAAAACGGCCGCAGCAAAGCCACTCGTGCCAACGGAACCGACGCATGAACCCCAAGCCCCGGATCACCTGTGTGCTGGCTGCGCTCGCGCTGCTCGCCGCCTGCAATCGCACGCCGACGCCTGCGCCGGCGCCAGCTGGTGCCGCGACGAACGCCGACAGCACCCGCTTCGTCGCGCTCGCGCGCGGCCGCGTCGACGTCGAAGGCGGCCTGGTGCATCTGTCCGCGCCGCGCGAGGGCGTGGTGGCGAAAGTCGCAGGCAATATCGGCGACAGCGTGAAGGCCGGCGACGTCCTGCTGACGCTGGACACGACGCAAGCCGAGATCGCGCGCGACGCGGCCAAGGCCGAAGTCGCCGCGGCGAATGCTCAGGTGCAATTGCTGCGCGCCAAGCTCGACGCCGTGAAGACGCGCGCCGCGCGTGCCGACGAGGCCGCCAAGGCCGGCGCCGCCAGCGACCAAAGCGCGGACGACGCGCGGCAGGCCCTGGTCGAACTCAATGCCGAAATCGTGGTGGCGCAGGCCGGCGCCGACGGCGCGGCGCAGAAGGTGAAACAGGCCGACTACGAGGTCGGCGTGCGCAGCCTGCGGGCGCCGGTCGCCGGCAAGATCGTGGCGCGCACGACGCGGCCCGGCGACACCGTGTCGCCCGCGAGTGCGGACCTGATCGAATTGCTGCCCGACGGCCCGCGAATCGTGCGCGCGGAACTGAACGAGAGTTTCATCGGCAAGGTCGCGCTCGGCATGCGCGCCGAGGTGCGTTCCGAAGCGGAGCCGGAAAAAACCTACGGCGCGAAAGTGGCGCGCATCGGCGACGTGTTCGGCCCCAGCAAGCTGATCGAAAATCCGCTCGAAACCACCGATGCGCGCGACGTGGAATGTATCCTCGACTTCGACGCCGACACGCCGCTGCGCGTCGGCACGCGGGTGCAGGTGCGCATATTGAGCGCCGGGAATCGTTGAGAACATTCCGCAAGCGGGAGGTGTCGAAGCGGTATCCTCGCGCTTCAATCCCGGTGACCGCTGTCCAATCAGGAAGGACGATGCAAACACAGACCACTGACGCACGCGAAGCCCTGAGCAAGGTGCCCGAAGTCACGCTGTTGTTCTGGGCGCTCAAGATCGCCGCGACGACACTCGGCGAGACCGGCGGCGATGCGGTGTCGATGTCGCTGGGACTCGGCTATCTGATCAGCACGGGCATCTTCGCCGCGTTGTTCGCCGTCGCGGTCGCGATCCAGATTCGCGCGAAAACGTTCCAGCCGTGGCTCTACTGGCTGACGATCATCGCCACCACGATGGTCGGCACCACGCTCGCGGATTTCGCCGACCGCTCGCTCGGCATCGGCTATGCCGGCGGCAGCGCGGCGCTGCTGGTCTTGCTGCTCGGCAGCTTGCTCCTGTGGCATCGCACGCTCGGCACGATCGCGATCGACAGCGTCCGTTCGCCGCGCAGCGAAGCGTTCTACTGGATCACCATCCTGTTCTCGCAGACGCTCGGTACCGCGCTCGGCGACTGGACCGCCGATACCGAGGCGCTCGGCTACACCGGGGCGATGATCATCTTCGGCTCACTGCTGGCGCTGTGCGCGTTGTTGTATCGCTGGTCGCGCGTGAGTCGCACCGTCTTGTTCTGGGCGGCCTTCGTGCTGACGCGGCCGCTCGGTGCGGTGCTCGGGGATTTTCTCGACAAGCCGCACGAGGAAGGCGGGCTGGAATTGAGCCGCTTCGTCGCAACCGGCGTGCTGCTTGCGTTCGTCGCGGTGTGCCTGCTGGTGTTTCCGCAGCAGGCGGCGCGCAAAACACACTGAGGGCGCATTGACGTTTTTGCAGTTCGTTTAGGCGCTTGAAGGCTTGAAGAGCGATTCCAGCTTGCGCTGGAATGACGAGATGAGCTGCAAGGTTCAGCGCAAACGCTTTTCGAACCAGTACTGCGCGTACGGGTTGTCGTTGAAGCGCGGGATTTCGCGGTACCCCGCCGAGCGGTACAAGGACAGCGCCTCGGTGCAGGTGCCGTTGGTGTCCAGCCGCACGGTGTGCAGGCGGCGCCGGCGGGCGGCCGCTTCGAGCTCGCCGAGCAGGCGCCGCCCGAGCCCGAGGCCGCGCGCCTGAGGCGCGATCCACATGCGCTTGATCTCGCCTTCGCCCGGTGCGAACGTGCGCAGTGCGCCGCAGCCGACCGGACGGCCGAACAGGCGCGCGAGCAGCAGGCAGCCGCGCGGCGCGGTGTATTCGTCGAGGTCCGCCGTGCCGCCCTTGCCCCGGTCGAAGCCACCGTGAAAGCGCGCGTCGAGCTCGTCGAAATAGCGCTCGAGGCAGTAGCGCGCGTCCGCGCTGTGCGGATCCTGCGGCGCAAGCTCGACGCTCGCGGCGCGCAACAGGCGATCCACTTCGTCCATCGCCGCTAGCAGTCGCGTGCCTTGCGCCGGCGTCAGCGGCGCGATCATCGATTGCGCCAGGCGATCCGACAGCGCGTCCAGCCGACGCAGCTCCGCCCGTCCCGCGCGCGACAGGCGCACGCAACGTACGCGCCGGTCCTCGGCCGACGCTTGCGTCTGCGCCAGGCCCTTGCTCTCCAGCGCACGCAAGGTGCGGCTCAGGAATCCCGAATCCAAACCGAGACGCTCACGCAACTCACGCACGGTTGCGCCGTCCGTGCCGATTTCGAACAGCACGCGCGATTCGGCGTACGGCCGGTCGCGCCCGAGGTAGCTGTTCTGCAGCAGGCCGAGGCGCTGCGCCACGGTGCGGTTGAAGGCGCGGATGCGTTGCACGGTTGCGGTCATTGCCTGACTTTAGTCAGGTAATTAGCCGGATGCAAGTGCGGCTCGGGGCATGATGTTCGCTCCGAACGCCGTGCGGCGTCTTCTCGGGCAGGCGCGATCCGCGCGATCGCACGGACCCACGACGGAGGCAGCATGCGTTTCATGGATTTCGGCGGCACCCTGCTCGACATCGACGAGATTGCCGCGGTGCAGACGGTTTATGGCGGCGGCGTCGAACTCACGCTGCGCGGCGGCGGCGTGGTCAAGCTTTCGGGTAACGCGAAACTCGACGGGAAACCGGTGCTGGAGGCGCTGTTGCCGCTGCTGACGACGCGCGCAGCCTGAGCGGCTGCTGCGCGGCGCGGGTCAGTCTTCGATCGCGAACCGCCCCACAATGGCGGGTTTGCCGTCGACTGTGATGTCGACGCGGTACGCGCCGGGCGGCCAGCCCTTGTCGGGTCGCGTGATGGTGAAGTCGACCACGTTCTTGTCATCGCTGACGACGACGTCGGACGTGACGATTTTCGTTTCCGGCGCCACGCCGCTGGCTTTCTCCGCGATCCAGGTCGCGCTGACCGTGGCGCCGTTCGGCACGCCGTGGAAGGCGGTGCGCGCGTAGATCTTGGCGGTGTCGGTCGCGAACGTGTCGGCGGCGTCGCCTTCCTTGCTGTCCGCGAATTCGACGTCGCTGAATACGGGCGCGGCCGCGGGCGTTGCCGCCGACGCGTTCGCCGCATTCGCTTCGCCCGCGACAGTGAACGTGCCGCTGCGCTTGTCCTTTTCGTTGCCGCTGTCGTCGACCATGCTGACGCTGACGCCGTAGGTGCCTGCCGGCCAGCCGGTCTTCGGCGGTTTCAGCGTGTAGGTGCTGTTGCCGTCGCCGTTGAGTTCGAACGTCGTGTCCGCTTCCGGCAGCGGGGTGTGCTCGGCGAAGCCGGCGACCTTTTCTGCACTCAAGCGCCACTTCAGCGTGACCTTCCCCGGCACGTTGGCGACCACGACTTTCGCGTAGACCCGAGCGCTCGGCACGAACGCGTTCGCCGGCTGTTGCGCGGCCTCGTCCTTCGCGATCGTGAAGTCCGTGATGTGCGCCGTACTGAAACTGAAGTTGCAGCCCGCGAGTGCGGCCGTCAGGAGCAGGAATGCCGCCGCTGCGATACGCCGTGCGATGTTCATGCGCAAGCCCTCTGTCGCTCTCGTGGTCACGCCGCGAAAATACTGCAGGCCTGCGCGCGCAGGCAACCGGATGCTCCAGGCCGGCGCGGCATGCCCGCGGCCGCTCGCGGCCGCCGGACGGCTACGCTGGAAAAAGCTGCGTCTTCAGTGTCCGGAGAACCGTCCGGCGCAGCCTTTGTCGACCCAAAGCCCGTCGTCGTCGAGGCCCCAGCTGCGGCCCTCGACGCAGTTCGAATCCGACAACTGCTCGATCAGGCGCGCTTCGCGCCAGTCCACTTCGCAGCGCACGAACTGGTAGCCGGTGCTGCGGCATTCGATCACTTCGCTGCGCCGGCCGCGACGGCGGTCGTCGCGATCGTCGTCGTCGCGGTCGCGTTCGCGATGGCCGTAGCGCTCGCTGCGGTCGGCGAACACGCCTGCGCAGCCCTTGCTGACCCAGATTGCGCCGTGGCGGCGATCGTAGCCCCACGAGTCGCCTTCGGTGCAATCGCTGTCGGAAAGCTGCTGCACCAGTTCGGGATGGCGGAAATCCGCTGCACACTCGGTGTGCTGGTAATTGCGTGAACGGCATTCGATCGAGTCGTCGTCGCGATCGTGCGCCTGAGCGGCGCCGCAGAAGATCAACGCGATAAGTGCCAACCAGCGAAGCAGCATGTCGTTTTCCCCCCAGGTGAATTTGCCCGACATAGTGCAGTCCGCCAAACGGTGCGTCAATCGTGCGCCTGTCAGACCTGCCAGTGGCCGAAAGGCGCCGAGCGGAGTCACTCTTAAGGCCGGTCAGCCAGGAGGATCCGCCATGCCGCGCGAACCGACCGGTTCGGTTTCCAGCCTGGGCGCCGAACGGCGCCGGCAGGCCTCCGTGAGCGACGCGGAACTGCTGCAACGCTCGCTCGCCGCACATGGCGAGATCCTCGGCGCGGGGCTCGATCTGAACAGCGTGGTTTCGGTCGTCACGCGTCGCGCGCAGGAACTGACCGCATCCAGCGGCGCAGTGGTCGAGCTGATCGACGGCGACGAACTCGTCTATTGGGCCGCCACCGGCACGGTCGAGCCGCTGCTGGGCTTGCGCGTGCGCGCGGACAACAGCTTGTCGGGATTGGCCGCGCGCACCGGACGCGTGCTGCGCTGCGACGACAGCGAGGCCGACGCGCGCGTGGATCGCGCAGCCTGCCGCAAGGCGGGCTTGCGGTCGATGCTGGTCGCGCCGCTGCCGTACGGCGAACGCGTGATCGGCGTGCTCAAGGTCGTGTCGCCGTGGGTGCGCGCCTACAGTGAGAACGACGTGCGCACGCTGGAATTGCTCAACACGCTGATCGGCTCCGCCATGGCGCACGCGGCCCAGCACGAAGCGGCGACCGGCGGCGCGCGGCCGGTTAAGGGCGGCGACGCACTCGTGCGCCAGGTGTCGCGTTCGCGCATCCAGCGCACGATCGAAACGCGCGAGTTCCGCATGCTGTACCAGCCGATCGTCGCGCTCAAACGCGGCGCGACCGTCGGCTACGAGGCGCTGGCGCGATTCCACGCCACGCCGCCACGCCCGCCGGACGTTTGGTTCGCGGAAGCGGACAGCGTCGGCTTGGGCAGCGCGCTGGAATTGGCCGCGATCGAGTGCGCGCTGCAGGCGCTGCCGCGACTCGGAGCGGGCCAGTATCTGTCGCTGAATGCCTCACCGGCGACCCTGCTGTGCGCAGAACTCGCCAGCCTGTGCGCACGAGCGCCGGGGGAACGCGTAGTGCTGGAAATCACGGAGCACCGCCCGGTCGAGGACTACGGCGCGCTCGCACCGGCGCTCGCGCGTCTGCGCTCCAGCGGCGTGCGGCTCGCGATCGACGACGCCGGCGCGGGGTTTGCCAGCCTGCGCCATATCCTGCAGTTGAAGCCCGATTTCATCAAACTGGATCATTCGCTCACGCGCGGCATCGACCAGGCGCCGGATCGCGCGAGCCTGGTCGCGGCCTTGCTCAACTTTTCCAGCGGCAGCGGCGCGGCGCTCGTGGCCGAAGGCATCGAGACGGCGGAGGAACTGGCGACCTTGCAGCGGCTGGGCGTCGCATTCGGCCAGGGCTTCCACCTCGGCCGTCCGGGCGAGTTCGCCTAGGGCCGCTCGCGATGCGGTCGTCGGCGCGGCGACTCAGCTGCCGGTCGGAGTCGAACGAGACAGGCTTTGGACCGCGTGGTCTACCGCGAGGCGCAGCATCGCCGGCGCGATGTAGCCGCGGTGCACCGCCTGGATGACGCGCATGTAGAAGCGCCCGAAGCGGTTCGTGCATTGAACGCGGGTGCCGAGCGAGAACGCGACACGACCCTTGCGCAAGCTGACGGCGACGCAGGAGCGGAATCGCAGGTGCTTGTCGTCGGCACCGAGAATGACCTGGGCCGTGCGGTCGTCTTCTTCGATCGCCTGCACGATCACTGGATAGCGCTGCGCGAAGCGCGGCGTCTCGGCCGTGCACAGCAGCGAGGATACCGGACAGCCGAGCGGCGAAGTGCGCAAGCCGAGCGGGCGGACCAACGTGTTGCGCAGCGTCATCAGTCGCGTCACGCCGCGTGGGCGGTTGGCCAGGAACCCATCGAGGACAGCGGCAAGGATCGTGCTGGCCGAGCGTTCCGCGACCTCGCCCGGCTCGCTCTCGATTTCGAAGTGATCCTCGTGTTCGCAACGCGGGTCGAGCTGCGTGTGCAGCAGCGAATCCGCCGGTGCAGTGGCGGACACGGCCACACGACGCGCGCCGCCGCGGTCCGACTGGAAGCCGCGCGCGCGGCGCCAGCGTGCGAGCGTGCCGCGGAGGCGCCCGAGCGTGCCGCGGAAGGTCGCGCAGAATCGGCTCAGCGCCGACCCGGCTGGCGCGTCCAGCGACAACGCGATGGTCGGGACCTCGTTGGCTGCGAGCGGGGCGGACTCCAGCAGCGCACGCACCCTCGGCGGCAGCAGCTCGGTCAGCAGCGGGATGCTCGCTTCGTTCGCCAGCACGCTGAAGCGCAGGGCGTCGCTCAAGTTCCCGCCGAGTTCGTTCGTATGGCACGACAGCGCGAAAAAAGCCGGGTGCCTGCTGGCCGCGTCGAGCGGCGCGAACTGGTGCCAGGTGCCGCCGCCGAAACGCACGGTGAAGAGACTATCCGGCGGGATATCGACGTAGCGCAGCGCGCGCACGAACGCCGCCGGGTCGTGCGCGATCTGCTCAGGCGAGGCGCTGGAGAAACGCAGTTGCGCGCCGCCGCTGCCGGATACTGCGGTGAATACGCGATGGCCGGCATGGCGATGGAACGGATGACCGTGCGGACCGACGCCGAACGAGTACAGCGAGCTGACGTCGCCGTTCGCGAGATCGACGCCGGCGAGCCGCGCCGACGGTTCGTCGAGCGCGTCGATGAAGCGCTCGTGGCCGCGCTGTCGCGCCATCGCGCCTTCGAACAATTCGTCGCCAGCGCCGTGGCCGAGTTGCGCGATGAGCGCCACTTCGACCGCCGGTCCGTCGCGCGGCGCGATGCGCGCCGTCGGGAATGTCTGCACTACTTTGGTCGACGCCAGCATGCTGTCCTCCCCGCTATCCGCGCCGCTACGCTTCGCTGCCACCGGGCCGCTTGCGCGCGCGCGACCGGCTCTCGCGTTTCAACGGACCCGCCACGGGACACACTTCGGCCGCCCACGCGAACAGCGTGTTGGCCAAGCGATCCGGCACCAAGCGGTAGTAGACGAACTGGCCGCGCTTGTCGCGCGTGACCAGGCCCGCGTCCTCCAGGATGCGCAAATGCCCGCTCAACGCGGGTTTGCTGAATTCGAACCGCGCCGCGATCTCGCCGGCGCTGAGCTCGCCCTGGTTGAGATACGCCAGGATCTTGCGCCGCGCGGTCGAAGCGAGGGCCACGAATACCTTTTCCATTGCGTTAACTGTTTAAGGAATTAGTTAAATAATTGAGCAAACCGGCGCGGCTGTCAAGCGGCCGATCGCGATGGCATGTGTCCGCAACGGCCGCGAGTGGGCTCCCGTCGCGATACGCGGGTCGAGCCGCGCCTTGGCGATCTGCAAAATTCTTCCGCGCGCGTCGTGCAGTCTTCGGCCAATTCCGCCGTCGCAAGCGCCCTGTCGCGCGATCGGCGGCTGGCACGGCGTTTGCGATAGCCGCCGTCCCCCGAGGAGAACACGCATGACATTCGAACCTTCCCTTGCGCGGCTGCCCACGGCCGCGGCCGCATGCGGCGCCCTTGCGGCGCGCTCCCAGCGCATCGACGTGCGCAACCCGACGGAAATCAGCCGGCTCAGCCGCGAACTCGGCATCAGCTGGCCGCAGTTGCTGCGCATCGTCGACCGCGTGGGTACCGACCTGCGCGCGGTGCGTCGCGCCGTGCTCGATCAACACGGTGTCACGTGGCATTGACGGCGTCCGCGGAGTACATCGATTCGTCGCGGCGCGAACGCGCGCGGCGGACGCGCACGCACGGCCCGCGCCAGCGCGTGGTGTACGCACCGGCGGAACGCGCCGAACCGTGGCTGCGCCATTTCCGCTGCAGTGCGCGCGATCTTGCCGTTGCGGTGAAAACCGTCGGCAGCGATCCGCTGGACGTCGGGGTTTACCTCGAGCGGCTTCGTTGACGGCGGCGAGCGACGCGAAGGCTCGCACCGCACCGCTGCGAATTCGCTGCTGCGCGATTGCAGCCCCAACTCAACGCGACTTCGCCCGCTCCAGCATTTCCTCCAGGGCTTTCTCGGCGCGATCGGTATTGCCAAGACCCATGAAGCCGGTTTCGGTCGTGCGCAGGCCGCCCTTGCTGCCACGCTCGACCTCGCGCCAAAAGACGATATCCCCGCTGTCGCCGCCGTGCGAGATGCGTTCGAACCCGCCGAAGCCCGATACGTGGAACGAATGGATCTTGAGTCCCAGGCGTTTCTCGAAATTGACCGCGCGGCGTTCGGTGACGGCGTAGTACACGCGCCCTGCGAGCAGCGCCCGGAACAGCGGCGAGAGCAGCATCGACAATCCGATGGCGACGAACATCAGGCCCCAGAGCGGAAGAGCAATTCGGAAAGCGGTCGGCTCCTTGGCCGGAATGCTGCTCGCCATGAACGTCCAGAGCAGTGCGAACGCCGTGAACGGAATCCCCCCCAGCGCGGTTTTCAGCTTGCTCCTGGCATAGCTGCGTGCGCTGGTCGTGCGTGATCACGATTCCGCCCGACAACGATCAGCGCTCTGGTCGAAGTTGATCGCCGGGCGAACGCGACCTTTCGACCCCAAAGCGGGCATTCCTTACACGATCACCCTGGTGCGAGATCGCCGTACCAGTAGGACGCCGTGACCCCGCCATCCATGAGAAAGTCGCTGCCGGTAATGAAGGCGCCATCGGAGCCCATCAACAACGCGCCGACGTTTCCGACTTCATCGGGCGTGCCGGCGCGACCCACGGGACACAGTTCGATCATGCGCCGGTATCCCGGTCCGCGCGGTCCGGTCAGCTCGTCGTTGGCCAGCGGCGTGATGATGATGCCGGGGCTGATGGTGTTGATGCGTGCACCACGTTTTCCCCAGCGCACGGCCTCGGCCATCACGCGCAACGAATTGCCGCGCTTGGAAATCTGATAGGCGTGCAGCGGATCCGTCACGCGATCGGGCTGGAGCATCGGCAGCGCGAGCAGTTCCTCGACCGGCGTGGTCGCGAGTGCCTTGTTCTGATCCGGCGTCAATCCCGGCAGGCGATGTCCGGATTGCGACGCGATGACCACGCCGGCACCACTGCGAGCGATCACACTGCCGAATTCCTCGAGCACCAGTGCGGTGCCGTAGAGATCGACTTTCAGGATCGTCGCCGGCGACGCTTGCGTCGGCGAGACGCCCGCCGCGTGGATCAGGCCGGTGATGGACCCTAGGGATTGAGCTTTCTCGACGAGCGCATGCACGGATTCGCGCGACGACACATCGACGTGCGCCGTACTCACTTCGAATCCGGCGTCGCTCAGGGCCTTTGCGGCAGCGCTAGCGTTCTCGTCGCGCAAATCCGCCAAGATGAGGTGCTTGCCGCTGCTCACTCGCCGTGCGATTGCCTGGCCGATCGATCCGGATCCGATCAGTACGATAACGTCTTTCACGGTTATTCTCCTTTGCTTGGCGGACCCGCCAGATACTCCTCGTCGGACACCTTCTCCATCCACTCCACATTCTTGCCATCGAGCGATTCCTGCACGGCGATGTGCGTCATAGACGTGGTCGGCGTAGCGCCGTGCCAATGTCGGTGACCCGGTGGACACCAGATGACATCGCCGGGTCGAATCTCGACGATGGCCCCGCCTTCGCACTGCGTCCAGCCGCAGCCGGCAGTGACGATCAAGGTCTGGCCGAGTGGATGCGTGTGCCATGCGGAGCGTGCGCCCGGCTCGAACGTCACGCTGGCGCACGAGACGCGCGCGGGCGCCGGCGCCGCGTTCAACGGATCGATGCGCACGTTGCCTGTGAAAAACTCCGCGGAGCCTTTCGCCGACGGTTGCGATCCCGCTCGTTTCAATTCCATCGATGCACTCCTTGTCGAATTCACCGTCCGGTCATCTTCAGCGCGGCTTCGGGCAGCCGTTCGCCTTGCACCTGGATTTTCGCTGCCGCTGCGTTGATCTCGTCGAGATCGCCACGGGTCAACTCGAGACCGACCGAACCCAGATTCTCATCGAGGCGATGCAACTTGGTCGTCCCCGGGATAGGAACGATCCACGGCTTCTGAGCGAGCAACCAGGCCAAGGCAACCTGCGCAGGTGTTGCGTGTTTGCGTTGCGCGACTGTCTTGATCAAGTCCACCAATGCGAAATTCGCCTTGCGCGCTTCGGGTGAGAAACGCGGCACGCTATTGCGGAAATCGGTCGGGTCGAACGTCGTGCGCTCGTCGATCTTACCCGTGAGAAATCCGGCGCCGAGCGGGCTGAACGGCACGAAGCCGATGCCGAGTTCCTCCAATAGTGGCAGCAACTCCGCTTCAGGCCCCCGCCAGAACAGCGAGTATTCGCTTTGCACGGCGGTCACGGGTTGTACGGCGTGAGCGCGGCGAATCGTTTGCACTCCGGCTTCCGAGAGGCCGAAGTGCTTCACCTTGCCCGCGCCGATCAGATCTTTGACCGTGCCGGCGACATCTTCGATCGCCACATCGGGATCGACGCGATGCTGGTAAAGCAGATCCACATAGTCAGTGCGCAACCGCCGCAGGCTTCCTTCAAGCGAAGCCTTGATATGCTCCGGGCGGCTGTTGGTCCCGCTACCGCGCGCGCCAGTCGCCGGATCGATATCGAAACCGAACTTGGTCGCGATGGTCACCTTGTCGCGGAGGGTGAAAGCGCTTCACCGACGAGCTCTTCATTGGCAAACGGGCCATACGCTTCGGCCGTGTCGAACAGCGTGACGCCGCGGTCGTGCGCGGCGCGGATAAGCTCGATCATCGCTTGCCGGTCGGCCGGCGGGCCGTAACCTGAGGTCATGCTCATGCAGCCCAGGCCGAGCGATGAGACTTCCAGATTATCTCTGCCAAGTTTGCGATTCTTCATGGTCTACTCCGTTCGATTCTTCTTCTTGAGCCAGTTGTTCACGCGTTCCATCGTTTGCCTTTCCTGATCGGCCTCCATCGAGAAGCCGGCGCGAAGGCGCGCCTTGGGTGCGTGGTCCGCGAGAATGGACTGGCAGTCTCCCAGTCCGTAACCGCCGTGAGTGACAAAGGGAACGAGGATCTTTCCCGACAAATTGTGCGCGCTCAGAAAGGCGCGAATCACCGGCGGCGTGGTCTCGCCCCAGACGGGAAAGCCCAGGAACACCGTTTGGTAGTTCGCGATGCTGGGAACCACGCTCTCCAACGGCGGCGCATAACCGCTGTCACGCTCAAGGCGCGCCTGCTCGACCGTTTCCAGATAGTCCTCCGGATACGGCTTGGCGGTACGGATCTCGAACAGATCGCTACCCAGTGCGCGGTGGATTAGGCCGGCGACGACACGCGTGTTTCCGCTGCGCGAGAAATACGCCACGAGGCTGCCCGAGCCCGCGCGTAGCGCATCGCCGCCTGCCTCGACGCTGCCGCCGAACGCGAGCAGTGTTACGAGCGAAGACATCATGGCCCGGCGTGTAGGATCGGGTTGATCTGACATGTGCTTTCCATCGGATCGTCATCCTGTATTCGATGCGGCAATGTAGACCCTTACGATTGATGACGCTAGATGCCATAATCGGAACACCTTGATAACCGAAACGCATAAATGTCAGCGCAGACTTACGATCAGCTTGCGATCTTCTCGGTGGTGGCGCGGGAGCGCAGCTTCACGCGTGCGGCAGCCAAGCTCGGCCTATCGCAGCCGGCGCTGAGCCGAACCATGCGCAATCTGGAAGAACGGCTGGGCGTGAGGCTGCTTTCCCGCACAACCCGCAGTGTGTCGCCCACGGAAGCGGGTGAGCATCTACTGCGGGTGGTCGCACCGCGATTCGACGAAATCGAAACCGAGCTCGCATTGCTCAGCGAATTCCGGGGCAAGCCCGCGGGAAAGTTGCGCATCACGGCCGGAGAACATTCGGCGATCACGATCCTGCAACCGGTGCTCGCCAAGCTGCTTCCGAAAAACCCCGATCTCAACATCGAGATCATTGTGGACTATGGTCTGACCGACATCGTGGCCGAAGGCTACGATGCCGGCGTGCGGCTCGGCGAGCAGGTTGCCAAGGATATGATCGCGGTACGGGTGGGTCCCGACATGCGGATGGCTGTTATCGGCTCCCCGGACTATTTCGCGCGTCATCCGCGACCCAGAAGCCCGCGCGATCTCACCGCACACAACTGCATCTGCATCCGACTCCCAACGTATGGCGGCATTTTTCCCTGGGAGTTCGAGAAGAAGGGACAAGAGTTGAAAGTGCGTGTCGAAGGCCAACTCGTATTCAACAATATCGCAATGCGCATCGACGCCGTTCTCAAAGGGCTCGGACTAGCATACATGCCCGAGGATCTGGTCCAGGGGCATGTCGAAAAAGGCAGATTGGTGCGCGTACTGTCAGACTGGTGTCCGCCGTTTTCGGGATACCATCTTTACTATCCGAGCAGGCGCCAGACTTCACCGGCGTTCGCGCTGTTCCGCGACGCGCTGCGTTACGCGGGCTGATTCCAGATTCCGCGCCCAGTTGGTTCCGGGGCTTGGCCACAACGGTTTATTGCGACACGAATCCAATCTTCGTCATGCCGGCGTTTTTCGCGTCGGCCATCGTGTTAGCGACCAGCTGATATTTGGTCGCCTTGTCCACCTTGATGGTGAGTTCAGGCTGCTGTTCCTGCGGTTTGCCCCCGATCACGGCGAGCTGCGCGCGCAGCCCTTCTTCGGTGATCGGCGTGTCGTTCCAGTACAGGTTGCCGTTCGGCAGCACGGACAGGCGGATCGGATCCGGCGGCGGTATCGGCGGCCGCGGCTTTTTGCTCGGCACCGGCAGGTCGATGTTGATCTTGTCCGACAACAGCGGCGCGGTGAGCATGAAAATGATCAGCAGCACCAGCATGACGTCGACCAACGGCGTAACATTGATATCGGCCATCGGGCCGCTACTGCCACCATCCGTTGAGAATGCCATGACGCAAGCCTCCTAATGACAACGCCGCGCCAAATCGGCGCGATGTGTCTAACGTGGCTTGGCCTGCCCCGGGGTTGCAATCCCAGGCAGATGGCAAAGCAGTAAGTCTGTTGCCCGCTCAGCCCTGGGCGCAGCCGCCTTGATTGGGCGCGAATCGGTTGCGCTGACGTTCGCCCTCCCTAATTCGCAGGTCCGCTTTTGGCCGGTAGTTGCCGGTGATCATTTCCGGAACCGGTGATCAGAGCGACCGATTTCCGCACATAGCCCCAGCGCGTCGGCACGCCGGCCCAGAGCACACGCTCGCCGGAAAGTTCGCGCTTGACCGCTTCGTGCAGCACAGAAGGGGCTTCTTGCATCGGAAGGCGTCCCGCAAAAGTGGCGCATTGTAGCGTCGCTCGTGCGCGGGAATGCGGGCGCCGCACTCAGGCGTCGCGCACCCGCTCCCACTCCAGTCCGAACCGCGCCAGGTATTTGCGCAGGCGATCCGCGTCGTTGGTGCTGTTGCGGCGCTGGCGCGAGGCGGCGAACAGCGTGCGGCCGGCTTCGGACAAGGAGCGCGAGCGCCGGCAGACGTCGACCACGTCGCGCAGCTGCACGGCATCGAAGCGATCGATCTCGGCCATGCGATCGCCGAGCAGCGATTCGAGCGCGCCGTCGCGCGCGGCGTGCGGATTCCACAAGCGCCGCAGGCGCGCGATTTCCTCGTCCACGACCGGCACCTGGATGCGGCCGGCCTGTGCCAGCGTCGCCATGCGCGTGACCGAGGCGGAGAGATCGCGGAAGTTGCCGGCCCACTGCGCATCGGACGAGGTGGCGAAGTCGAGGAATTTCGCCCGCGCCTCGCGGTTGAAGGTGATGCGCTCGTTGTTCTGGCGCTCGAAGCGGTCGAGTTCGAAATCGAGGTTCGGCTCGATGTCTTCGCGGCGCTCGGCCAGTCCCGGCAGACGGTACGTCCACAGGTTCAGGCGCGCATAGAGATCGTCGCGGAAACGGCCTTCGGCGACCCGCGCACCGAGATCGCGGTTGGTGCCCGCGATCAGCTGGAAATCGCTTTCGACTTCGCGGTCGCTGCCGACGGGCAGGAAACGTTTTTCCTCCAGCGCACGCAGCAGCATCGCCTGCTCGTCCGCGCCGAGTTCGCCGATCTCGTCGAGGAACAGCAAGCCGCGGTCGGCCGAACGCAGCAAGCCCTCACGCGGCAGCGCGGCGCCCGTGTACGCGCCTTTGACGTGTCCGAACAGCGCGCTCATCGCGCCGTCGCCGCGCAGCGTGGCGCAGTTGACCTCGACGAACGCGCCCGGCAGCTGGTGCTTGAGTTTCTTCAGGTCGAAGATGCGCCGCGCGAGCTGGCTCTTGCCGGCGCCGGTCGGCCCCATCAGCAGTATCGGCGCGCTGGAACGGATCGCGACGGTCTCGATCTGCTCGATCATGCGGTTGAACGCGCCGTTGCGCGTGGCGATGCCGCTTTTCAGGAACGCACGGTCTTCCTGCTGTTCGTGCCGGAAACGCTGGGCGATGCGGTCGTACTTGGAAAGGTCCAGGTCGATGACGCTGAACGTCCCCGCCGTGCCGTCGCGCTGTTTCCACGGCGGCGAGGTTTGCAGCAGCAGGCCCGGAAACTGACGGCTCTCGGCAAGCAGGAACCAGCAGATCTGCCCGACATGCGTGCCGGTGGTGATGTGGACGTAGTAGTCCTCACGGTCGGTGTCGAACGGATAGCTGCGGCAGAACGCGTGCAGCGTCGCGTACATCGATTCGAAATCCCACGGATCGGCAACGAACGTGTCGTGCACGACGACGCGGGTTTCGGGCGACACCTGGGCGAGATCCTCCTGCACGCGCGCGGTGACGCTGCTGTACCGGCGCTGGTCGACCAGCAGCTCGATCCGATGCACCAGGAAATCCTCGTGCATGCCCAGCGAAACCGTCGGACGCCATTTCTCCCATCGCCCGGGTCCGTCGCCTGCGTCGAGCTGCGTACCGAGGAACCCGACGATGACGGTGGCTTTAGCGTTCATATCTCACAGGATAAAGCGGATATATAGAAATATCCAAATCGGACGAATTGACCGAGCCCCGCCTTTCACGTATTCGCGAGATTTACGCGGGCTTTCATAGACTTAAGTGGCAGCACGCCAAGCTGGCACAGCCATTGCGATAGGGAACGCCGTAACTGAGGGAGAACGACATGGCAAACACCCAGCTCTTCGCCACTTCGCGCGGCCGGTTCGTCCCGGCGGCGAATGCGATCAACGAAGCCGGCGGCACTGCGTATTTGCGCGATGCCAAGTCCGCGCTCGCGCTGTACGCCGCGACGGGTTGCCTCAACGGCGTGTTCTACTCCGACGCCGAGACGCAGCTGGCGCAGGTGCTTGCGCTGTGCGACGCGGTGCCGGCGGAGTTCGTCGCCAAGACCGCGGTCTACGCCCGCGAACGTGCGTACATGAAGGACATGCCGGCGCTGCTGCTCGCGTACCTCGCGCAGCGCGACGGCGCGGCGATGGCGCGCGTGTTCGAGCGCGTGATCGACAACGGCCGCATGCTGCGCAATTTCGTGCAGATCCTGCGCAGCGGCACGGTCGGGCGCAAATCGCTCGGTTCGCGTCCGAAGCGCGCGGTGCAGCAGTGGTTCGAGCGCGCGTCGGTGCAGTCCGTGCTGAACGCGTCGGTCGGTCGCAACCCGTCGCTGGCGGATGTGATCAAGATGGTGCACCCGAAGCCGGCGAATGCCGAACGTGCCGCGCTCTACGCGTGGCTGATCGGCAAGGCGACGTCGGACGCGGCCCTGCCGCCGGTGCTGCGTGCGTTCGAGGCGTTCAAGTTGTCGGCGCAGGAACCGGTGCCGGAGTTGCCGTTCCAGTTCATGACCGCGCTGCCGCTGACGGACGCGCACTGGAAGGCGATCGCCCGCCGCGCGTCGTGGCAGACGTTGCGCCTGAACGTGAACACGTTCGCGCGCCACGGCGTGTTCGAGGATGCGGCGTTCGTCGCCTGGGCGGCGAACCGCTTGCGCGACGCGGAGGAAATCCGGCGCGCTCGCGTGTTCCCGTACCAGCTGCTCGCCGCCTACAACGCCGCGTCGCCGGGTGTGCCGCAGCCGATTCTGGACGCGTTGCAGGATGCGATGGAACTGGCGACGGCGAACGTGCCGCCGGTGCCCGGCCGTGTGGTGGTGGCGGTGGACGTGTCGGGTTCCATGGCGAGCCCCGTGTCCGGCGTGCGCCGCGGCGCGACGAGCAAGGTGCGCTGCGTGGACGTTGCGGCGCTGCTCGCGGCGTCCATCAAGCGCGTGAATACGGAAGCGCGCATCGTGCCGTTCGCGCAGGCGGTCAAGCCGCTGCGTTTGAATCCGCGCGACAGCGTGATGACGCAGGCACGCGAGTTGGCCGCGCTGTTGGGCGGCGGTACGGCGGTCAGCGCGCCGCTGGCACTGCTGAACGCGGAAGCGGCGCCGGTCGATTTGCTGGTGGTCGTGTCCGACAACCAGAGCTGGATCGATACGCGCCAGGCGGGCGGCACGGAAACGATGCGGCAATGGGTGGCGATCAAGCAGCGCAACCCGTTCGCGCGCATGGTCTGCATCGACCTGCAGCCGTACGCGACGAGCCAGGCACTCGAGTCGGCCGACATCGTGCACGTCGGCGGCTTCAGCGATGCGGTGTTCGACCTGTTGTCGTCCGCCGGCACGAGCGGTACGGAAAGCTGGAAGGAGCGCATCGAGGCGATCGCGTTCTAGCGGGAAAACTCCGTCGGATGGCCGCCGGAGTCGGAAGACTCCGGCGGGAGAGCCCGCCGGAGCAGGATTTGTGCGAATGCGTGTGGAACTACATCGGGTCGCGGGTTCGAGTCCCGCCGATCGGCTTGCCGGTCGTAGCTCAGTCGGTAGAGCAGACGTCCGGAACATCGGGCGCGTCGTTTCACGTCGGGGTTTGTCGCCATTTCCGTCACGCAACACAGGATTTTTCTTTGCAGCGAATGCCGGTGGAACTCCATCGATTCCTGAGGTCGCGGGTTCAACTCCCGCCGGCTCCCCGCAACGGGAGCCGTAGCTCAGAAGGTCAGAGCACAGGACAACTGTTTCACCCAGCTCTTGTCACTGCAGAGCGGTACCCCGGTGGGAGCGCCCGCCGGGGCGCCGATCGTTAAAAAGGACGCGGCAACGCGTCAGGCGTTGGCGGCGAATGCGTGTGCGACTACATCTGTCAAATGTTCGGTCGCACATAATCTAGTCGCCTCTCTGGATCACGATCCGCTGCAGCGGATCGAGGATTGAAGTTGGGCAGCGAATGCCGATGGAACTACATTGGCAGGGCCTTCGGGCCGTCGGGGTTCGAATCCCCGGCCGGTCGGCATGCGTTGCGCACGTCGGCAGGTACGGATGTTTCATCAATTCTCGTCGCTGCTTTTTTGTTTTCGGAACATCGAGGAATTTGAAATGAGCACCACCGCATACGATGTCATTCAGGAAGGCGGCGCGCCGATCAAGTTGTGGACCCGCGGCGTGCCGCTCGAGGACCAGGCGCGGCGCCAGCTGATCAACATGGCCGCGCTGCCGTTCATCCACCGCTGGATCGCGGTGATGCCGGACGTGCACCTAGGCAAGGGCGCGACGGTGGGCTCGGTCGTGCCGACGGTCGGCGCGATCGTGCCGGCGGCGGTGGGCGTGGATATCGGCTGCGGCATGATCGCGACGCGCACCTCGTTGAGCGCGAGCGACCTGCCCGACAGCCTGTCGGCGATCCGCTCGGATATCGAACGCGCCGTGCCGCACGGGTTCGTGACCACGCGCGGGCGCGCGCATCGCGGCAGCTGGTCGGTCGTGCCGGCTTCCGCGGCGACGCGCTGGCGTACGCTGGAGAGCGGCTACGATGCGATCGTGGCGAAGCATCCGAAGCTCTCGCACCCGGACTCGCCAGCGAAGCAGCTCGGATCGCTCGGCGGCGGCAACCACTTCATCGAGATCTGCCTCGACGAAGAGGACCGCGTGTGGGCGATGCTGCATTCGGGCTCGCGCGGAACGGGCAACCGCATCGGGCAGTACTTCATCGAACGCGCGCGCGAGGAGATGCGTCGGCATTTTATCAACCTGCCAGATCGGGATCTGGCTTACCTGTCGGAAGGCAGCGAGCTGTTCGAGGACTACTGCGCGGCCGTGCAATGGGCGCAGGAATACGCGATGGAAAACCGCAGCCAGATGATGCAGAACGTCCTCGGTGTGCTACGCGAACACCTGCCGCCGTTCACGACGGGCAAGCTCGCCGTGAACTGCCACCACAACTACGTCAGCCGCGAGCATCACTACGGGGCGGACGTGCTGGTGACGCGCAAGGGTGCGGTCAGCGCGAAACAGGGCGAGATGGGCATCATCCCGGGTAGCATGGGTGCGAAGAGTTTCATCGTGCGCGGGCGCGGCAACGCGGAGAGTTTCCACAGCTGCAGCCACGGTGCCGGCCGCGTGATGAGCCGCACCGAGGCGCGCAAGCGCATCAGCGTCGAGGACCACAAGCGCGCCACCGCGCACGTGGAATGCCGCAAGGATGCCGAAGTCGTGGACGAGTCGCCGGCCGCATACAAGCCGATCGACGCGGTGATGGCGGCGCAAGACGATCTCGTCGAGATCGTGCATACGCTACGACAGGTGGTGTGTGTGAAGGGATAGGCAAGGAGGCGGCGACCGTCGCCTCCGGTTGGAGAACGAGGCGATGAACGACACGGACTTTCTCGAAATCGATGGCGCGGCGGGCGGCGGCCAATTGCTGCGCACGGCGCTCGCGCTGAGCTTGTGCACCGGTACGCCATTCCGCATGCGCGGCATCCGCGCCGGGCGCAGCAAGCCGGGCTTGATGCGCCAGCACCTCACCGCGGTGGAGGCGGCGGCGCGCATCGGCAACGCCGCCGTCGGCGGCGCCACGCCCGGCTCGCAGGAAATCGCGTTCCGCCCGCAGGGCGTGCAAGGCGGCGACTGGCGCTTTTCGATCGGCACCGCCGGCTCGACGACGCTGGTGCTGCAGACGGTCTTGCCGGCACTGTGGCAGGCGTCCTCGCCGTCGACGCTGCACCTGGAAGGCGGCACGCACAACCCGCTCGCGCCGCCGGCGGATTTTCTCGCCGAGGTGTTCGCGCCGTTATGCACGCGATTGCAGGCGCCGGTCGCGGTCGCGCTGGAACGCTACGGCTTCTATCCGGCGGGCGGCGGCGCGATCACGGCGCAGGTGTCGCCGGGCAGGCCGCAGGCGGCATCGCTGCTGGAGCGTGGCGCGTTGCGGCGCACGCGTGCACGCGCGTTGATCTCGGCGATTCCGGCCAACGTGGCGGAGCGCGAGCTGAAGGTGGCCGCACGCTATTTCCGGCTCGACGACGCCGCACTGGAGCACCGCTCCGTGCGTCCGGCGCTCGGGCCGGGCAACGCGCTGATGATCGTGTTCGAGTTCGAGCACGTGACGGAGATCTTCACCGGCTTCGGTGCGCGCGGCGTGAGCGCCGAGCAGGTCGCGGAGCGCGTCTGCCGCGAAGCGAAGTCGTGGCTCGACTCGACCGCCGCAGTCGGCCCGTATCTCGCGGACCAACTGATGCTGCCGCTGGCGCTCGCCGGCGGCGGCGAATTCAGCAGCGTGGAACCGAGCGATCATGCGCGCAGCAACGCGGCGCTGATCGAGAAGTTCCTGCCGGTGGAGTTTGCGTTTCGCGAGGATGGCAAGCGTTGGATCGTCGCGGTGACGTGATTTGTGCTTTTTATACTATTGACTTTGTATATTTATTCGTGGATGATCGCTGCATGAACTTCGCGCACACATCGCTACGCACCCTGCTAAGCCTGCCCCTGGCGGGACGGGAGGAATTTGCGTAGCGCTTCACGCGTCACCGAAGCAGCGAACCGCGAAGGCCCCTCGTCCGACGATGGGGCCTTCTTTTTTTCCTGCCCAGGTGGCGCAACTGGTAGACGCGCCAGCCTCAGAAGCTGGTTGTTGTGGGTTCGAATCCCACCCTGGGCACCACGCTTCAATGAAGTAACGGACTCGCGCACCGCGCGAGAATCACTCCCCCTCTCCCGCTCGCGGGAGAGGGCACGGGGTCGAGGATGCTGCGCTTATGCGATGCCATGAATGGCATCGCATGCAGCATCCGAGGAGGAGGCAGGATGCCGACTGGCGCCGGCTCCAGGGATGGATGCTGCCGGAGCGCCAACCCCACGCTCACCGTCGCGCTGCGCGCGCCGACCTCTCCCGCCAGCGGGAGAGGTGATGAAGCGGGCACGGGGTGTGAGGTGGCCTCCACGCTACCCCAGTCCAAACAACCCATCACCCATAGCCCGGGTGGCGCAACTGGCAGACGCACCAGGTCGAGAGCCTGGCTGTTGTGGGTTCGAATCCCACCCCGGGCACCAGCTCCAATCGAATACCGATGTCGCGCCCCACGCGACGATCACTCCCCCTCTCCCGCTCGCGGGAGAGGGCACGGGTGAGGGTGGCCTTCACGCTGCCCAGTCGAACAATACAGCGCTCCAACCGCCACCCTCACCCGAAGCTGCTAGCGCGGCTTCGACCTCTCCCGCCAGCGGGAGAGGTGAACGGGTGCGTTGACTCGCACACCGATCCCGCCTATCTTGTGCCCGTCAACGGTGCCCAGCACAACATCTGGGCTTAATAGGGAACCCGGTGTGAATCCGGGACTGCCCCGCAGCGGTGACCGGGAACGACCGACGCCACACGCACTGAGTCGATGCGACTTGGGAAGCGGCGTCCAGTAGGCGAGGCGAGCAGCCTCGGGCCCGGAAGTCCGAAGACCTGCCGTGATCGTTCCGCGTGTGCGGAGCGTCTGGCTTTCGAGCCCTCGCGGGAGGGGCGGCCGGGAATCGCGCCGTGCGCGCGTTCCCGTCTTCCGACCGCCGGTTCGAATTCGCTCGCGGGAGCGAAGGCCGGCGGAACGCGTCACGGCCTTGCTCCGCCCGCCTTGCTCTCCTGGTTTTGCACTTCGACAGGAGACATGCATGTCCGACACCGAATCGTCACCGACGCTCGCCGCGCCGCGCGCGCAAACCGGCTTCACCCTCACGCCACCGCACGCCGGCCCGGCGGCGATGCGCGTGACCAAACGTTCCGGCGCACGCGAGCCGGTCGATCTGAACAAGATCGTGCGCGCCGTGTCGCGCTGTTGCGCGGGCCTGCGCGACGTCGAACCGATGCGCGTCGCGGTCAAGACGATCACCGGTCTGTACGACGGCGCGTCGACGCGCGAACTCGACGAGCTTTCGATCCGCACCGCCGCGGCGCTGATCGCGGAGGAACCGGAATATTCCCGCCTCGCCGCGCGCCTGCTCGCCGGCTACGTCGACAAGGAGGTGCAGGGGCTCGGCGTGTACTCGTTCTCGCAGTCGATCCGGCTCGGGTTCGATCTCGGCCTCATCAACGAGCGCGTACTCGCGTTTGCGGAAAACCACGCGCGCAAACTCAACGACGCGATCGACGCGGCGTATTCCGATCGCTTCGAATATTTCGGCCTGCGCACGCTGTACGACCGCTACCTGCTCAAGCATCCGCAAAAACGCCATGTGATCGAGACGCCGCAGCATTTCTGGATGCGCATCGCGTGCGCGCTGAGCGAGTCGGCCGGCGATGCGATCGAGCTGTACCGCGCGTTCGCCGCGCTCGATTACGTGCCGAGTTCGCCGACGCTGTTCAACGCCGGTACGCGGCACGAGCAGCTGTCGAGCTGTTTCCTGCTCGATTCGCCGGCCGATTCGCTGGAGGCGATCTACGACACATACAAGGACGTCGCGCTGCTGTCGAAATTTTCCGGCGGCATCGGCCTCGCCTGGCACCGCGTGCGTTCGGACGGCGCGCTGATCCGTTCGACGAACGGCCTATCCAACGGCATCGTGCCGTGGTTGAAGACGCTCGACTCCTCCGTCGCCGCGGTGAACCAGGGTGGAAAACGCAAAGGTGCCGCGTGCGTGTACCTGGAACCCTGGCATGCCGACATCGAAGCATTCCTGGAACTGCGCGACAACACCGGCGACGAGGCGCGCCGCACGCATCACCTGAACCTGGCGAACTGGATCCCGGATCTGTTCATGCAGCGCGTGGAACAGGACGCCGCCTGGTCGCTGTTCGATCCGCACGACGTGCCCGAGCTGCCGGACCTGTGGGGCGATGCCTTCGCGCTCGCGTACACACAGGCCGAAGCGCGCGGCCTGGCGAAAAAGACGCTTCCGGCACGCGAGCTGTACGCGCGCATGATGCGCACGCTCGCACAGACCGGCAACGGTTGGATGACCTTCAAGGATGCCTGCAATCGCGCCGCGAACCAGACCGCAAAGCCCGAACATTGCGTGCACTTGTCCAATCTGTGCACCGAGATCGTCGAAGTCACCGGCGCGGGCGAGACGGCGGTGTGCAATCTCGGCTCGATCAACCTCGCACGCCACGTAGCGGAGGGCGGCACATTCGATTTCGAGAAACTGGCCGAAACGGTGCGGCTCGCGGTGCGCCAGCTCGATCGCGTGATCGACCTCAACTTCTATCCGCTCGCCACGGCACGCGCCTCGAACCTGCGCTGGCGTCCGGTCGGGCTTGGCGTGATGGGCTTGCAGGACGTGCTGTTCCGGCTGCGCCTGCCGTTCGACAGCGACGCCGCACGCGCGTTGTCGACGCGCATCGCGGAAGACGTGTATTTCCATGCGCTCACGGCGTCGCTCGAACTCGCGCGCGAAAAAGACGCACATCCGGCGTTCGCCGACACCCGCGCCGCGCGCGGCGAACTGCAATTCGACGCCTGGCAGGTCGCGCCGCTCGATGCGGTACGCTGGAACGCGCTGCGCGAGCAGATCCGCAGCCACGGCTTGCGCAACGCGTTGCTGATCGCGATCGCGCCGACGGCCACGATCGCGTCCATCGCCGGCTGCTACGAATGCATCGAGCCGCAGGTGTCGAACTTGTTCAAGCGCGAAACGCTGTCGGGCGATTTCCTGCAGGTCAACCGCTACCTGGTCGACGAGCTGAAACGCCTCGGGTTGTGGACCGCCGCCGTGCGCGACGCGATCACGAGCGCCGAAGGCTCTATCCAGTCCGTCGGCGCCGTGCCCGACGCGCTGAAGGCGATTTACCGCACCGCGTGGGAGCTGCCGATGCGCGCACTGATCGACATGGCGGCCGCGCGCGGCGCGTACATCGACCAGAGCCAGTCGCTGAACCTGTTCATCGAAAATCCGAACATCGGCCAGTTGTCGAGCATGTACATGCACGCCTGGAAACGCGGTCTGAAGACGACGTACTACCTGCGTTCGCGGCCCGCGACGCGCATCGCCAAAGCCACGCTCGGCGTGACGCCGGAAGCGAGTGCCGCCGCCGCGGTTGCGTGCTCGCTGGAAAACCCCGGCAGCTGCGAGGCCTGCCAATGAGCGCTCTGCTCGCGAGTGCCCTGCTCGATCCGGGCTTCGACCTGACGCTGCGGCCGATGCGCTATCCGCAGTTCTACGAAATGTACCGCGCCGCGATCAAGAACACGTGGAGCGTGGAGGAAATCGATTTCCAGATCGACCTCACACACCTGCGCGTGCGCATGACGCCGGCGGAGCGGCACCTGATCGAGCGGCTGGTCGCGTTTTTCGCCACCGGGGATTCGATCGTGGCGAACAACCTGGTGTTGAACCTTTACCGGCACATCAACGCGCCCGAGGCGCGCATGTACCTTTCGCGCCAGTTGTACGAGGAAGCGTTGCACGTGCAGTTCTATCTCACGCTGCTCGACAACTACATCCCGCAGCCGGAACGGCGCGCGCAGGCATTCGCAGCGGTCGAGAACATCGAATCGATCCGCGCGAAAGCGGCATTTTGCCAGCGCTGGATCGATTCCATCCACGCGCTCCAGCGCATCGCGAGCGACGCGGACCGGCGGCGGTTCCTGCTCAATCTCACGTGTTTCGCCGCCTGCATCGAAGGCTTGTTCTTCTTCGCGGCATTCGCGTACGTCTACTTCCTGCGTTCGCGCGGACTGCTGCCGGGCCTCGCCGCAGGCACCGCCTGGGTGTTTCGCGACGAATCCGCGCACATGGCGTTTGCGTTCGAGACGATCCGCACGGTTCGGTGCGAACAACCGCACTTGTTCGACGCCGCGTGGGCCGAATCCGTGCGCGCGATGCTGGCCGATGCGGTCGAATGCGAGACGTGTTTCGCGCAGGACGTGCTGGCCGGCGGCGTGGTCGGCCTGCCGCTCGCGGATATGCGAACCTACCTCGAATACGTCGCCGACCAGCGCCTGCGCCAGCTCGATCTTGAACCGATGTACGGCGCGCACAACCCGTTTCCGTTCATGCAGCTGCAGGACGTGCAGGAGCTGACGAACTTCTTTGAGCGGCGCGTATCGGCGTATCAGGTCGCCGTCCAGGGCGAGGTGGGGTTCGATCATGCGTTTTGAGCGGTGTCGGCAAGTCCGTTCGGGTACCGCTTCTTCGAGCGCCTTCGACAGCCGGTAGCGGTAGCATTGGCCGATGTGACGCGTCTGCCTCGCGTCCTGGTGTGCCGGTCCCGGTGCGATTTGCCCCGGATCGGCCGAAACTGGGACGGCCTCGGGTGCGCCCCTCGTGAAGCCGGCAAAAAATAGTTCTCCTTCCTGTCGAAATCCACCGGCGTCCGAACGACAACATGACAGGCGACGCATCCTGCTTCGCCATCACCGCAAGGAACACGACCATGGAATACACACTGCTTCTGTTCGCCGATCCGGCCGGATGGGACGCGATGACGCCTGCGCAGCAACAGGAAGGCATGGCCGCCTATGGCGCGTACACGCAAGCGCTCAAGCAAGCCGGCATCCTGCGCGGCAGCAATCGGCTGCGGCCGGCGGACGCGGCCACCACCGTGCGCGTGGAAAAGGGCAAGACCAAGGTCTTGAACGGTCCGTTCGTCGAGACGCGCGAGCAGCTCGGCGGCTACTACCTCATCGAAGTGCCCGATCTGGACACGGCGCTTTCCTGGGCGGCGCGTTGTCCCGGTGCCAGCCACGGCACGGTCGAGGTGCGTCCGGTATGGCCGACGGGCACGGCCTGAGGCGGCCGGTGCATTGGACGCTTCGCGGCGGACTTCCGTGATATCGGACGCTTCGACAGCGGCGCGCGCGGCGGAATCCGCCGCGCGGCGCAGCTACGGCAAGCTGGTCGCGTTTCTCGCGGCGCGCACGCGCGACGTCGCGGGCGCCGAAGATGCGCTGTCGGAAGCGTTCGCCGCGGCGTTGGCGGACTGGCCCGTGAACGGTGTGCCGCGATCGCCGGATGCGTGGTTGATGAAAGTCGCGCGGCGCCGTCTCGTCGACGCGATGCGCAGAAGCCGCGTCGATCAGATCGCCTGCGACACGCTGCAGCGGATGGCGGAAGACGTCGACGCGGGGCGTGACGAGGACGAGCTCCCCGACCGCCGCCTCGGTCTGCTGTTTGCGTGCGCGCACCCCGGCATCGACCGCGACGTACACGCGCCGCTGATGCTGCAAGTGGTGCTGGGCTTCGACGCAGCGACCATCGCGTCGGCGTTTCTGGTCGCGCCGGCGACGATGGGCCAGCGCCTGAGCCGCGCCAAGACACGCATCCGCCAGGCGGGCATCGGCTTCGACGTGCCTGCGCGCGACGCGCTGCACGAACGCCTGGATGCGGTGCTCGAAGCGATCTATGCTGCTTATGCGGAAGCGTGGTCGGACCCGGAAGGGACGGATCCGCGCCGTCGCAATCTCGCGGACGAGGCCATCTGGCTCGGGCGGCTGCTCGCTTCCTTGCTGCCCGACGAGGGCGAGGCGCAGGGTTTGCTCGCGCTGATGCTGCATGCCCATGCGCGGCGCGAAGCACGCCGCGACGCCGCGGGCGATTACGTGCCGCTGGACCGGCAGGATCCGCAACGCTGGGACGCGGCCATGATCGACGAAGCCGAAGCGCTGCTAGCAGGCGCGGCCCGTTGTGGCCCGATCGGCCGCTATCAGCTGGAAGCCGCCGTGCAATCGGCGCATGCGGTTCGCCGGCGAACCGGTTGCGCCGATTGGATTGCGATCGAGCAACTCTACGACGCGCTGTGCACGCTGACGGGATCGCCCGTCGCCGCGCTCAATCGCGCTGTCGCCCTGGCGCGCACACGCGGCGTCGCGGCGGGGTTGGCGGCACTCGATGCGATCGCCGGCGATGCGCGTCTGTCGTTGTATCAGCCCTACTGGGCCGCGCGCGCCGATTTGCTCAGCCGCAGCGGCGATGCGGAAGGCGCCGCTCACGCGTACCAACAGGCGATCGGCCTGGAGCGCGATCCGGCGGTGCGGCATTTTTTGCAGCAACGCGCGGGGCTCGTCGGGCGAGAGATCGGTGCAGCAAAGGGATCCGAAGAATAGGGCTGATGTCGGCGGGGTTCGCGAGCGGCCCGCGAGGGGCCGAAGCGGCTGGCGAAATCGGGCGAGCTTTGCCGACTGCTGGCTTCGGGCCGACGCTCAGTCAGAGAAACGCCGCAAGCACCTCGCTTGACGAACTCGGCTCACATCGACGCGAAGGGTGAAAGCACAAGCGCGTTCAGCCCGACGCCATCCAACGCAACGCGTTCGTCGACGAGAAATGGTATTCATCGCCACTTTCCGTGTGACGCAGCATCTCACCGATCTTCTCCAGACGTCGGCCGACCGGGTCGAAAAATTCCGCGGCTTGTCGCCGTGACGTGGCGATGCCACCGCTTTGCAACAATCGAATGTACGTGCGCTGGGTGATCGTGACGAAGCGCCCGCTCGATCGGCAAAGCGCCTGGAAAAGTTGTCGTTCCGTGCGGACCTTTGCCATTGGAATTCCCGTTGTGTGGTTTGTCGAAGTAAAAAGGGCTCTCTTTCGAGAGCCCTTTTTCGGTCGTCCATGACCGAGCGTCGCTTACGCTTCGCCCTGCGAACCTTCCTTTTTCTGGCGATCGGCGCCATTCTGCTCTTGGCTTTGGCCGCCTTTCGAATCCTGCTGCTGGCCCGGCGCGACCTTCGTGCTTTGGTCGCCTTGGCGCTGGTCGTTCTGACCCTGCGAGCTGCCCGTCTTCGACGGATTCTCGTTCGCGCCGCCGTTGTTGTTCTGCGTTTGATTGTTCATACGTTTCCTGTTTGTGCCTTGTGTGAAAGTAGAGCAAGGCACGTGCCGCCGGAATTCGCGACGCAAGTCGTTGATAGTTGTTTTTTCGTCGCGTGAGTTGCCCGATGTCGCCGGCGGCGCCGGTGGAAAGAGCCGAGGTTTGCGGCAAAAGCCTGCTCAGGTCACGAAACGGAAGCGCGGCCCGGGCGCCGACATTGCGGGCAACGCGGCCGGGCGAATGGCCAGAGCGATCGGCTCGGCAGTATTCACCAACGTGGTTCGATAAATTCGCTAAATCCGGGCGCTAAAGGGGTTCCCGGCCGGCGCATGCTATGCTCGAATCACTCTGGGAGCGGCACATGAGAACGATGTGGATCGGCGGACCGTATCACGCTGCGGAGGTCGAAAGATCGATCAGCGGAACGGGAAAGCATATCGTCTCCGGTGCGCACGGCCCGCACGGCTACGTGCAGTTTCTCGTCCTGGGCCATGTTCTCTTCTGCCGCCACGAATCGCTGACGGACGGCGAAGCGACGCGGCTTCTGGCGACGGTGAAGCGCTGACGGCGCTCGTCGATGTTCGCCGCCGCTCCGGTGTCGCCCAATCCCCGCCTGCATGCCGACCGGTGATTCGCTAAAGTTGTCGTTGAGACGCGTGCTCGCAGCGGTATCCGACTACGCGTCGAATGCTCCCGTGCGCGGTTCGGATCTTCGCGGTTACGGACGGCTCGCGATCGACGCCACGCTCGGTGTGACGCGCGTCGTCGAGACGATGCATCACAACATCGCGCGCGTGCCGGGCGTGCTCGGCGAGGCGACGCAATCGCCGACGACGGGTATCGCGGGTTTCGTATACAAATCCATCCGTGGCGTGGCGCGCCTCGCCGGCGGCGGCATCGACGCGTTGCTCGCCCTGTTGGAGCCTTCGATCGGCAGCGGGGCGTCTTCTGCACAGCGCGAAGCAGCGCTCGCGGCGTTGAACGGCGTGCTCGGCGATCATCTGGCTGACACGTCCAATCCGCTGGCGATCCCGATGAGCCTGCGCCACGGCGGCCACACGCTGACCTTGACGCGCCGGGCACTCGGCACAGCGATTCCCGATCCGCAGCGGCGAATCGTCGTGCTCGTGCACGGCCTGTGCATGAACGATCTGCAATGGCGCCGCCACGGACACGATCACGGCGCGGCGCTCGCCCGCGATCTCGCCTTCACGCCCGTCTATCTGCACTACAACAGCGGCCGGCACATTTCGAGCAACGGTCGCGCGTTCGCCGACGTGCTCGAAAAGCTCGTGCGCACGTGGCCCGTCGCCATCGACGAAATCGCGATCGTCGGTCACAGCATGGGCGGTCTGGTCGCACGGAGTGCCTGCCATTACGGCGCGGAAGCGAGCCACGCCTGGCTGCGACGCGTGAGCAACCTCTTCTTTCTCGGCGTGCCGCACTTGGGCGCGCCGATGGAACGGGCGGGCAACTGGATCGACGCGATCCTGGACGCGAGCCCCTACAGCACGGCGTTGGCGCGCCTCGGCAAGATCCGCAGCGCCGGCATTACCGATCTGCGTTATGGCAGCGTGTGCGATGAGGACTGGCATCGGCGCGATCGCTTCGTGCGTTCGCGACCGCGACTGCGGCACGTGCCGCTGCCGCGCGGCATCGCTTGCCATGCGCTTGCCGCTTCGTTGGCGAAGAAGCCCGGGGCGCTGGTCGAACGAACGCTCGGCGACGGCCTCGTCCCTCTGGCCAGCGTGCTCGGACAATCCTCACATGCCGATCGGCGACTGCGTTTTTCGAAAGCGCGTCAGTGGATCGGCTATGGCCTGCACCATCTCGATCTGCTCGATTCCGAAGCGGTTTACGCGCGCATCCGAAGCGGGCTCGACGCCTCCGGCGCCAGGGGCGGGCGGCGTCCGCGCGTGCTCAACTCCCGCGGCACGCGGAGATAAATCGCCGCGTCAGTGGCGATGGTTGCGTGTTTTGCGGTCGGTGTGCTGGGCGACGCGGATCATGGCACCGCCGTGGGAGGAGCCGTTGAGCGCAGCGATGGCATTGCGCGCTTCGTGGCCTTCCATCTTGAGTTCGGCGAAACCTTTGCATTCGCCGCTGAACAGGTCTTTCGCCATGCGCAGATCGAACACGCGGCCGTGCGTGGCGAACAGTTGTTGCAGCGACGCTTCCGTCATGGAGCGCGGCAGGCCGCGCACGTTGAGAGTAATCATTTCAAACTCCTGGTCGCGCGGCGCCGTTCGCCGCGGGGATGAAAAAAACAGGGAGAAACCCGGTCGCAACGCTCGCCAGCCCGAACAAGGAATCAGCTGCCGTGCGCGACGGAGATCATCTGTTCGGCCT
>Ga0207702_10000836_pt1 | contig 32228 bp, 20 predicted proteins | sample KBSCornC62_FD_184302 | JGI IMG/M metagenome (GOLD analysis project Ga0207702, IMG submission 184302) | Corn rhizosphere microbial communities from Kellogg Biological Station, Michigan, USA - KBS Corn C6-2 (SPAdes) (version 2) | ecosystem: Host-associated > Plants > Roots > Rhizosphere > Soil ... | reverse complement strand
TATACTGGAAAAACACGGCGCGCTTTCTTTCCAATCCGAATAATCTCCCCAGGTCACGGGACCTAACGTCCTCCCGGGAGGATAAGTCTCTTGTATCGCGACAAGCTCCTGAGGATTCGGGAAATCCAGGGGCTGCAAAAAGATTCCATTGACGATGCTGAACATGGCAGTGCTAGCGCCGATCCCGATCGCCAAAATTCCCACCGCGAAACAGGCAAATAAGCGACTCTTCCGAAGCTGACGCAGACTGTAACGCCAATCGCGCATCAGATCTTCCAGCCAAGGAGCACCGTGTTCCTGCCGGGAGAGCGATTTGATTTGTTCAACGCCACCGAAGACCCGGAGCGCGGCATTGCGCGCTTCTGCCGCGGGCATACCGGCTCTTATATTGCGGGCCGTCAATTCATCGACGTGCGCAGAAATCTCCTCTGACAATTCTCTGTCCCGTTTACGCCGATGGAAGAATTGAACGACGCGTCGAGCTACAACTGAAACCCGCCACATACGTAGCTAGTTGGCAGAAAGCACGAGGTTGATGGCCTGTGTGACTTTCGCCCAGTGCTCGGTTTCAGCCATCAGTTGCTTACGGCCGAGCGCAGTGAGATAATAGAAGCGCGCCTTGCGGTTCGATTCGGATATTCCAGCTTCCGCTCTGATCCAACCTTCTGCTTCGAGTCGATATAAAGCAGGATAAAGCGAGCCTTGCTCAACATGCAGAATGTTTTTGGACATCTGCTGAATTCGATCTGCAATCGCGAGCCCATGGCGCGGCTCACGTTGAATGGCTTTAAGAATCAACATATCAAGCGTGCCGTAAACGAGGTCCGGTTTTTCTTTAGGCATAAACAGGACGCCTAGATAGTCTGGGCGTAATCCCGAAAGAGCTCGCCGACGCCTAGAATGTCAAGGCGAGAGTTGGTTGGGGGCCGTTAAATAACTTCATCGGTCACGATCCTCCCCACCCCATTACGCGGAAGCTCGGGGCATTAATTTGGCTGCCCAGCCCGCCTGCCGTTATCGGCAATTACGAATCCATTTACCCGCTCTTGTCCTCCCAGCGCATTCCTCAACCGCAGCCAAAACGTAAAGCAACAGGTCATAGTATTCTTCTTTCCATCAATGGACGGAAACCAAGATGATCAAACGCCCGTTTCGCTTCCTCGTTGAACGACCAAACAGACAATTCGATTCTGCGCACGCCGCGATCCTCTGCTTCACGCTTGAGCTCCGAGACAAGAGCGCGGGCGGTTCCTTTACGGCGCGACTCAGGAGCGACTGCAATCGACGCAATGTAACAGATTCGGTGGTGCACGCGACACCAGGTCTCCGGCAATTCGCGAAAATCCGCGCTTAAGTAGCCGCAGATATCCCTGTCTTCCGCGACAAGCCATAAGGCCGAAGGCATCTGGATCGAGGACACGAAAGCGGCAGCAACGACCTCGTCTGGCGGCGCCGCTCGGAAAATCTCGGGCACCGCGGCCGCATGCATCGCCTGAGTGCCGCGATTCAGCTCAACTAACGCTGGGACATCGGAAATGGTCGCACGTCGAATGTTCATGGGTAACGTCTAACGTCGGTGGTGACTCAAACCGGAGCGCCGATTACCCACCTGGGTCGGACCATTCCATAAGTACGTCCGGACAGCGCTCCTCGTTTTGTGATCCGTCGGAAAACGTTAAAGAGCGGAATCCTTTCTTTTCATAGAATTCCCTCGCCGTCTGATTCGCCTGGAATGTGTACAAGCGGATCGGAGATGGAAGAATCGTCTTTGCGAAACGAAGCAGGAGGGTTCCATAGCCCGCTTTCAAACGCTCAGGCAAAACATAGAGCTGATCAATCCAACTGACCCCGTCTCGTTTTGCAACGGTAACGAAGCCAACGATTGTTATGTTCTCCACACAAACATAAGTATGCCCTGCAGGAATAAGCGACTCTCTAACCCAGCGTCGAACGTCTTCGTCGCTGTGGGCCAGAGGTGCAAAGGCGACGCACGTCTTGCGAGCTTTCAAATATAGCTCAGCCATCGCCGACGAATCCTCACTGGTTGCAGGTCGCATCATATAGGTTATCGAATGCGGCGATAATCCTTACCATCAACATGAGTCAGCCTTCGGATTATCATTTTCACCGTTTGTACTCATGCAGGATCAAAGCCATTCCGATGACTCGACCGGCTCCGACACGACCAAAACGAGAGATCCTTCGAGAAACGCTTCTTTGCGAAGGTAGCCGTATTTGGAATCCCACGTACCATCGGCGAGATCCTTCGTTAAATCTTTCTTGAACCGCTCGACCGCCGTGGGCGCGACAAAACTCCAGGCTGAACAAGCCAGACGGGCGGCGGCGTCGAGCAGCATTTCCGGGCGCCCGTAGTAGGCGTCATTGAAGCCGTCGCTGCAGTCGAAAGGGATCGGCACGCGCGTCACGGTCACTTTACCGCCCAGCCCTTCGGTTAACGCGGAAATTCTCGGGAACCGTGCGAATTCCGTCTCGATGGCCTCGGGCGAGTATTCGTATAGCCAATACGTCCGCAGCAACGATGGATCGCAAGTCAGCAAGACAATCGGTCCGCGTGTAACGCGACGCACCTCTCGGAGACCCGCGGCTAAATCGAGCCATTGATGCACTGTGAACGTGCCCATTGCAGCGTCAAAATTGTCCTCGGGAAATGGCAACTGCTCGGCCCGCGCGTCGATCGCACGAGAAAGATGCGGCGGTCGTTTTTGACGCATCGTCGCCGAAGGCTCAACCGCGGTGACTTCGCGATCTGTCGGCTCGTAAGAACCGGTGCCGGCTCCGATATTCAGAACCTTCCGCGCATCACCTAACGCCGCATGGACGAACGCAGCGATCCGAGAATCCGCTACGCGATAGTCGCGGTAAACGTTGCCGATCGTGGCGTAATCGGCGTCGCCCGCACTTCCATCAGCCGATTGCGATATGCGACTCATCGATTCGTATATCAGCGCTAAAACAAAGAAGGGCAATCCACCATCTGACGCGAAACGCACAGCTAGGCGAAAACGTCAGCTATCGCTGTACATCTATTCTCCGCGACCCAGCGACGTCATGGCGATTGTTCCAATCGCGATCGAGAGTGCGGGGGAAGGAGAGCCAGCGCCGTCGTTTGCAAAGACGGGTCGGCTAAACTAAGGCCCAAGGCGCGGCCAAGCCCTAGAAAATTATATAGTTCAGCCGTGGGCAGCGATTGCAGTTTGAGGCGATCGACCTCCGCGAAGCAACGCCTCAGTTGCTCTCGCGCGAGATCGATGCGTTTGCCTCTGGCTAACAAGATCGCAAGGCTGACGCGTCGATCCCACGGAAGCATGCCGTCGCCGCCGAGAGCTAGGCGCGCGAGCAAACGATCAAACGTTTTCGACAATTCATCTGATTCCCCTCGTTCGAGGCAGACGCGGGCCCGCGCAACGAGTGCTCCGACATCGGAGGGAAAACGGCGCAATTTGACCTCCGCCGCTCCCGCTTTTTCCAGATCGCCGATTTCGAGCCAATATTCAGCGAGCCGACTGCTCGCCACGGTTTCCTTTTGCTCAGCCACCACGGCATAGACCCGAACCATCTGGTTTTCAAATCCCGGAAGGTTTGGGTTTGGATAAGCGATGGGCCGCAGCCAAAGCGGTACGTTTCCGTTTTCCAGTCGATTTATAAAAGCGGCTTCGGGCCGCGAGAAACTAGACTGTATATACTCCAGAAAAAAAGAATCCCACGATGGAAGAACGATATGGGTAACGCCTCGGGCTTCGATTAATGCGTGAGCTTCCTCGTCCGACGTGGCGGTGCTAATACGAATGCTTCCCGTGATTCCGGATTGGTTATCGGGACTAAGCGTTCCGATTCCGTTGAAGCCGCCAAAATAGCATAAGCTCAGGGTCGTAGCCGGTGGCGCGAAGACCCGTATCTCGCCGTCGGCACGTTGCCTGAGCCAACCCGCGACATCGCGTTCAACCCACAGCTCTGCCTCTGGACCGCTCAAACTCAATACCCTCGCCGGGCCGCTCCATCGTGGCAAAATCCGCAGAACTCCGTAAACGGCAGACGTCCCCACCACGATCAGCAAGATCGTGCTAAATAATATATAATCCGGTAAGAAGCGCTCTTGTGGCGACGCAATCTTGGTGCCCGGAATTTCCGGACTGGTTTGGCGGTGCGCGTCTGGATTCGCGCTCGCCGCGACGACCAACGCCAAGGTCACTGCATCCAGCGTGCCCCACCATTCGAGGCGAAAAAAGGCGAAGACCGCCGCGACCGCTGCCGGCCCGAGTGCGATGGCCAACATCCGGCGCTTCGGGTTTGTCGCTGCGAGACGAAACGTCAGGACTAGGCAGAGAAGAATCACGAGCAAAGGCAGTGCGGTGGCTACCACCGTGGAACTGAAGCCAACGCGAAAGATCCAGCTCGCGAAATTAGGCGCGTCCCCGTTTTCCGTCAGGGCGCTCAAACGCGTGGCGTTCAGGCCAGGATCGAGAACACTGAGATTTTTGATCAAATCCAAGTGCGCGTAATACTCGATAACATAGGCCGCGATTGCGGTTACGGCGCAGCTCAACGCCCAGGTTCGCCATGGCAGCGCTGCGATTTTAATGGGTGATGCAACGCCCTTTCGCTCGCGGGTGAGCCATGCGCCGGCCAGTGCGCCCGAACCCGTTCCAACCAGAATCGGAATCTCGATCGAAAGGCTCACCCACGCTGCGATTGCGCTCATCACACCCGCCAAAGCAAACCAAGGACGCGCGGCGCCTCCCCTCTCCCGAGATCGCGCAGCGATGCCAGTTAATAATAAAACAATTCCCCCGAATGCGCAGAGATTTGCGAGCCCATGATCGTCCGGCAATGCCGCGTGGAAGTACTCGTTAAAAGGAAACCAGCCTGCGACCCCGAGCGAAACGAGTGTCGCTGCGAAAAAACCGAAACGCCATGCGACGAAAACAGCGGCGCCGACCAGAGCTAGCATCTGCAACGTTGGGCCGCCCCACACCATCGCCTGCTCTGTAGCGAGTCCGAGCGAACGGTGCGAAATCACATGATCGATCCATACAATCAAACCCAGCCACCATCGGTACGGTGACGGTGTACTCACTTCACGGCCTTCTGGTGCGTTGTCGTAATCGACGTGTCTTACGCGCCACTCATGTCGCTCGAACATCTGCTGCGCCTGCATAACCCAGTGAAAACTATCTACGTTGCGCGCAGCTAGGATCAATCGGCGCTGACCATCCGCGTACCCGGTCGGAGAACGGCCGCTCACCTCAGTGGCAACCCCACTTGGAGTCGGCAAACGAGTCACCGTTTCGACCCGCTGAATCTGCGTGATATGCACCCAGATCGAAATTCCGACGGCGCAAAGACAAAGCACGAGCGAGGCAAAGCGGAGGAGACTTAAGGATCGGCTCATGGCGAAGAAGCGCAAGAAAGTTAACGAGGCCACCGTTCAGGCAAAGCCGGGGAAACGTGCTCGGGGGTCGGACTGCTCTGTGGAAGCGGCAGGAATATTTTGCCGTCGTCAACTTCATTGTATAATCGCCAACCGCAGCAACGACGACCGGGCAGACGGCGATCGACAGTCAAAATGAATTTAATTCGAGCTCGAAATAATGTGGCGCATCCGCTGTATGTTTCTGGCAAAATTGACATCTTGCATACGAACCGAAGTGGCGAGACTGACTTGATATTTCGCCATTAACCAATAGCGAACGGGTGCCGTGCAGACGAATCCGAAAGTCCTTCTCGTTTTTCTCACTCTTCTCGACGACTCGACTGCGATGCTAAAAGGCATCGCCCACTATGAACGTGCGCGCGATCCATGGAACGCTTTTCTCGACGACCTGGCGCGCGCGGAGAACGACCCCGAATGGTTGCGCAACAAGAATTGGAGCGGAGTCATCAGCCGCCACACAAGTCGAGCGCTCGTGCAAAATTGCAAGAAGATGGGCATCCCTCTGGTCGACTTGAATGACGGCCCCCCTTTTCCAGGTGTCCCAAAAATCCGTCCGGACAATCTGGCGATTGGCCACCTCGGCGCCGAACACTTTATTGATCGCGGTTTTCGCCATTTTGCCTTCAGCGGATTCGGCAGCGATCTTTGGTCCTGCGAACGGCGCGACGGCTTTCGCGAAGCACTCCAACTCGCGGGGTATGATTGCCACGTGTTAGACGTCAAGTGGCCCGGCGAAATGAGCCCCCAGTGGGACGACGAACAAGTGACGAAGTTAGCGACTTGGCTGAAAAGTTTACCGAAACCAGTCGGGATTATGGGCTGCCATGATTTGCGCGCGCTCCAAGTCCTGAGCGCCGCGCATGCCGCTGGATTGAAAGTGCCGGAGGACGTGGCGGTTCTCGGCGCAAACAATGACGCGGTGCGCTGCGATCTGCCTTACCCACAGCTCTCGAGCGTGGACACCAATGCCTTTCTCTCAGGATACTGCGCCGCCGAGACGCTCGATCGTCTCATGCATGGAGATGATGTCGCGCAGGCCGATGTTCGAATCCAGCCCGTCGGTGTGGTGACACGCCATTCCACCGAGGTGCTAGCGATTCCAGACAAGAACGTCGTGAATGCACTTCGACTCATCCGCGAGCGAGCATGTGCCGGGCTGACAGTGAGCGAACTGGTCCGGCAAGTCGCGGCATCACGCAGTCAGCTCGAAAGAAAATTCCGCCATTATCTTGGGCGTTCGTTGCAGGCGGAAATTCGCAATGTTCAGCTCGCGCGAATCAAAGAGCTGTTGTTCGAAACCGATTTCCCTCTCAAGAAGATCGCTGAAATCACCGGCTTCGAGCACCCGGAATATATGTGCGTGCTTTTCAAGCGGCTCACCGGTGAATCGCCAGGCAGTTATCGAAACCGACTTCCCGGAAAAGCAGAAAAAAGCACGTCGCGGACTCTCCGTATCGCCGCCGATGATTGGTCGGGTGGTCAATAAAATTGGCCGTTGCCTAGTTATTCTGCCGGCGGGTGCCCGGCATTCTCATATCGGCGGTCTTCAAACTCATTTCCGCTGACAGCGGAGAAAGGTATTTTCTCGGGCGATCCCCGCTTCCCGAGGAAACGAGGGATTGTACACCAAAGATTCGCGCCCCGAATCTGAACAACTGTAACCCTAACCCCGTATAACATGACCCGCTACTCGTGGCGGACTGGAGCCATGTGGCTCACGTCTGCGCTTTCACTGGTATCCGTAGGTAAGCTCGGCGCGCAAACGGCGCCTGCAACGACAAACCAGAACGATCAGGAAACGATCGTTCTTTCTCCGTTCGTAATCGAAGCGAGCGAAGACCAAGGCTACGAAGCCGGCGCTACTTTGGCCGGAACGCGCATTCGAACCGACATCAAAGATGTTGGCTCTTCAATTTCCGTCGTAACTCAAAAATTTCTGCAAGATACGAATTCCAAAAGCATGGAAGAATTGCTGGTTTATACAACCGGCACCGAAGTCGCTGGCCAAGGCGGCAACTTCCTCGGACAGGGCGACGGAAACATTCTCACGAATGCAAACATCAACCGCCCGGTGGCCAACACGCGCGTGCGCGGCCTGGCCACGGCCGACAATACGCGGAACTTCTACCTGACCGATATTCCGTGGGATAGCTACAACGTGGGTCGTATCGATTTGCAACGTGGACCCAACGCGATTCTGTTCGGCATCGGCAGCCCCGCAGGTATCGTTAACTCGACCCTGAATGACGCCGTGTTCATCGACAGCGCCAAGGTCGAAAATCAAGTTGGGAGTTATGGTTCGTATCGCTTCACGGCTGATTTCAATCAACAGTTGATCAAGAAAGAACTGGCGGTTCGGGTGTCTCTGTTGGATGACCAGACAAAGTATCGTCAAGACCCCGCGTACAAAGACGACAAGCGCATCTACGGCGCGTTGCGTTACGATCCGGCCTTTCTCAATCGCGGTTCCGTTCATACGACCTTCGCGGTAAACGCGGAAAAAGGCCGTCAGTTGCGCGAAGATCCGATGGAGACGCCTCCAACGGATATGATTACGCCATGGTACTCGGCCTACAGCCCGGCCCAGCGTGCCGCTGGTTACAGTGCCGCCGATCCATCGGTGTATAGCGGCGGGATCGATCCAAACAATCCCAACGTCGCCAAGTACGGCATGTATCTTGGAAATTATAACGGCAGCCGCCCACAAGGACTCTCGACCACCGATCCCTGGCTCGGCGCTCCAGGCGGCCGCGTTTTCGACGGCGTGGTCACGGCCTATAACGGCAGCAGCCCAACGTTCAGCTACGGATCGCAAATCAAACCGTGGCCGAATAGCAGCGGAACTGCGCCCGGAACGGTGCTGGGGTATAATGGCCTTTCCGGCATCGCAACCTACGATTTGTACGCTCGAAACACGAACATGGTCGGATCCTCGATCGGCGCTTATAAAGCGAAGTCGCTGACCGATCCTTCGATTTTCGATTTCTATAACAACCTTCTGTACGGACCCAACGCGCAGCAGTTTAATCATTTCAAAGCAATCAACTTTTCCGCCCGTCAAACCTATTGGGATGACCGGCTTGGCGTTGAACTCGCCTACGACGATCAGCACTCGCGCTTCGGCAACTGGACACTGGTTTCGAACAACGCGACAGGCGTTTCTGTTGACGTGATGAAGACGCTGATCGACGGATCGCCGAATCCGAACTTCGGACGGCCCGTGGTTTTCGCCGGTGGCGGCAGCGCGGGTGGAAATTGGGAAGTGCGCGACCGCAAGGTGGTGCGCGCGACGGCATTCGCCGACATCGATCTGAAAGACTTCGTCAACAAGGACTCTCTTGTCGCGCGGATTTTCGGACGCAACACCGTGACCGGAATGTATGCCCGTCAAAAGAACGACGATTTCCAGGCCACCTATAATCTATATTATCTCGACGATTCCTTCATTCCCGAGGCTGGGCAGGGATCTGTCGGCCAGGCGTCGCGCGACGACGTTTGGGCGATGTACCTGGGTGCGCAAATCACCGGAAATACCGCTAGCGGTGCCGGACTGACGGGCTTAAAGAGCGTGATTTCGGCGCCAACGGGCCAGGCGGTTAATTACTACAACAATCAGACAGATACGTGGCAGGAGCTGCCAATGGCCCTGGTTGATAATACCTTGGCCTCCGACAAGCAAAAGACCTACCGCACCGCGAGAAAAACAAAGGATATAGTCTCATCTAAAGCCGCCGTATGGCAGGGTTACTGGCTCGATGGAACGCTCGTTCCGATGGTTGGCTACCGCACGGACACAGATAAGTTCTATGATGCGGGCGGTCCTCCGGCCGTCCCCGCCAACGCCTATGGCAAAGCGGGCTTGGTGAATATTTGGGATCCGAGTTGGCAACTTCCCGATTCACCGTCGTCGGAAGTCACGGTGCATTCCAACACCTATAGCGTGGTCACGCACTTACCGGGATCTTGGCGCGACAAACTGCCGGGCCACTTCGATGTCAGTCTGATTTATGATAAGTCCCAGAATTTCAATCCCGACGCGAGCCGTCGTGATATTATGGGGCACCCGGTGGCTAACCCCGCTGGCAACACCAAGGAGTATGGCATCGCAATCTCCGCGCTCGACAATAAACTCTACTTCAAGTGGGTTCATTATAAAACGACTGTATCAAACGCGACGCTCGATAGTAACGGTATCGGTAGTCAGTACTTGATCGGCGCTGTCGAAGCCTGGGGCCAGCAGTCCGCCTACGCGTTTCGCCAATCGCTCGCGCCCGGTGGTGCCTTGAAAGGCGTGGCGAACACGCTTTACGGTTATAGCAGTGACGGTCACCAAGTCACTTGGGCGCCTGACGGTCCGCTCGCCGCGCAAACCAGCGACCCGGCCCATCCGTATGCGTACACACAGGCGCAACTCGACGCCACCTACGCGAAGGAAAAGGCTTCAGTCGACGCGTGGTTCTCACAACAGGTGCCCGCTGACTTCCAGAACGCATGGGCGCTCACGGATTATGCGACGGGCGGCGGTTCCACCAACTTCGGCGCTGCCGGTCTTGTCGTTACCGGAGATACCATCTCGAAGGGCAATGAATTCGAACTCACTGCTCATCCGACCAAGGCTTTGAATATTTCGGTCAACGCCGCGAAAACGTCCGCGACGCGCGTGAATCTCGCGCAAAGTTATGTCGACTGGATCACGATGCGGTGGAATCAATTCTTGACCACACCCTCCGGTGACATGCGCCTATGGGGATCGACGGGCGACTCGTTCGCCGATCTCAACGGTGCATCTGGCGCCGGTGGTGGTGGCGGCGAAACGGCTCGCGGCAAGTTCTCGCGCGAGACGATGGCAGGTTACGGTTTGTTCCAAGCGCTCCAAGGCGCCGATGTGCCCGAACTCCGTCCGTGGCGCTTCAGCGTCGTCTCTAACTACGACTTCCTCGATGGCGCATTTCGCGGAGTCAATGTCGGCGGAAGCTATCGCTGGCAGGAACGCAATGTCACTGGCTTCCCCGTTATTGGCGCAGGCACGACCGCCGACCCCTATCGCTTCGACGTGAATAATCCCTACAAGGGCTCCGATGAAGGGATATTGGACGGCTGGATTGGTTATCAGCGGAAACTGCCATGGCATAATATAAAATGGCATATTCAGCTCAACGTCCGGAATATATTGGCCAATAATCACCTCAGTCGCGTGACCGTGCAGCCCGATGATACCCCGGGTGCATACCGGATACCGGAACCACGCACGTTTACGCTCACGAACACGTTCGAGTTCTGAGCGCTCTTGCACGAATGATGGGTAATTGTAGTCCGGCGGCCTTTGGCCGCCGGACTTTTGCGCCTCGAAAGGCGGAGTCGAGCGCTTAGGTTCATCAGCAATGAAATCTGTCATGACGTATAAGTATTTGGCGACTCTCCTCGCCTTCTCCGCCCTAGTCGGACTCGCGCGCGCCGACGTCCCGGACGTTGTTTATTTGTGGACCGGCGCGGCTCCAGGATCGGAGGGACGCACGGGCGAAGAGATCACTCGGTTAAGCGACACCGGGGAGCACATCGTTACGAACGTCCATCGCCCCAGCCTCACCGTCTATTTGCCGGCGCCTGAGCCTCAACCCGCGCTTGCGGTTTTGGTCATACCCGGCGGAGGTCACAAAGAAATTTGGATGGATCACGAGGGGTACAACGTCGCGCGATGGCTGAGCGCGTATGGCATCGCCGCGTTCATTTTGAAGTATCGCCTGCCCGAGCAGGCGGGTTCGCCTTACACGATTGCAGATGAAGTAACGGATGGTAAACGCGCCATCCGCGTGATGAAAAACAATGCTGCGCGCTGGCATATCGATCCCGCGCGCATTGGAGTCCTCGGTTTCTCGGCCGGTGGCGAACTTGCCGCGCGTCTGGCTTTGCCCGCGGACACAGGCGAGCCAGCGGCGCAAGATGCGATTGATCGATTCAATGCCCGCGTCGCTTTTCAAGCTCTCATCTACCCGGCGCATCCCGAAATCATCCAACCAACGAAAGATGCTCCGACGGCGTTTTTATGCTGGGGCTTTGCCGACATGCCCATGATTTCCGATGGCATGGGCGAGGTCTATTCGCGTTTTCGCGCCGCGCATATCCCCGTCGAGATGCACGTGTACGCGGATGCCGGTCACGGTTTTGGCCTGCGGTCGAATGACAAATCTCCAGCCGGTAAATGGATCGACCGCTTCTACGAATGGCTCGGCTCTCGCGGCCTGCTCAAGCCCTCCTCAGAGCATTGAGCGAAGAACTTTCGTCGTGTCCATCGGCGCGTCGCCTTTTTAGAACGTCCTGCCTTACGCTAGTTATGAATCCTACAAAATTTTATTCACTCCGTTCTGTATTCAAACTTCCAGCACAGCTTCAGGCGGTAGTCGTCGGAACGACGCTGGCTGTCTCGGCGGCCTCGGCGGGATCTCCGCCTTTGCCTCGACTCGTTCAGCAGGACGGGAGGCATGCACTGATCGTGGACGGCGAGCCTTATCTGATCCTCGGCGCTCAATGTCATAACTCCAGCGCGTGGCCATCTACGCTGCCCGCGGTCTGGCGAGAACTCGGGTATCTGAATGCAAATACACTGGAAGCACCGGTCTACTGGGAGCAATTTGAGCCCGCACCCGACAAATTCGATCCCTCGATCGTCGACCAATTGATCGACGGCGCTCGCGCCCATCAGCTTCGACTCGTCCTCCTCTGGTTCGGCACATGGAAAAACGGCAGTAGCCACTACTTGCCGCTTTGGATGAAAGCTCAGCCGGAAAAGTTTCCGCGTATGATCAGCAAGGAGGGAAAACCAGTGGATTCTCCCTCTCCGCATTCACCAGAAACGCTCCAGGCGGACGTTCACGCCTTTCGCGCGTTGATGAAGCATCTGAAGCAAAAAGATCCTGAACACACCGTGATCATGGTGCAGGTAGAGAATGAACCTGGGACCTGGGGCGGATTTGTGCGCGATTTTTCTCCCGCGGCGGAAAAGCTCTTTGCCGCGCCTGTCCCCGCTGAATTGACAACCAAACTCCGCGTCGAGAGCGGAAAAAACTGGACCGACACCTTTGGCGCCAACGCCGATGAATACTTCCACGCTTGGTCCGTCGCTCATTATATTAACCAGGTCGCCGCAGCCGGCAAAGAGGAATACGCCCTTCCGCTTTATATTAACGTCGCGCTTCGCGATCCGTTGAAACCGGGTCCGGCCACGACTTACGAAAGCGGCGGAGCCACGGACAACGTGATCGATATCTGGAAAGCGGCCGCCCCGGCGATTGATTTGCTGGCGCCTGATATATATCAATTCGAGCCGGAAAAATATCTGAAAGTCCTCGATCTTTATGCGCGTCCGGACAACGCGCTGCTTGTGCCGGAGACGATCGGGATGACTCCTTTTCATCGTCATTTTTTCGACGCCCTCGGCCACGGCGCGATCGGCTGGTCTCCTTTCGGCGTGGATCATCCGCAGATGTCCGACGCCGAGTGGCTCACCGCCACGCAATCGCCCGATTATGGCGACGCCGGTGTGGCGCGAAATTTCCGCCTAGCGCGTGCCGCCATGCGGATACTCGCCCGCATCAACTACGAAGGGAAACTCCACGCCGTATCCGAAGAACCAGGACATCCGGAAGCCATTTTTCCGGTTCAGCGGTGGGATGCGAAACTGACCTACGGAGTGCCTGCGTTCGGCTCCAATCACAAAGCTCAAGGCAATCCGAAGCCGACGGGAGGTGCGATCATCGCCGAATTAGGGCCGGATGAGTTCCTTGTTGGCGGCTTTTCTTGTCGAGTCGATTTCCTGCCGCGGAGCGATGGCCAGGCCCAGCGCGAATTCCTCCGCGTCGAAGAAGTAAAAGTAAATGGCAATGTGCTCGAACCGCTTCGCATCTGGAACGGTGATGAGACCGATTATGGACTCAATTTCGCGACCACGCCGACGTGGTTGCATGTGAAATTGAGGACGTTCTGACCCTGTTGCGTCGACCAACCTGTTCGTCGATGGTGTATCCAACAAATACCCGGGTCGGTCAGACATGATATCCTCCGCTCTTGCCTAACACGCTATTTCGCGCGCACGCCGCTCCATTTTTTTGAGTGGGCGTGCGGTTATAGATAAGAGGCAAAATAGCAGAACCAGAAACAGTCGTGGTTGATGGAGACGACATCGACATCATCTGGACACTCGCGCTTCGCCTCAGATGCGCTGATCGGAACTTTTGCGCGTTGCGATAAGTGCGATCACGATTGTGGCAGCGGTGGCGAACCAGGCGAATAGATCGCCGATGCGCGTATATAGAGTGGGTCCTGGTCCAAGTGGAACGGTTGCGACGAGTTCATTCATGCCGGTGGAGGTGGTTTTGCGTTGGCTCACGATTCGACCTTGGGCGTCGACCACCGATAAGAAGCCCTGATGCGCAGAGCGGACCATGGCGAAGCCGTTCTCCACTCCACGAAGAAAGGAAATGCGCGCGTGGAGCCATGCGTCTTTGGTGAAATCGCCCGCGGGTACCGCAACCAATCGCACGCCACGAGCTGCGTCGGCGCGGATAGTGCTCGGGAAATCCATATCCTTACAAATCTCCATCGCCTCACCGCCACCAATCCAACCCGACCCGCATCCAGGTTTGAAAGCCGTTTCTAGAAATGGCACGAGGTGTCGCTTGTCGTACTGCACTTGTGCGCCGTTCGGACGGATCAGCACCGCGAGGTCCCCAGGTTGTTGGCGATCGTAAAGTCCGACGACAATTTCTACGCTGCGCTCTTGAGCCACGTCGGCCAGGGGCTTGAGCACGATTTGGCGGTTACTCGGCGTGACACCGATGCCACCTTCGGGCGTAACGATGAGACGCGCACCCTTGGTCGCGGCTGTGCGGACGGCGTCTGCATAAGCTTGGGCGACAGTAACTGAATTAACCTCCGCCGAGTCTGCGAAGGCGACGCCGGCGAGCGCATCGTCACCGAGCGCACCGACCGTTACAAGTTCGCCCGACTTCGAAGAGAGTCGGACCCATCCGAATACCAGATTGAGCACCGCGACGGAAAAGCCCAGGGCCAACACCGGCGCACGCCGCAAATCCGAATGCACCGCCATGGCAATCGTGTTCGCCACGAGGCAAATGAGAAAAGTAACGACCGCTAGGCCAAACAGGGACGCGCCCTGAATCAAAATCGGCTTTGAAATCTGACTATAGGCAAAGGCGCCGTAGGTGCCGTTGGGCGATATGAGTTCGAACAGGTATTCCGCTGCCGTCCATGCCAGCGGAAAGGCTAGCAAGGTGAGCCAGGGTCCGGCTTTGCGGCGTATCCAGCGAGCCATGACAACCGCCGTGTCGAAAAGCAAGACGGTCGGCCCGATCACGATAAGGATCAGCATGGGCGGGAGCATGGCGTAACATTGCAGCGCGTAGATTTGGCCGCACAGGATGGCAAAAGTCGCAGCGAGAATAACCTGCCACAACGGCGTCTTGCCGTAGGCCAGCCAGAGCAATGGCGCAGGCGCGAACCACGCCAGCCACCAGACATTGTCGAGCCCCATGGACAAGTAAAAGCAGAGGCCACTGAGCAGTGCGGAGATAAGGGGGATCATTTGGATCCTTTTGAGTTCGGTGTGAATGCGCCCAACAAGCGGAGGATGGTCGCGCGGAAAATGGTTTTGAACTGCGCGTCACTCGAAAAGCGGCGAGCACGATGCATCGACACCAACCCCTGCGCGGTGGCGCTCAAGGAAAGGATGACGTCGAGGGACGATGTCGCGTTTAACCGACCGGCCGCGCGGGCTTGATCGATCTGAACCATCGCGAGGGCGACGGCAGGCGAACGGCCCGCCACGAAGTCCTCCGGATATTGGCGCGCCTCCGAAGCGGGCACGAAGAACGCAGCATCGAAACGATGCGGATCGTTCAGCGCAAAATCGAGAAACGTATCAGTCAACGCGCCCAGCCACTCGATCGGGTCGGTCTTGCGAATGGCGCGCACCCGCGTTTCCCAAGCCGCAAAGCCATCGGCCATCAACGCGTTGATCAGCGCGTCCTTGTCCGCGAAATGCCGGTAAACCGCCATGGGCGAAATGCCAGACTGCTTCGCGACCTTGCGGATCGTAAGCGCGTCAATCCCCTCTTTCTGCAAAATCGATTTAGCGGCTTTGAAAATCCGATCTCGTGTCATGTGTACGTCGTACACATATGTGTATACGTTGTACACTTAATTTTAAGAAAAAGAATCCGCCCCCCGAACTGGTTTCAAACGAACCACTGCGAAGGGCCGTCAACGAACCATTTGAACGATCTGAAGATTCCGCCCGCGCAAGTGGCATGGTGACAGATGAACGTTGGATTCCTCGGATTGAGACTCACCGTTAAAGTTCGCTACTCTCTCGACGACGCGTTGCAGCCAAGCGTAGCCGCGTCCGTAAGAACGCGGCCCTTCCACGTTGCCACGCAAACGCCCCAGGCAACCGCCCACCCAGTCGAAGCTTTTCGTAGTCAACATGCCTGCCCAGTCGGAGTCCTCCGCTGGCGACGGCCTGCCCAGCCAAAGTCGGTGATGGCCTGCCCAACCGAAGCTTTCTGCAGGCAACGCGCCCGCCCAGTTGGAGTTTTCTGCGGGCAACGGCCTGCCCAGTCGAAGCTTTCTGCGAGCAACGCGCCCGTCCAGTCGAAGCCTTCTGCAGGCGACGGCCCGTCCAGTCGAAGCCTTCTGCGGGCAACGCGCCCGCCTACGCTCGATGAGCTTCGGCGAGGCAGTCTTCGTCCGCGCTTCGCTTGGCGAAGACTGAAGCTAAAAGTGCCTTTTACTAAAGGCACGACCAGAGGAGGACTTTAAATACAATTCGAACGCGATTGCGCGGACTTCGTCGTCGAATGCGATCGCTGTTCTTAGATGCCATGGTCGGAACTTAGCGGTGTGCGGAACTGCCCCTGCATTGTGTCTGGCCAGTCTCGCGCTGAGATCTCGGGTGCGGCCGACGTAGTAATGCCCAACGGAATGAAATCGGTCGGATTCTAAAATGTAGACATACCAGAACATTTTCCCCCTCCAAGAAATCGGTCAATTTTGTGCGAAGCGCATCTGACCGCCCGCCCAGTCGAAATCTTTTGCAGGCAACGGCCTCCCGAGTCGAAGCTTTCCGTAGTCAACGCGCCTGCCCAGTCGGAGTCTTCTGCAGGCGACGGCCTGCCCAGTCGAAGCTTTCTGCGAGCAACGCGCCCGCCTAGTCTGAGTTTTCTGCGGGCAACGGCCTGCCCAGTCGAAGCTTTCTGCGAGCAACGCGCCCGCCTAGTCGGAGTCTTCTGCAGGCAACGGCCTGCCCAGTCGGAGCTTTCTGCGAGCAACGCGCCCGCCTACGCTCGATGAGCTTCGGCGAGGCAGTCTTCGTCCGCGCTTCGCTTGGCGAAGACTGGTGGAGCAGATCGGGATCAAACCGACGACCTCGTCGTTGCGAACGACGCGCTCTATCAACTGAGCTACTGCCCCAAACAGAGCCGGTCGTTTTGAAGTAGGAAGCGGCGCGAGTAAATCACTAATTTTCGGAATCCTCTTCCTACCCCAACCGGCACGTGACCATCCCCGAACTCCGCTGCCTGCGGGCAAAATCGCGCCTTCCGTCATTCCCCCGCTTGACCGTCCCCCCGCCGCTCATTTGTTGCCGGGTGGATGCCGTCGTTCAACGAGCTGCCTTCTTCTCCCAACGAGGCCATGCCCGTCAGAATGCCACAGCGGTAGCGGCGACCCTGTGCGCGTGGCTCATCTCATCGGTTAGCGTTGCCTCGGTGCGGGAACCGGTCGTCGCGGGAACTTTCTACCCAAGCGCGCCGGACAAACTCGCCGCCGTGATCGATGCTGATTTATCGAACGCGGCCGACGCTGATCTGCAAAACATCCGGGCCATTATTGTGCCGCACGCTGGGTATGCTTTCTCCGGCCCGATCGCTGCTTCCGCATTTCGCCAACTGAAAGGTCTGCGTTTCGAAACCGTCGTTGTCATCGGTCCCTCGCACTTCGTCGCGTCGTCCAAAGCCTCCGTTTCAGGCGCGGACGCGTTCCACACGCCTTTCGGGGATATGGCGCTGTCGCCCAAAACACGCGAACTCGGGAGCAGAACGCCCTTTGCAATCGATGCGCGAGGCGCCCAATACGAGACACCAGAGTGGGCGTTTCCCACCGCAGATCCCGGCGTGAAAGGCAGCGTGCGGGTCGACGCGTGGGAGCACTCCGTCGAAGTTGAGATCCCTTTTTTGCAACGCGTACTTCCGAAGTTTTTGCTCGTTCCCGTCGTGATGGGCGACGTCGACCCGGAAGCGGCCGCTTCCGTCCTAGCGCAGGGTGTAGATGATAATACACTGATCGTCGCGAGTTCCGACTTGAGTCATTATCATCGATACGACGACGCGCATAAACGAGACGCGCGCTTCGTCGACGACGTTTTAAAGATGGATTTTTCCGGAGTCGCGCGCGGGGAGGCTTGCGGAAAGATTCCGATTCTTACGTTGATGTATCTGGCGAAAACGCGCGGCTGGACGCCACACCTCCTAGATTTGCGCAACAGCGGTGACACGTCTGGCGACAAAAGCAAAGTCGTGGGCTATGCCGCAATCGTCTGGACAGCGTCCTCAGCAGCGACACCCGTAGCTCAAACGCAGCCTCTTCCACTTTCTGAACGGGACTTGCTCTTACACATCGCGCACGAGGCCGTGGATCAAACGGCGCACGGGAAGCCTTTAACCGTTTCTAACCCGTCAGCAATTCCAGCGGAGCTTCGCGAACCGCGCGCCTGTTTCATCACCCTGCAAGAAGCAGGGCAATTGCGCGGCTGTATTGGCACGCTCGTAGCAGAAAAACCGGTTTTTGAAGCGGTGGCCATCGCGGCCAGTGAGGCGGCCAATCGGGACCCGCGTTTCTCGCCAGTGACCGCGGACGAAGCCAAGCGATTGCACGTTGAAATCAGCCTCCTCACCCAACCCGAGCCACTCGGATTTTCCAGTCCAGGCGAGCTGCTAAAAAAGTTACGCCCACACGTGGACGGTGTCGTCCTCCATATCGGAGCCCTCGAAGCCACGTTTCTTCCGCAAGTTTGGGATGACCTTCCGAACGCGAAAACATTTCTTGAGCAACTCTCACAGAAAGCTGGCGCCGCGCGTGACGCTTGGCGGGGCCAAAACGTACGGGTCGAGACCTACCGTGTCGAATCCTTCGCTGACAGTTTATAATAGATCGCCGTTATATCTTCGCGTGATGCGCGGAAAACGAGCCGCGTTCACACGGCCTCGCGAACCCGGTCAATCCGACGGCAGCGGCTCGGCACGCGCATCAAAATCCGGTAGAATAAACCGGTCGTAAATAATTCCCGCCGCCGCCCAGAGGAGCGCCAACACCATCACGATTCGCGCGATCAACGCGACCCGATCCGCGATCACAATATCGGAGGACAGCGCATTCCACCGCGTTAGCAAATACTCCCAATCGTGCCCCTCAACCTCCTTGCCTGTCCCTCCCGACAATAGCTGCAACTCAAGCGCCCTCGCGTCGGCAATGTAAGGCGCCACATCGAGCATGGAGTGGCCCGCCCACCACAGGCCCAAGGCAGCACCGGTCTCGTCCGAATTCGTCCAATAAAACGCACCGGCCACAATAAGCGGGAAAAGCACCTGCATGCCGCTTCCCATGAAAACGATGATATCTCGGTTTGTGGTGACCATAGCGGCAATCGCATGCCCCGCCTCGTGAACGACCAAATGGAAGTTATGAATTCGGCCGGGATCTTCGCCGAGCTCGTGCACGGTCACGCGGAAGTACGAAATACTGAACAAAGCGAGTGCGACCACGATCACCGCACGGAAAAGAGTATCCGGCATTGATCGCCGCGTATCGGTCGGAAAAATCCACGAGACGAGCCGCATCCAAAATGTTTGCACCCGAGCATCCAGCCGAAACTTTTCCTCTCCGGCAATCCCTAACCCATGTCGTGAGTCACCGGCTTGGAATTGCCATTGCCGGTCCCAAAAATCCCAAGCCGCTAGGGTGCGATCCGCCTATGCATACGATTGGCTCCGCCGACAGACAGTAAAACCTCCCAGACGACCCTGGGGATTTCTCGGAGGAGGATCCAAAAGCTGTGTTCACAAATCACGGATTTGCCGAGCGTGGGGCGAATTATATACTTTTCGAATCTTTCGATATTCGAGCGCAACCATTTGGCCCGATAGTTAGAGTAGCGTCACATTTGTCGATATATAGCGACGAAGCAAGGTGGCGTCGGCCCAACCCAAACGGCCCGACGTCTCCGCCCCAACCTCTTCCCCTCTCGCTTCGGAGCTAAAGGCGGACGCCGCAGTTAAACCAACCGTCCCCAATGAAGACAGCCATGTTAAGGATCACCGCGCTTCGGCGCGTTCGTCGGCAGAGTTCATTGCTCGCCGATTCCCGCGATGCACCAGCGCCCCGTCTGAAAACCAACCGCAGGAAACGTTAACTCATCTCAACCAACATCAAATCCCCAATATATTCGTTATGAAAAAAGGTATACTCGCATCTCTCGCTTCAGCATTCGCACTCGTGTTCAGCGCTCAGCAGGTTCACGCTTCGACCGGCACGGATCACGGCTACTTTTGGCAATGCTATGTGAGCGGCGGCTCGGCCAGCATTTCGTTCCCACAAGCGGGAACTTATGCCGGTAACTTCGCCGTCAACTGGAGCAACGTCGGCGACGTCGTCGCGGGCAAAGGTTGGAATCCCGGCTCGGCGCGTACGGTAAACTACAATTGCGGCGCCCTCAGTGGTAGCTATAATAACTTCAGCGTCTATGGGTGGACCACGAATCCATTGATTGAATATTATATCTGCGAAAAGGGCTCGGTCGCTTCCGGGACCGCCGTCGGTTCGCTTAGTAGCGACGGCCGCAACTACACCGTCTACAAACATCAACAAGTGAACCAACCATCGATTCAGGGCACGGCCACCTTCTGGCAGTACCTGAGTAATTGGGGTGGCGCTTCGACCGGCCAAAACTACTCCGTCACGACCAGTAATCACTTCAACTACTGGAAATCCCACATCGGCAGCATGGGCGCGTACAATCTGCAGATCCTGGCGATTGAGGCCTACGGCAACAAGAGCGGTTACTGCAACGCCACCGTCTGGTGAGCGAGTAGATCTCTCGTTCACTCAAGCCGCGATTCATTTCGCGTCGTCGTTTCGACAGGTCGCACTTCGCCGGGAGTGCGGCCTGTCTCGTGGCTGCCTCAATCATTTCTCGCCGTACACGCACCCGTCTACTGTTCCGCTGTTCCTTCATTCGATGCGAAAACTATTCTTCCTCTTCAGCCTCATCGCAACCTTCGCTTCGGCGCGTGCCACGCAGAACGACCTCGTCCGCATCCAGGGCGGGACGTTCAAGAATATAAAATCCAACTATTATCAGAAAAATGTAATCGAAAACCCCTTCGTCGGGAAACTGATTTCAGTCAAAACCTTCCTCATCGGAAAATATGAAGTGACCCAAAAGGAATGGTTCGAAGTCATGGGCACTCGGCCTGCAAAATTTCTCGGTGATAATCTTCCCGTGGAGTCGGTCAGTTGGTACGATTGTATCGAATATTGTAATCAGCGGAGCTTGAAGGAAGGCCTGGTCCCCTACTATCAAATTGATAAAGATCAGAAAGATCCACGCAACAAGAACGAGATCGATAATATAAAGTGGACCGTCACGATCAACGTTGGCTCCAATGGCTACCGCCTCCCGACCGAGCTCGAGTGGGAGTACGCCGCCGACGGTGGCCAAAAAAGCGAGAACTACACTTATAGCGGTGCAGAAGATTTAGAAAAAGTCGCGTGGTTGTGGACCGATTCTGGGGATAAACACCTCGATGGATTCTGGTCCTGGCCGAGAATCGAGCAAAACCATAACAAGGCTCAGGCGGTCGGTGCAAAAGAACCCAACGAACTCGGTCTCTACGACATGTCCGGAAACGTTCGTGAATGGTGTTGGAACTGGTACGCCGACACGCCCAGTAATGGAACAGAGCCTGAGTCGGGCGCGGCCGGGAGAGTCTGGCGCGGCGGCGGCTGGCTCGGAGGAGACTTCTGCTGCGCTTGTACTTTTCGCGCCGGCTACGAAGCGAGTGGCAAGGCTCCCGACCAGGGATTCCGTGTCTGCCGCGATGAGTATACTCCGTCTCGGTAAACACGATCGAGGACCGCAGCATGAAAACCACCCTTCGCCTCTCCATCGCCATCAATCTCTTGCTCGCGTCTGCACTGGCTGCGCTCGTTTTTCACGAGTCCCAAAACTCGCATTCCTTAGCTCTTCAACGCCGGTCTTCATCCGATCGGATCGCAATCGCGCCGAATCCCGAGTCTTTACCTGGACCGTCCCCATTTAGCGGAAGGAAGATTTCACCTTCGACCGTGGCCGCACTCGAACAGCTCGGCATTCCCCGCGAAACCGTCGTCAATGTTTTGGTTGAAGACTTCAACCGACGATCCACCCAAAAGATCGCCGCGCTCCAAAAGCGTTACGCGCCCCGACTTGTCCCTGACCGAGAGATGATCGAGTTTTCGAGGCAGACAGACCTCGATCGCGCCAATGAGCTGAAGCAGGCGCTGGGCGAGGAAGGCTATCGCGCCTGGGACAAAGAACAGACATTGAACGAACTCAATCGAGCTCGCTCGCCGGGCGACTCATTGCCGATGACTCCCGCCGAAGCTGAGCAAGCTTATCGGCTACAAAAGGATTTCGACGACAAGGCGAAGGAGCTGCAAATGGCGATGGAAGACGGAGTCGCGGACCGCGCCGACGTAGGCACGCTTCAGGCGCAGGCGCAGCAAGCGCTCGATCAGCAACTGGAGAAGCTGCTTGGCCGGCAGCGGTTCAACGAGCTGCGTGGCATTGTCGATCCCACCACGCAAGTATACAGAGCCTATGGAGATTTGAATCCCACGCGCGACCAAGCCAAAGCGGTGCTGGCGGCCCAAAAGGAATATCAAGACCGCCACGCCGCGCTCCAACAAACCCTGGCCGGGACATCAGCCACGGCGGCGGAGATTACAGGCCAATTAAAGTCGCTAGATGATGCGCAGGACGAGCAGATGCGGAAAATCTTCGGTGCGGATGCGTACGCAAAAATGAAACAGCAAAGCGATCCTACTTATAAAACGTTAAAGCAATATGCAGATGCCTGGGACTTGAAGGATGGCCAGATCGACTCGGTTTATCAAACGGTCCACACTTTTCAGGACGAAGTCGACCGAACCCGCGCGGCCGCCGAGCTGAGCCAATCCGCCGGCGAGCCAGTAAACTGGCGCCAAATAAATTCCACGATCGAACAATCCCGCCAGCAAACCGAAGCCGGCCTAAAAAATTTAATCGGCCCCGACCGCCTCCGCCGCCTCGAACAAAACGGAGTCTTGTCCAACGGCTAGGGCGAAGCGACGGTCGTACTTGCACTGGTCATCTGCTCGAATCGAGCCTTGGCCGCTGGATAGTAAGGTGCGTCGAAGCAGTACTTGAGGAAAGTACTCAAAGCTTTGAGCTCAGCGTCTCTATCACCAAGTTGCCGCTCAGCTTGAGACTTGTGCCAGTACACGTCATAGTACCTTGGACGTAGCGCAATGAACTGGTCCGCGGCTATGATAATTTCCTGCGGATTCTTGTGCAGCCGGGCATAGAGTACCTGAAGAGACAACCTGCGCTCCTCGTTGGCACTAGTCCGGAGAACGCGGTCAAACCACGGTGTGGGGATCAACTCTGCTTGATCCGTTTCGATGGCGAGTTCGATCGTAGAAGGTATTCGCGGCGACGTTGGCACTTCCCAGCCGAGTTCCACATTCTTTCGAATTTCAGCTGCGAGTTCCCGTTTAATCAGAGTTGCTTCGTCTGAACGCCCATTTTGGACCAGTAAGCTGAGGATCGTGCCGCATAATCGACTAGTGCCGAGTTCTTCAGGCGTGAGCTTTTCTGCGGTAGCAAGAGCTTCTTCGTTTCGCCCTCTGGAAAGTAAAAACCTGAGCGACAATGACACCGCTCGACTACTCTGACCGACAGCGTTGGTATATCTCTCTACCAGTCGCTCCGTATCTGGATCCTGCGAGCTGCGACATGCATAGCGCGCTAAAATATATAGAACTTGATTTCGTGTCAGTGGATGAGTCTCGGCGGAAGGCGATTTCAAAAATGACTCAAAAGATGCTTTGAATTCCGTTCGAATATCCAGCTCATCGCCATCACTGAGTAAATGTAGTGAAGAGACTAAACTGGATGAGATCTCGTCATCGCCGATGTTTGTGAGAAGAGCCTTCATCAATTCAACTCCCATTTTAGGTGCAGTATTCTGAAGCGAGATACTATCCGTCATCGTCGAGACAAAGCTTGAAATTTGCGAAGTCGGCACAACGCCGGAGATGCCCTCCTCACAGAACCAGTCACACCACTGAGCGTCAGTCATCGCACTGGTCCGGAACCACACCGACGGAGTAACGGCAGGACGACGATGCTCGGTTCTTTGACTGTCGAAAGCCTGAAGCTGGGCCCGAAGGGCTCGCATAAACGGCTCCATCTGTTTGGCCTTACGCAGCGTCCGGGTCCACTGCAACTGCTCGGAGGCTGCAGTCAGGTTGGAAGACTTTGCGATCGAGACAGACGCCAACCTATCTAATATTTGTTTTGCTTCTGTCTCATGTCCGCTGAGTACAAGTCGATCGATTAATCCGTCAATCGCCTCGCTTGACGCAGCGTCAATTGGAACCTTGGTGAGTAAGTCGAAGGCGTCATTCGCCCAGCCGTCCGGCCTGCTCGCAATGAGTTTGCATGCTTTGCCATAGCGTTGAATCGCTTCCCTCGTATCAGACCGTAATGCTCGAGTCTGTATACTTGCCTCTAGGTTCTCGGCGCTCTTCACCGCTCCGTTCATGTACAGGTCAAATAGACCAAGGAAAAGAAACCGTTCGAGCAAAGGTGAATCGAGGCTGTTCAATTGTGCGATCGAAACCAACTTTTTCGCCATTCCCTCGCATGTCGGCTCTTCAATAGAGACATCACGCGCGACCCAGGCAAAGGCAGTCAACCGCTCATCGAGCGGGAATCGAGTATCGAGAGCGAAGAGCCAGTTGAATCTAAGCCTCTGAGGCCGAGAGACCGCATCATCTTTGGCAGTTAAGGGCCGCTGGTAACCGACAAAACGCGGATCGTTCAAAGAAGCAGGTTCAATTCGATCTAAATAATCGAGCTGCTGCGAGGAAGCCCAGCTTTTCAGTACTTCTGTTACGGCATTTCCCTCAGAGATGTCATGTCTCAAATACTTTAATTCAGATTGAATTTCCGCTCCCCGCGCGCTCTTAACATTATAGTCACTCCGCTTGGACTCATATTCCAAATATTCCAAGTAGCGGCCTTTCATCTGGGGATCGGCCTTCAACAAGGCCGCGTAGAAATCGGCATCTTCTATCCGCTGAACGACAGCCACCTTCTCGGATACAAATAAAAAGAGCTTGTCGAGCGCCTCCTTTTTTTCAGCTTCTTGCTTCGATGAAAGGGCCCACAATCGGGCGGCGCCTTCGGCAAAACGGCCGGTGCCGTGCTGCGATTCGTATAGCAATTTCGCTTTCGCTACGGCATCTTCGAAGCGATTCAGATTGAGAAGCGAGACAACCTCCCAAAGTTTTCCTGCAGGATCAAAAATCGGATCAACCGGCGGTAGATCATGCACGAGACTATAAAAGAAATCCGCGAAATCCTTTTGCCCGCCTCCAGCAAGTTCAACGAATTCAGAGAAATGCATCGAGAAGTCCGATGCAAACACCGGAATCCACCGAGCTAGGCTGACTTGTATGTTCGCTTCCCGGACCGCATCCAGAAAATTGCGCCGGTCCAACGCTCCTTTGATTCGGGCGTCCAACTTGTCAAAGTCAGTCTCCAAAGGGACTTCCGAAGCGGTCGAAGCGTCAACATTGGCATCCTGTAGAATTTTCATCCATTTAGGCCACCAGTCCTCGGACCTTTTCCAATACTCCACCAGGTGATCCGGATTTTGCGCAGCCCGCAACAATTGCTCAATAGGAACAGCGTAATTTGCCTGATGGATTAGATTCGTATCTTGTTTCTGAATACTTCGGATCAGTTCCAGAGCCCGCTGATAGTGGCCTCGTTGAAGTTGAATCAGCATAGCGACGTAAATAAAATCTACTCCCTTCTTAAGCTTAATATGAAGGGGCTCGGCCAAATCGAATTCCGCTAATGCATCGTCCACTCGATTTTGTTTCAAACGGATAAGACCTATGTTGCCATAGGCCTCGACTCTCTGAAAATCTTTCGCTGCCGGGCAGTCGATCATCCGTTGTAACCACGCAGTCGCTTCGTCAAGCTTGCCTTCATCGCGTAGTTGCTCCGCAAAACAATACCAGATCTCTAGCACTTCCGAGTCCGCTGCAGCAGGGAAATGGAGAGCTTGGTTTGCGACCAGTGTTTTTAAAACATCGTCGCCGGGGCGGCCCTCCATCCATTGTACCGCCCACCTGGTATAAAGAGCGAAAGAATGAAAAGAAACCTTTCCCGTTGAAAACCAAAGCTGGGTGATGGCATTGAGGGTTCGATCCGCATCTGCCGCCTTATTCGCCGCTTCAATCTCGGATGCGATGGCTGAAACGTCATCTGTGTTATTTGTTGTTGGATGATACCAGGCCGGACTTTGAGTCGCAAAATAGCGGCGAACCTCGTCGGCCAATTTCGCGCGAGCCAGCCGGCGATCGACGTCCTCTGCGAGGTTTTTCGCCTCAATACTCGCTTTCGGAAACGCTTGGGCGTCTGAAAAGACCGCACTGATGACCGCACTACAATTTGCCTGCGTTGCCGTTGGCAGATCATGCCACCCTTCGGATAGGTTAGAGAGCGCTTTTGCAAATACTACGTCCGGCTCTTGACCCACCTGCTGGACCAACTGATGCAGCCATGGTGCAAAGGCGGACACTGGCCCAACTTTCGCCTTAATGTTAATAGCTAACGCAACTAGCCGCGGCTGTCCCTCTCCCTCTAAATCGAGATAGGACGTAGCATAAGCGAGCGCCTTCTCCGGGGAAGTCGAATCGAGCTCTAGCGTTGCCTCGTACGCAGCCCAGGTGCGCCGGTAAGCGTCGAGGGCTTTGTTCGCCGCGATCGACTGCAGGATTCGGGTCGCATTTGGGTTCTTGTCGTCATTCCACCGTGCTAAGGCTTCAAGATATTCTCCCCATGCCCGCGTCGTAGCTGGAAGCATTTTGCTCTCTTTCTTGAGGAGCTTGTGAACTTCTTCAGCGTACACATGCTCACCGAGCTTGGTTTCATCCAATCCGAGCAGCTCAATGCGGGCCGTAAATCTTGTTTCGACGTCGGCGGGAAACCATTGCAGCACTTTTCGCAGCGCCTCTCTTCGCTCTTGGTCCTTTTCTCCCTCGGGAAACTTCTCGTCAACCAAACGAAGCTGTCCGTCACCATTCGGGAGGATTGGAAAATCGACGAGGTCAATATGAGTCGGGTCGACTTTCTCTATAGAGGCGATCGAAGCTTTTTGCGCAAAAGAAACTGGTTCCTCCAGCCACGTCTTCAGCGCACGGACCGATTGCCGATATGCGGCATATTCCTCTGGGCTCAATTCGAGTTTCGTCGGCGCCCAGGTCAAATCCGACTCAATCGTTGATCCTTGATTTTTCCATGAAGCAATGAACTCGCCTCCTGACGAACGCCCCGAGAAGGACTCTGGCAGATGCGCGGCAGTCCAACCTTCAGGAAGCTTCAATTTCAACTCCAGCGTTTCTCGCCGACGCGCGGTAACATAAGGGGTCTGACGAGTTCCCGATGTACTTACCTCAGGCAGCCAAGAAGCGGGAAAGGGACAGCGTAACCAGTCTGAATCGATCGGCCGGGCTTGGCGGGTGAAATAGGTTTTGAATTCGACTTCGCGGACGGAATTACCGGAAAACGTCAAAGCAGTATCTACCGCATTAATGCCGGGCAAAAAAGCCTCACCCAACTCTTGCGCATCCCTCCGTCGAGCGTGAGCGTCCAATGCTCGATATTTTTCTGCATAGTACGGAGCGCTGGTTCCCGTCGCCTTGAGAGTCAACCAACCACTGAGTTCGCCGGCCGTCGAAAGAGACGCATCGATCGACACTTTTATTTCACCGTTCAGAAGGTCAGGGGTTTTGGCCCATCTCCCCTGGTTGTCTGCGACGACAAATACTGAACGACCCATGTCAGAGGCCGGCAAAGATAAAGCCGGAAGATACTTTACTGTAGGGTCGCAAAATTGAAAGCCATTTTGACCATCGGGAATCGCAACAATCGCGTGGTTAAATTGTTTCCACGACGGACTGTTAATCTGAACTTGCCCGTCACCGCCCTCGTCAAGCAGCGCAATATACGCCGGAATGCCTTTATAAATCAGCATAGCCCGAAGCAAATTCGCCTTATCCTTGCAGTCGCCATAGCGGTTTGCCCACACGCTTCGACAATCATTCGGTTGATAACCTGCAATTCCGAACTCCAGCCCAGTATAACGGACCTCAGAGGCCACTTTCTCCTGAAGAATTCCGATCACACTCTCCCTTTCTTTCAAATGATCGGTCCAAGCATCGACTTGTTTTTTGAGTTCCGGGCCTAGATCGGAACGGTCACCTAAGAGATGGGTATACCAGTTCGCCACGTCGTCCCAGCTTTTGAGTGTACTGAGCCAAACCGTCGGGACAAAAAACGCCAAGTCTGGAGTATTTTCTTCCCACTCGGTTTCCGGAATCTGGCGGCGGCTCCAAATCCTGCGCTCGCGGAAGGACCCGATTGCTTTGACCTCGGGATCGGCCAAGCCAACGGAGCTTTTATAAAAATGCATCCTCGACCAATCTTGATTAGAGAGCTCAACAACAAAACGGCGACTATATACCGGCCAACCTCCACCAAAACTGAAGGCAAACGCCAATTCTCCCGGAATAACCGGTTTATCTTCTCGAATCAGCACAGTAGCCTCAGCGACGACACCGGGGGCAATTTTGGGGTATATGATATTTAGCTCCGACTGGCTATCATACTCGTCATCGTCAGCGGAACGCTGGGGACTTTGAATGAAGGTCGCCTTTGGCTCAGCCGGGAGAATCCGTCCATCAGCCTGGATTGATCGAGCCGAGACGAGAAAGATAGATTCCCGGTCATGATCGAAACTAAATGTATCGGTCGAAACTCCCTTCACTCCTGCCTCTCCTAGAGCATAGTTAGCAAAGTGAATGACGCGATAAGTTGTCCCGTCGTCATCACGAAAAATCACTGTTTCGTGCAATAGGGTGATTCCGGATGTCTGGTCTATAAAGGCCTCTTTACCCGCTACCACGGATTCGACCGGTGTCAGGAGGGCCGCGATCTTTTTTGAATAAACGTCGGGAAGAGTTCGTTCAACCTCCTGCGCAGGCCCGGCCCATGCAATCGTCTGCACGGCTGTCCACGCCAAAACCAAAGCGAGCTGGAAACGCATCTCACGGTATCTCACGTCCGCTATAGGTTCGACAACTTTATTCCCTATGGGTGTCCTGTATAGTCGCCAAATAGCTGATACATCTGCTCTTCCGGTGAAACAGATCAGCGGCTCCCAACGCAGCGCAAATACTACGTCTCACTTCCCCGCCAATACATGGCCGTGCCAACAACTTCCAGCCCTCTACTCCAACTCAATAATCCCGCGCTTGATCGCCGCGAGAATCGCTTGGGTCCGATCCGCTACGCCTAACTTTGCTAATACGCCCGTCACGTGTCCTTTGACCGTGGCTTCGGATAGTTTTAGTTCACTCGCCACTTCTTTATTACTTAATCCTTTTCCAAGCAGCTTGAGCACTTCGCTTTCCCGCGGCGATAATTGAGAGAGGATCTTGCTCGTAAGACGGCGCGCGATTTCCGGAGGCAGATATTGTTCCCCTGTCCTCACCTGACGGATCGCTTGGACCAACCCAGAAAGCGGAGTGTCCTTCGCCAAAAAACCCAAGGCTCCGGCATGAATCGCGGCCGTCACCTCATCGCCGGTCCCATAATTACTCAGGACCAATATATTCACTGATCCGAATTCCCGCCGTAGCTGCGCAATCGTATCGATGCCGTTTTTCTTCGGCATCCTTAAATCCAATACAACCACGTCCGGCGCGCATGTTCGATAGAGTTGCGCCGCTTCCGAACCGTCTTCCGCCTCACCCACGACCTCGATGTCGGCCTGATTATTGAGCGCGAAGGTCAGACCCATCCGCATCAATACGTGGTCATCGACTAACATCACTCTAATCTTCTGCGTCGAGGGATCCGTAGACATAATTAAACGATCGTCGTTTTGACCTTGGGAATCGACGCAGTCACCCGCGTGCCCTGGCCGATTTGGCTGATGATTTCCAGTTTTCCTCCCGCTTTCGAGGCCCGACCGCGCAGGCTCTTCAACCCAAAGTGACCGGAGGCGCCGATAAGGACCGTCTGTGGATCAAAGCCTTTCCCGTCATCAAAGATAGTCAGCGACACGGCATGATCGGCAAACGTCAATCGCACCTCGATGCGTTGAGCGCCCGCATGCTTCACCGCATTTGCGATCCCTTCCTGAGCAATCCGCAAAAGATGATGTTCCACGGTCGAACCCAACGAATGCGGTCGTCCTTGTACAACGACGACCGCGTGCACCGAACTCGGCACGAGCTGCGCAATCAAGCGCTCGAGCGCTTCCTTCAATCCGCCTGCCTCCAGCAACGGTGAATGGAGATCCCACACCGCATGTCGGACCTCGTCTCGACTAAACGCGATCATGTGCCGAGCGACTTTGAGACCGGCACTCACCTCGGCAGGGCAACCACCGAACTGCGCCGTCGTTTCCAACTGCAAAGCTAACGCGCTGAAGCTCTGCTCCAGGCTGTCGTGAATTTCTCCCGCCAACCGATTTCTTTCGGCGAGCGTCGCCGCGGTTCTCGTTTCTCGCTCCAAGTCTTTCATCGCGGTTTGTAACTGCTGGGTCCGCTGCGCCACCAATTTCTCCAAGGCTTTACTTTGCGCCTTCGCGCGATTGAGGAAGAATTGAACGACGGCAAAAACCAGTCCCACCAGCGCAATGGTATAAAGCACATAGGCGGTCAGCGTTCGCGTCCAAGGCGGAGCGACGGTGAAAGTTAAAAACGTCGATCGTCCGATCGGGCCTTGTGCATCGAGTAGTCGCACTTCCGTGCGGTACTCGCCTTCACGCAAGTTAGAGAGACTGAGCAGCGAGCTGTCTAAAGGAGTCCACTCTCCTCCGTTCATTCGCGCTTCGTACCGCAAGGCGTGGCGCGTCGCATAGCTACCCGAGAAAAAACGCAGAGCGATACTGTTTTCCGAATAAGGCAAATTCCAGCCCATCGGAAGCGCTCGCTCAGGGCCGAGTTCCTCACCAGTGCGAAGGTCTTTGATTGAAATCAATATCGGCCGAAAGGGATCGGATTTGTCCGATGTTTGCGGCGGCCGGAGATGATAGAGTGAGTTGTCGCTTGAAAGCCAAATGTCGCCTCCGGGCAGAGCATGGACCGTCGGAATGTGATCCGTTATGATTCGGTAGGTGCTAAAATCCAGTCCGCCGCCTTCCCGATCGGAGCGTACAAACGAAACCCCTTGGCTGTGCGTCATCCACAACCGGCCTGTATCGTCCTCGCAAATACGCGCCGGCCAGAAACGCGTTTCCAAATTCAATTTAGTCTCGAGCGGGTCGTGATCTTTCAACTGCCCCGTGTTTTCGTCGTAAAAGACCCTGCCTCCTTCCGGTCCACTCAACACGACGGTATCTCCGACTACGCTGACATGAATCCATCGTGGATCTTTCCAAGGAAAGGAGTCGAAAATCTGGGTCTTAATCACTCCATCTTCGAACGTGATTCGTCCAGCCAGGTTAGCGCCGATTTCTATCCATGCGGACTTTTTCGCACCTTGGACTATTGCAGGAAATCCCAGACCAGGAACCCGCGACGCGCACTCGCTCCACGTTTCGCCATCGAGAGAAACCGCTCCGATCCGATTCGTATCGATCAGAAGCAGCACGCCCGACTCGAGCATGACCAAACGGGAAATACCGATGTCCCCGAGGATCTTTTTAAACGGTTCATCTCCATGTCTCGCAAAAAGTCCAGTGCCCGTTCCGACCAACAGCCAGTCCTTCCACACGGCCATACCCCACCCTCCTTGTGGCAGGATTTGGAATCGCGATGGCTCACCAGGAGCGGTGTCGACCGACTGGTAAACCGCACCGCCGGAATCGATCACCACATGATTTCTCCACGAGACGACTTGAGGCCACTCGACCGGTAAACCGAGCGATTCACCAAAGGTCGTCACCGGTGCACCATAAAAAACCTTTATCACTCCCGTTTCCGTTGCGGCCCAAAGCACGCCCGGTTCGTTGCTGACCAGGGATGTGATTCGGCGATATTCGTTCGTCGTTAGACTCAACTCGATTTCGCCCTTACCCGATATAATATACGTTCCTCGACCAGCTATAGCCACAGCCACGCCGCCTTCGCGCAAAGCCGTTAGCGCCGTGACTCTCGGTTTTCTTCCATCCCAGAGTGGGCGGCAGAACGGGTTCAACGCACCTTTCTCGTAAATTAAAAGCTCCCGCGCCGCGGTCGAAAAAACGGCTCCGCCATTCGGTAATTCCACGAATCGCTCGATGAGGTGTTTTCCAAATAAGGTCAGGCCCGGGGCGACACTCAGGCCGGTGTTCGTCTCCAGGCGAACCACCCCGCGATCAAACGCGGACACATAAATTTC
>Ga0207702_10000833_pt1 | contig 32376 bp, 28 predicted proteins | sample KBSCornC62_FD_184302 | JGI IMG/M metagenome (GOLD analysis project Ga0207702, IMG submission 184302) | Corn rhizosphere microbial communities from Kellogg Biological Station, Michigan, USA - KBS Corn C6-2 (SPAdes) (version 2) | ecosystem: Host-associated > Plants > Roots > Rhizosphere > Soil ... | reverse complement strand
GCTTTCCACGGTGGTGGTGACGCCGCTGCACGCGAGCTTGGGGTCGGCTGCGGAAATCAAGCAGGATTCGGACAACATCGTCGACTCGATCGTGTCGGAAGACATCGGCAAGTTGCCCGACAACAGCGTGGCCGACGCACTGCAACGCATTACCGGCGTGCAGATTGCGCAGGGCTTCCAAGGTGAAGCCAATAGCGTGGTGATTCGCGGTTTGCCGAACGTGGTGACCACCTTGAATGGCCGCGAGATCGTCAGCGGTGTCGGCCGCGCGTATGCGTTCCAGAATCTGCCGGCCACCGCGGTGAAGTCGGTGCAGGTATACAAGACCAGCGACGCGAGCCTGCCCGCGGGCGGCATCGCCGGTCTGGTGGACATGCAGTTGTATCGGCCCTTCGATTTCAAAGGGCTGGAGGTGGCCGGCACGGTCACCGGTATCAACAGCTCCAACGCAGGGCGCACGGACGGCACCGGCAGCTTCCTGCTCAGCGATCGCTGGAAGACCGATGCCGGCGAATTCGGTGCGCTGCTCAACGCCAGCATCATCACGCAGCACTATGACTACAAGGCGGTGTGGGGCGATTTTCCGCGCTTGCTGACCGATGGTTCCGGCAATCCGTTGCGCAGTCCGTCGGGCACCCTGGTGGAGGTGCCGAACGGTTTTGGCGCGGACTACAACCTCGGCTATCGCCGCCGTCCTGAAATGAATTATGCGGTGCAGTGGGCGCCGAACGATCACACCGAGATCTACGCCGAAGGCCTGTACGACTGGGACAAGGACAGCTACAGCCAGCCGTTCTTCTTCAGTTTCCCCACTGGCGTGGTGACGCCCAGCTCGTACACGGTCGGCAATCATTGCTATCCGGACCAATTGGCCGGCCAGTATTACGGTCAAACCATCTGCGACGCCACCAGCGCCACCTGGAGCGGCAACAGCTACGCGGCCACCAGCACGCAGGCGCATGCGCAGCATGGCCACGACATCCAGAACGCGATCGGCGCGAAATGGCACAACGAAGTGCTGAGCCTGTCGACCGAATTGTCGTCCACGCTCAGCTCCTTCATGGACAACACGTTCATCGTCGATACTTTCCTGAAGGGGCCGATCACCACGGTGTGGAACGGCACGTCCGGCAACCAGCAGAACTGGTCGCTGGCCGGCAGTCCGCAGAACAACCCCAGCAATTACTACTTGAACGGCCTGTTCCAGAATTGGTCGGTGCAACGCGGCAAGGAACTGTCGTGGCGCGCCGATGGCGTATATACGTTCGACTCAGGCTTCTTCCAGAACCTGCAATTCGGCGTGCGCGCCACCGATCATCGCGCCAACTACGAAGGCAGCGTCACCAATTCGATTGCACCGCCAGGCGGCACGGGTGCGATCGCACTGAATCCCAATCCCGCCAACCAGGTGCTGGCGCGTTTCCCGGCCAACTACTTTTGCGCCATGCCCAGCTCATCGGCCTTGCCCGGCGGCTGGCTGACCGGTTGCTACAACTATCTCAACGGCAACGCCGATGCGATCCGCGCGCTGTACGGCACCAACGAAGGATTGCAGCCGATCAATCCGGGTCGTTTCTACAGCATCGACGAGAAGAACTTCGCCGGTTATCTGCAGACGGCATACGCCACGACGTTGTTCGGCATGCCGTTGAATGGCTTGATCGGCGTGCGCATCGAAGACGTGAACCGCAACCTGAGCGCCTTCTCGTACAACAGCGCCACCAACATCTACTCGCCGCTGAGCCTGTCGACCAGTGCGCCGGTCTATCTGCCGAATCTGAGCGCCGTGCTGCACATCACGGATACCTTGCAGGCGCGCTTCGTGGCCGCCAAGACGGTGACCTATCCGAACTTCGGCGATCTCAATCCGTCGATCTCGCTCAATCCCGGCACCATCAACCGTGCCGGCCAAGGCAACAGCGGCAATGCGTATCTGACGCCGGTCAAGTCCAACAACTACGACCTGTCGCTGGAGTGGTACTTCGCGCCGGGCAGCTATGCGAGTGCGGGTGCGTTCTATCGCAACATCAACGGTTACGTACAGAGCTACGTCACCAACGAGGTGATCGGTGGGCAGCCGTACCAGATCAGCAGTCCGGAAAGCGCGGGTAACGGTTTCCTGGATGGCGTGGAGCTGGCCTATCAGCAGTTCTTCGACTTCCTGCCGGGTGCGTGGAACGGGTTGGGTGTGCAGGTCAACTACACCTACATCAACGGTTCCACAAAGTCGCCGCAATACCTGGGCGGCCCGATGGTCACCACGCCGTTGCAGAACGTGTCCAAGCACAACGGCAATGCGGTGCTGATGTATGAGAAGTACGGCTGGTCGGTACGGCTGGCCTACGACTACCGCAGCCACTTCATCGACGGCTTCAATGCGCCGAACGTCGCCAGCATGAACGATGAAATCGTGCCGGCGAACCAGGTGGATCTGTCCGTCAGCTACAACCTCAACAACCACAGCTCGGTAGTGCTTGGTGCGACCAACCTGCTGGGTGCGAACCTGCATCAGTACTGGGGCAATGGCACGTCGCGGCCGCGTGACATCCGTTACCAGGATCGTACCGTAAGTCTCGGTTTTCGTTTCAAGCTCTAAGGATGAGTCGATTGATTCTGCGCGGATGCCATCGGTTCTGTCTGTTCGTAGGCCGCAGGGCCGTTGACGAAGGCAGACTGGCTGTCTGTCGAGCCGGCGGACCGAAGGCTTGCGGACAGACAGGGCCGACGGCGCCGACGCAGAATCGATCAGCTCATCCTCTGGTTCCCCTCGGGAGCATCGCTCGCGGTGCTCCTTTTTTTTATTCCTGGCGGTCGCCTTCGTGCGACCGCCGCTTCACCGTTTGAGGATGAAGCATGTGTCGAACGCTATGTAGTTTCGCCATTCGCACGGTTTGCCTGTTGCTTGCGGCAACGACTGCTCATGCACAGGACCAGCCGCCGGATGTGGCGAGCGGCCAGTTTCTGGCCAAGGGCACGGGCTACGCATCGGTCGTGCGGCTATCGCAGCAAGATGATGCGCAAGCCGATAAGCATCTGCTGCTGGTATTCGAGCAGGCAGGCATGGCGGGCATTCCGCTCTATGCGAGCGACGATGCCGGCAAGACCTGGCACTTCATGCAGAACGTGGTCGACCAGGTTCATGCCGGAAATCCGCTGTGGCAGTTGCGCTGGCAACCGAATATTTCCCGGCTGCAGCGGGATAGCGGCGACTTGAAACGCGGCACCTTGCTGCTTGCCGCCAATGCCACGCGCAACGATCCCAAGGGGCACGTGGTTGAGGAGGACCTGCAGCTCTACGCCTCCACCGATCAAGGCAAGAGCTGGCATTACCGCGGCTCGATCGTGCACGGCGGCGGCCATCCGGAAGACAAGGACAATCGCGGCGTGTGGGAACCGAACATTCACATCCTCGACGATGGCCGGATGATCGCGTACTACTCCAGCGAACAGCACAAGCGTGAAGGCTTCAATCAGATTCTCGCGCACAAGCTTTCCTCCGATGGTGGCAAGACCTGGAGCGAGGAAACGGTGGACGTGGCGATGCCAGGCGGCGTGGAGCGCCCGGGTATGGCGATCGTGGCACGCCTGCCCGATCGGCGTTACGTCATGAACTACGAAGACATCGACGGCCCGAACAACGGGCAAGTCCATTTGAAATTCAGTGCGGACGGTTTGCATTTCGGTGATCCAGCGGACCACGGCACAGCGGTGCAGACGGAAGGCGGCGCGTGGCCGGCGGCGTGCCCGGTAGTGAGCTGGTTTCCGGTGGGCGGGCAGCAAGGCGTCATCGTCGTTTCCGCCGAACGTGCGGGCGGCAACGGCGACGCGGCAGGCCGCAGCCTGTATTGGAACAACGACGGCGGCCGCGGCCCGTGGTGGGAAGTGCCGGCGCCGGTGCAGAAGGTGACCGGCAATATCCACGCAGGTTGGACGCAAGCACTGCTGCAGCAGAAGGACGGCCGTTTCCTGCACATCACGTCTTCTTCGGCGCCAGAGCTGGAACATGCCTGGAAAGCGGCCTACAACGTGATGCTGTATGCGCAGGCGCCACTCAACTTCAATCGCTATGAAGCGGAGGATGCCGCAAGGACGAACGCGGTGGTGATCGGCAATCCGCATGCGTCCAACCGTCGCTTTGCGCGGATTGCGTCAGCGCCTTATGGCAAGCTGAGGTTCGATGTTCATCGCGAGCAAGGCGGCACGCATATGTTGCGCGTGCGCTATGAAGATATGGGATTCCCCGCGACACCACGCATCAGCGTCAACGGTACTGCGGTCACCGCAAGCAGCAAGGCGGATGGCGATAGCGGCTGGAATCTGATGGACGTACGCGTCATTCTGAAGAATGGCGACAACACGATCGAGGTGGCGGGCGCGGAACACGCTTACGATCTCGACTACATCGAATTCGACCCCGCATTTTGAGATGTTCCCGTAGGTTGGGGTTTGGCTACGCCTCAGCCCAACCTACAGGGGAGCTTCACGCTTTGCGGCGCTTGTTGCTCAGGTTCTCACGCGTATCCGAAATCACCTTGAGCATTGCCTTTTGCGCGGCTTCTGCATCTTTCTCGCGAATGGCCAGCAACACGGCGCGATGTTGCGGCAGCGAGTATTTGAAATTGACTGCGGTGAGTGCGGACATGGTGAAGTAGCTGCTCAGCGCCGTTTCGATCACCGAGAACAGCGAAATCAACAACTCGTTACCGGTGGCCGCGAGAATCGCTTCGTGGAAATCGATGTCGGCGGTGGTCCAGGATTCCGGATCATGCGATGCCTCCATCGCGTCGAACGCGGTCTGCATGCGCTTCAACTGCGTCACAGTGCGATGGCTGGCCGCGCTCGCCGCCGCGGCGGGCTCGATGATCTCGCGCATTTCGGAGAGCTTCTGCACGAAGTCCGCGGTGGGCATCGATGCGCAGCGCCAGGCCAGCACGTCCGCGTCGAGCTGGCTCCAGAAACGCGCATCGCGCACGCGCGTACCGACCTTGGGCCGCGCTTCGACCAGGCCTTTGGCCGAAAGCACCTTCATCGCTTCGCGCAGGGAGGTGCGGCTTACTTCCATGTCCTCCGCCATGGTGGCTTCGGGCGGCAGCACTTCGCCTTGCTTGATGGCCCCGCTGACGATGCGCTGCCCGAGCACCTGCACCACGTGCCCGTGCAGATTGCGAGCGGCCATGGGACCTACGCCGGTGCGAAGACGCCGCGAAAGCGCAGGATGAGCTGTTCTGGTGGCGTTGCCATCCCTGCCGCCTCGAAACGATGCCATTCAGCTGCTCTCCTTCAATGCCACGCCGTAAAGTGGGCCCGCCCGATAGACAAACCAGATCGTTCAATAATCGCGGCGGGACAGCACCAGTCTGAGCGGTTTCTCAACGCGCCTGCGGAGATGATGCCACGTTTCAAGGAAGCGGCTGCAACCGCCGGTTCTATCAGGCGGCGGGGCGCAGGCCCTGGTGGTGTTCCAGCCGAACACCCGGATGCGGGCGGGAGGCGCGGACGCGGCCCGGACAGATGCCGCTGACCCGTTTGAACAGCCGCCGGAACGCGGCTTCGCTGCGGTAGCCCAGCTGTTCGGCAATGGTGGCCACCGAGAGCTGGCGATCGTGCAGCAGGCGCTCGGCCACGCTGACGCGCCACTGGGTGACGTATTGCATGGGCGGCATCTTCATCAGCTGCGCGAAGCGCTCGGCGAAGGCCGAACGCGACATGCACGCCAGCGACGCCATCGCCTGCATGGTCCATGGATCGCCAGGCCGTTCATGCACGGCCTGCAACACCTTGCAGATGCGCACGTCAGTGAGCGCAGTGAACAAGCCGCGGCGATCGGCGTGACGTTGGGCGTAGTCGCAGATCGCCAGCGTAAACAGCGTATCGGCCAGTTTGTTCAGCAGCACCTGGCGGCCGGGCACGCCGGCGCCGGTCATGCCGATCATCATGGCCGACAGATTGCGGAACAACGTATCGGCCTGCGCGGCGCGTACGACGAAACAGGCGGGCAGGGCATGTTTGAGCGGATGCTGGGTATGGCTGGAAAAGTGCAGCTCGCCGCAGATCATACGCGTGATGTGAGTGTCGCCGGTTGGCGCCGCGCGCAATCGATGCGCATCGCCGTGCGGAAAGACCACCAGGTCGCCGGGTTCCAACAGCAACGGTTCGTCCAGTGCATCGCTCACCACTTCGCACTGGCCATCGCCGATCAGATGGAACGCTCCATGCGCAAGGCGCGGCTCGTCGAAGAAGCGGGCGCCGCATTGCCACAACTCGTCCATCACCTCGACCCGTAGCATCGATTGATTGAGCAGGGCTTCCAGGGCCGGCTCCAGCCGCGGCGGACACGGGTCGCTGGCAAAGCTGCAGGCGTACTCGATGTACATGAGGTGACACTTCCGTGGCTGGATGCTATGCCAGCTATTCGCGGGAAGTGCGGCGGCGGTTACACCGCCATCAGCCCAGGCTCCGCAACAGGCCGGCGGCGACCCAGGATTGCAGCAAAGCCACCATGCGGCCCATGGCGGCGGTTTCGCCGTGGCGTTCGGCCAGGATCGCGCACAGCGTGGCAAACGTATCGCCGCGCTGGGTGGCCGCAAGCACCTGCCATTCGTCCTCGTCCAGACGCCGATAGTGGACCGACATGGCCTGGCGCCACACCAGGATGCGGCGTGGCCTGGCGTACCGGCGCACATGCGGGCGCGCGGCGCCGCGGTCGGCGGCGCGCCGGAAGGCATCCACGTTGTGCGCGCAAATCAGTATTTGGAGGTTGGCTTGCGGCTGAAGGCGCAGGTTGGCCCATGCGTCGGGCGGAATGCCCGCAAGCTGCGTCATGCCGAGGCTCGGTTCATCGGTTGCATCGAACGCGGTGGAAATCGCCCAATCCAGCCGGGCCATCTCGGACAGATGAGGTCGATCGGGATGTGCGCCTTCCAGAAAATTCGCCAGGCCCGCGCCATACCAGCGAATGTTGTAGTGACCAGACGGATGCGTTCCCACATAGGCATCGAGCAGCGCATCGAAGCTTCGGCCAGCCATGCGCTGCAATCCGGCGAATTCGTTCTTCAAGGCATCGCGCAGGCGTATGCGATAGCCATGCTGGTAGACGCTCAGCCTGCTGTGCGCATCGGCGATGGCGTCGCTGCGCACCGGCGGCATTGCCGAGGTTTTCGCGGCAAGCACGGCCTCGAGCATTTGCTGCTGGATCGCTTGCAGTGTGCTCATGCCGCGTCCTGCAGCAGCGGCTCGGCCAAGGCGCGAGCGTGTTCGAGTTCGGCGATCAGCTCAGGGAGTGGCGGAAAATGATCGTCGCGCTCGATCATGGTCGACACGCGGCCGAAGCGGCGCACGGCTTCCACGTAGAGCTCCCACACGGCGTTGGACACCGCTGCATCGTGCGTGTCGATGATCAGCCGTTCGCCCTGTTCGTAACCGGCCAGATGAAACTGCTGCACGCGCGAAACAGGGATGCCGCGCAAGTAATCCAGCGAAGAAAAACCGTGGTTCATCGCACTGACGTGCACGTTGTTGATGTCGAGCAGAATCAGGCAGTCGGCGCGCTCGGCCACCTCGGCGAGAAACTCCCACTCGGTGAGCTGCGATTGCGCAAAGCTGACGTAGCTCGACACATTTTCCAGCAGGATGCGGCGCTTGAGCCGGTCCTGTACGCGCTGCACGCGGCTGACGACGTGGCGTAGCGCCTCTTCGGTATACGGCAGCGGCATCAAGTCATGCAGGTTTACACCTTGCACGCCGGTCCAGCACAAATGATCGGATACCCACATGGGTTCAACGCGTTGCGCCAGTGCGGCAAGCCGCGCGAGATAGTCTTCGTCGAGCGGGTCGGTGCTGCCGATCGACATCGATACGCCGTGCATCACCAGCGGATAACGCTCGCGAAAACGATCGAGCCATACCAGCGGTAGGCCGCCGTCGACCATGTAGTTTTCCGAGACTACTTCGAGCCATTGCACTTGCGCGGGCCTGGCCAGCAGCGCTTCGTAGTGATCGATGCGCAGACCGAGGCCGTAGCCGAGATAAGGGAGTGAGTCGGAGCGTGCTGCTGTCATGGCATGGCTCATTGCGAATGCCGGCTCCCTCTCCCCGAGGGGGAGAGGGAGGTACGTCACATTACTTCTTCACCGAAGCCTGTGCTGCATCGCAATCGGCCTGGGTCTTCTGCATGGTGAAGCCTTCGCCCTTGCACGAGTTCTGGCCCTTGCAGGAGTTGGTGGCCTGCTTGCAGGCGCCCTGGCCCTTGCACGATGACGAATGCATGCACTTGACCATGGCCTGGTCACCGGCGGCCTTGTCGCCGACCGGCGCAGCGGAAACGGCGGCAGCAGCAAACAGACCGGCGACCATCACGGCCATGGCGCTGGCATTGACTGTCTTGATGTTCATATCTATGGCTCCAAGAATTTGTAGGCGCCGCAAGGCGGCACTGAGGGAATCACGGGTCCATCGCGCAGGGAAGCTGCGAATCCGGACAAGCGCATTGTGCTGCTCCGATCCGTCGGTCGCTGCACCCGTGCATCCCGCATTTATGCCCGTTCGTCCAGCGGATCCCGGGAGCCTGTCGGACAAGCTCACGGGCAAGAAAGTCTGGACGCCTGGATATAGTGGGCCTGGGCGAGCCCGCGCATCATGCGCTCACTTCATGGGCAGGAATATGTGCAATGCGTCATATCGTGGCTACAACCGCTTCGCGTGTGCTTGGCATCGCGCATGCTTGGCGCTGGCTCGGTCCGTTGGTGGTGCGGCTGGTGTTCGGCTATTTCTGGCTGGAAACCGGCATCGCCAAGGTGCATAACCTCGACGGCTTTACCCAGCGCTTCGTGGGCTGGGGCATTCCCCATCCGGCGTTCAGCGCGGCGCTGTCGGCGTGGACGGAGCTGGTCGGCGGCCTGTTGCTCATGCTCGGTCTGTTCACGCGCCTGGTTACCATTCCGATGATCATCAACATGATCGTCGCCGTGACATTGGTGGTATCGAGCAACCTGATGGGATTGGACGACTACGTCGAGGCCGACGAAGTGGTCTATTCGCTGATCTTCTTCTGGTTCCTGATCGCAGGGCCGGGGAAGGCGAGCCTGGATACGCTGGTGGCGCGCTGGCTGGGTATCCGTACGTACGATTGATCAGCATGTAGGCTGGGATGCAATCCCAGCATCTCGATGTGCTCACGCATGACGATGCTGGGATTGCATCCCAGCCTACGATCGCACCAGGAAAGAGAGCAGCAGCTTGCCCGCAATGCTCCACATCACCAGTGCAATCAATACATCCAGCACGCGCCACGCCAGCGGTTTGCGAAACAGCGGCGCGAGCAGGCGCGCGCCGTAGGCAAGGCCGAAGAACCAGATGAAGGAAGCGGTGGCCGCGCCCAGGCCGAAAAACGCGCGCGGCCATGGCGCAGGCCAAGGTGCGGCCAGACTGCCGATCAGCAGCACCGTATCCAGATAGACGTGCGGATTGAGCCAGGTGAAGCCGGCGCAGGCGGCAAGCACGCGCCACACGCTGCCGGCGTTGCCATGCGTATCGGCCGTAAGCACTTCCGGATGAAACGCGCGCCGCATCGCCTTGATGCCGTACCAGGCCAGCACCAGCGCGCCGGCGCACGCCACGACCATGAGCAGGCGCGGATGCTGCCCGACAGCCGCGCCCAGGCCGCCCACACCGGCGGCGATCAGCACCGCGTCGGACAGCGCGCAGAACAGCGCCACCGGAAAGCGATGCGATTGCAGCAGGCCTTGCCGCAACACGAACGCGTTTTGCGCGCCGATCGCAATGATCAGCGACGCGCCGAGCAGCAATCCGGAAAGAAAGGACGCGTGGTCAGCGCTTGCGGCGATCAATATGCGAATTCCTTGAAGACCGGATCCACGCTGCCGTTCCACGCGCCATGGAACAGTTCCAGTTTGCGCTCGGCCGGCGTCTGATTGGCTTCCACGATTTCGATCATCGGCTCAAGGAAGATGCTTTCGTCCGCGCCGTTGCGGTTGAGCCGGTTGCGGCGCTTGAGTCCATGGGCGGCGATCTGCAGCGTTTCGCGCGCCAGATCGCGCACCGTGCCGTTGCGGAACGGCAGCTTGAGCGCATGCTTGGGTACGCCATCACGCAACGCGTGGCGTTCTTCGCGCGTGAAATCCTTTACCAGTTCCCACGCGGCATACAACGCTTCGTCGTCGTAGAGCAGCCCAACCCAGAACGCCGGCAAGGCGCACAGGCGATTCCACGGGCCGCCGTCCGCACCGCGCATTTCCAGGTATTGCTTCAGGCGCACCTCGGGAAAGGCGGTGGTGAGGTGATCGCCCCAATCCTTCATGGTGGCGTGCACGCCGGGCAGTTCGTCGAGTGAGCCGGCCATGAAGCGCTTGAAGTCCTTGCCGGCCAGATCGATGTAGCGGCCGTCCTGGTAGCTGAAGTACATCGGCACGTCGAGCATGTAGTCGACGTAGCGCTCGTAGCCGAAGCTGTCGTCGAACACGAAATCGAGCATGCCGGTGCGATCGGCATCGGTATCGGTCCACACGTGCGAGCGATAGGACAGATAGCCGTTCGGCTTGCCGTCGGTGAACGGCGAATCGGCGAACAGCGCGGTGGCGATCGGCTGCAAGGCGAGGCTGGTGCGGAACTTGCGCACCATGTCCGCTTCGCTTTCGAAATCCAGGTTTACCTGCACGGTGCAGGTGCGCGTCATCATGTCCAGGCCGAGCGAGCCGACCTTGGGCATGTATTCGCGCATGATCTTGTAGCGGCCTTTGGGCATCCACGGCATCTCGTCGCGCCGCCATTTGGGCTGAAAGCCCATGCCGAGGAAGCCGAGCCCCAGGGCGTCGGCCACCGAGCGCACTTCTTCCAGATGGCTGTTCACTTCGCAACAGGTCTGGTGAATGGTTTCCAGCGGCGCGCCGGAGAGCTCCAGTTGGCCGGCCGGTTCCAGCGTGATGTTGGCCTTGTCGCGCACCAGCGCCACCGGCGTGTCGCCTTCGCGGGCGATATCCCAGCCGTAGCGCGCGGCGATACCCTCGAGCAGCGCGCGGATGCCGTGCTCCCCTTCGAACGCGGGCGCGCGCAGGTCGTTCGTGCGAAAGCCGAACTTCTCGTGCTCGGTGCCGATGCGCCATGCCTCGCGCGGCTTTTCGCCGGCCGCGAGATAGTCGATCAATTGCTGGCGGCCGTAGATCGGGGTGCTTTTGACGGCACTGGGTATGGACACGTGGCAAGCCTCACGGGGATAGCCCCCGACTATGGAGGCATCGCACCGCCGCGAAAAGGGGGTGAACGAAAAAATTGTACGGGGCGGTATAGGAGCCGGGCAGGGCTGCTCGCGGCAGGCCCTAAGCGTCTCCGGTGGACGATTCCCGCTTCCCGGCCGTATCCGCAAGAAATGTCACGCGCATTCGCGCGCCCGTCCCCTCATGGGCATCCAGGATGTCGAACCGCGCATGATGGCTGCGCGCGATCTCCTCGACGATCGCCAGCCCCAGGCCGCTGCTTTGCCCATCGCTGCCGGCGGCGCGATAGAAACGCTCGCGCACGCGTTCGCGCTCCGCGGGAGGAATGCCGGGACCGCTGTCTTCCACTTCCAGATACGCCGCGCCGTCGTGCCGTCCGCAGCGCAGCGTGATGCGACCGCCATCGGGCGTATGGCGGATCGCGTTGTCGAGCAGGTTGATCAGCAGTTCGTGCAGCAGCCACGGCACGCCGCGCGCGTGTGCCGGCTCGCATTCCGCGCCCAGGTCGATGTTGCGCGCGAGGGCGCGATCCAGCATGGAATCGGCCACGGTGCCGATCAATGCGCCAAGCCGCACGTCGACGAAATCGCCGGGCGTATGCGTCGACGGCTCGGCGCGCGCAAGCGCGAGCAACTGGTTGGCGGTATGCGCCAGCCGATCCACGCTGTCCTGCAGGCGGGCGATGCGATCCTGCTGGGCTTCGTCGCTGGTTTCGGTGGCCAGCACTTCCAGTTGTGCTTTCAGGCCGGTCAGCGGCGTGCGCAATTGATGCGCGGCGTTGGTGAGGAAATGCTGCTGCGCCTGCGCCGCATCGCGCACGGTCGCCAACAAGGTATTGAGCGATTGCACCAGCGGACGCACCTCGCTCGGCACCGGCTCCAGCGGCAGCGGCTGCAGCGATTGCGGTGGCCGATGCGTGATCCGTTCGCGCAGTCGGTTGATCGGGCGCAGCGCGACGGTGATGCCAAGCAGGCACAGGCCCAGCACCAGCAGCAACTGGATGCCATCGCTGAGACCAATCACCGTATCCAGCCGGTGCACGCCATGATCGCGCCGATGCACGGTTTCACCCACGCTGACGATCACCGCCTCGCCGCTTACCTGCGTGCGATAACTGACGACGCGCAACACCAATTGCTTGTAAGTGACGTCGCGGTAGCTGAAGCTTTCGGCGCCGATATCCTGCGCGATCGGCAATCCCGCATCGCCCGCCAGCGTGCGCCCGTCCGGGCGGCTTACGCGAAACAGAAAATTGTCTCGTGCACCGGGAAACAATCGCGTCCACACTGTCGGCCGCTCGCCGGATTGGAAATGCGGCGGCGGGCCATGCTCGCTTTCAGGCGGGGGCGGCGGGGGCGGTTCGGCGCCCGGGGGATGCAAGGGAAGCGGGCCGAAATCGGGCTTTTCCAGATAAATCTGCCCATCGGCGCCGCGTTCCAGGTGCGCTGCAATGGCGACCGCGGCGCGCGACAGCGCGCGATCGAAGGCGTCATAGATCGGCGTGACGAAGCTTCGATGATCCACCCAGATGCTGGCTACCAGCAGCAGCACCAGCGGCAGCAGCAAATAGCCGAGCAAACGTCCGCGAATGCTCGGCGCGCGCCTGAGTGGAAACCCCGTGGTCATTCGCGCGCCGCGTCTTACGCGTCGTCGAGGCGATATCCAAGACCACGTATGCCGCGCACCGTGGCCGACTCGCCCAGCTTTGCGCGCAGGCGCGATACATGCACTTCGATCGCGTTGCCGGAGATTTCCTCGTCCCAGCTCACGATCGCCTGGATCAGGCGTTCCTTGCTCACCACGCGGCCGCTGTGGTGGGCCAGGCATTCCAGGATCGACCATTCGCGGCGGGTGAGTTCCAGCACGCGTCCGCCATCGTCGATGGCGCGGCGGCCGGCCAGGTCGATGCGCAGGCGGCCCACCAGCATTTCGTTGGCGGTGGCGGCGGTGGCGCGGCGAATCAGCGCACGGCAGCGCGCCGCCAGTTCGGGCAGGGCGAACGGCTTGACCATGTAATCGTCTGCGCCCAGATCCAGCGCGTTGACGCGATCGTCCAGGCCGTCGCGGGCGGTCACGATCAACAGCGGCAACGAGCTGCCATCGCGACGCAAGCGGCGCACCAGCGTAAAGCCATCTTCGCCAGGCAGGCCCAGGTCCACGATGGCCAGATCGTAGTGGGTGACGTCCAGGCGGCTTTGCACGGATTCGGCATCGGTCACCGGGTCAACGACGTAGCCGGCGGTAGCCAGTCCGCGCACGATGGCGTCGGAAACCAGATGATCGTCTTCAACCAACAGTATGCGCATACGACCAAGGCATGAGTGGGATCGCAAAATCCTATCAGCTAATGCCGTTTTTATCTGTCATGGCATAGGACCAGCCTCGGCGCGCGGGCCTGGGCGCTACAATGCGTGTCCGTTATTTTGTTGCGTTGCACGCCATGTCCGACATTCCCGCCTGCCCGATCTGCCGCATGGAGCACACCTATCCGGACGGTGAGCTCTATATCTGCCCGGATTGCGGTCATGAATGGCTGCAAGTAGCCGCAGCGCATGCGGAAGCCGAGCAGATCGTGCGCGACGTGAACGGCAATGTGCTCAAGAGCGGCGACAGCGTCACCGTGATCAAGGATCTGAAGGTGAAAGGTGCTTCGATTCCGCTGAAGCAGGGGACGATGATCCGCAACATCCGTTTGATCGATGGCGACGTGGAGCACATCGAGGGGCATTCGGACAAGATCAAGGATCTGGTGTTGAAGGCGTGTTTCTTGAAGAAGGCGTGAGCTGCGACATCTGTTGCATCGCATCCGCAACGAAAAAGCCGCCTTGAAGGCGGCTTTTTCGTTTGCAGCTTTGCGCGATGCTCAACGCTTCATCGAATTGAAGAACTCGTCATTCGACTTGGTGTTCTTCATCTTGTCGAGCATGAATTCCATCGCGGCCAGTTCATCCATCGGATGCAGCAGCTTGCGCAGGATCCAGATCTTGGCGAGCAGGTCCGGCTCGATCAGCAGATCCTCGCGGCGCGTGCCGGAGCGGTTGATGTCGATGGCCGGGTAGACGCGCTTTTCGGAAATGCGCCGGGACAGGTGCACTTCCATGTTGCCGGTGCCCTTGAATTCCTCGTAGATCACCTCGTCCATCTTGCTGCCGGTGTCGGTCAGCGCGGTGGCGATGATGGTGAGCGAGCCGCCTTCTTCCACGTTGCGCGCGGCGCCGAAGAAGCGCTTCGGGCGCTGCAATGCGTTCGCATCCACGCCGCCGGTGAGCACCTTGCCGGAGCTCGGCACCACGGTGTTATAGGCGCGGGCCAGACGGGTGATCGAGTCGAGCAGGATCACGACATCTTTCTTGTGCTCGACCAGGCGCTTGGCGCGCTCGATCACCATTTCGGCGACCTGCACGTGGCGCACGGCCGGTTCGTCGAAGGTGGAGCTGATCACTTCGGCGCGCACGGTGCGGGCGATTTCCGTCACTTCCTCCGGACGTTCATCGATCAACAACATGATCAGATGTACATCGGGATGGTTGTACTGGATCGCCTGCGCCACGTTCTGCAGCATCATCGTCTTGCCGGACTTCGGCTGCGACACGATCAGGCCGCGCTGGCCGCGGCCGATCGGTGCGACGAGGTCGAGGATGCGTCCGGTGATGTCTTCGGTGGAACCGTTGCCACGCTCGAGCTTGAACACCTTGCGCGGGAACAAGGGCGTGAGGTTCTCGAACAGCATCTTGTTCTTCGATGCTTCCGGCGGATCGCCGTTGATGTCGTCGACCTTCAGCAGCGCGAAGTAGCGCTCGCCTTCCTTCGGGTGACGCACGCGTCCGGTGATGTAGTCGCCGGTGCGCAGGTTGAAGCGGCGGATCTGGCTGGGCGACACGTAGATGTCGTCGGGGCCGGCTAGGTAGGACTCGTCGGCCGAGCGCAGGAAGCCGAAACCGTCCTGCAGGATTTCCAGCACGCCTTCGGCCCAGATGCCGCCGCCGGAGCGGGCGTGGGCCTTCAGGATGTTGAAGATCACGTCCTGGCGGCGCTGACGGGCGACGCCCTCCTGGATGCCGAGCGATTCGGCGAATTCCAGCAACTGCACCGGATTCTTGCGCTTCAGCTCGGTGAGATTGATGACGCGGTCGTTGCTGCCGATATCGGCGTTCTCGTCATCCACCGGCAGGCCGTGCGGATTGCGCTGCGGACTACCACCACCACCCTGGCCTGGCGGACGCTGGCCGCGCTCATGACGGCGGCGGCGATTGCGGTCGTTGCGATCGTTACGGTCGTTGCGATCATTGCGGCGTTCGTTGCCCTGACCTTGCTGACCCTGGCTCTGCGCCGGCTGCTGTCCGCCGCCGTTGCCATTGCCGTTAGCGCCTTGCGGGGCGTTGTCGCGTGCTTCCTGCGCCTCGCCGTTCTGGCCGCCATAGCGCAGCGGTTCCTGCGTGGGCGTATAGGACGGGGCGGCTTCGGCAGGCGGCGGGGTCGGACGCTCCGCATAAGGCGCCGGAGTTTCGGCGACACCTTCGGCGGGACGGCTGGCCTCGCTCGCTGCAGCGGCGGATCGACGTGGCGAACGGGTTCGAGTAGGGGTTTCAGTCACAGGTTTCGAGTCGGCGCGAATGGCGTCGGAAGAATCTTTGCTTTCGATATCGGACACGGGCAAACCTCACGGGGCGCCGTTGATGACAGGAGGGAGGACGAGCGTTGCGCGGAACGCGCAGAGGGCGTGGACAGCCCCGATAGGATTGAATCTAGCACCCGTCGCGCAGCGCCGTAAAGGGTGGCCGCAGCGACGGGTGATGCGACTGTGATCAGATCGTCTTGTCGATGATCTGCTTGAGCTGCCCCTTGCTCACAGCGCCGATCTGGGTGGCTTCCACCTTGCCGCCCTTGAACACCATCAGCGTGGGAATGCCGCGTACGCCATAGGTACGGGGGGTTTTCTGGTTGTGGTCGATGTTCAGCTTCACGATGCGCAGCTTGCCGTCGTACTCCTTGGCCAGCTCTTCCAGCGCCGGGGCGATGGCCTTGCACGGGCCGCACCATTCGGCCCAGAAGTCCAGCAGCACAGGGGTCTCGGACTTCAGCACTTCCTGGTCGAAGGCGTCGTCGCTCACGTGGGTAATCAGTTCGCTCACCGTAGTGTCTCCGGGGGGTAAGGCGGGTAGGTTAAGACCGCGTGCCGATCATCAGTTACACTAATGGAAGTGCCCATGAGGCGCGGGTCGATCCGGGAAGTGGAATCAGTGCCGTTGCGGCATGTGTTCCATTCCAGCCTAAGTCGGGACGCGATTCAAGCGATTCAAGGGCATCTGAGCTACTACCGGCCGGCATAGGTGAAGCTTGCTTCACGAGCCGCTTCACCTATGCCGGCGGGATGCAGCCATTCTCTCGACGCCTGTTGCGCGTCGCATCCATCCACCTGTCCCAAGGTTTGCCAGACTGACTGCGGGACCGGGCCCAAGCGCTCGTTCGCTGGCCTGTACCAGATTCCCATTCATGTCCCAAACCGTACTTACCGAAACCTTCTTTACCCAATTCGATTTGCACCCGCTGCTGCAGCAAGGCCTCGACGAGGCCGGTTTCGCACGCTGCACGCCGATCCAGGCGCTGACCCTGCCGATGGCGCTCGCAGGCCGTGACGTGGCCGGCCAGGCCCAGACCGGCACCGGCAAAACCTGCGCCTTCCTGGTTGCCCTGATGAACCGGCTGCTCACGCGTCCGGCGGTGGCCGAACGCAAGGATGCCGACCCGCGCGCCCTGGTGATCGCCCCCACGCGCGAGCTGGCGATCCAGATCGAGAAAGACGCCAAGAACATCGGCCGCTACACCGGCCTGCGCACCGCGCTGATCTACGGCGGCGTCGATTACGACAAGCAACGCCAGCAGCTGAAAGATGGCTGCGACATCATCATCGCCACCCCCGGCCGCCTGCTCGACTACTACAAGCAGAACGTGTTCGGCTTCAATGGCGTGGAAGTGATGGTGATCGACGAAGCCGATCGCATGTTCGACCTCGGCTTCATCAAGGACGTGCGCTTCATCTTCCGCCGCCTGCCGGCGCGCGAGCAGCGCCAGGTGCTGCTGTTCTCCGCCACGCTGTCGCACCGCGTGCTCGAGCTTGCCTACGAGCACATGCACAACGCCGAGAAGATGACGGTGGAAACCGACAACATCACCGCCGACCGCGTGCGGCAGCTGGTGTACTTCCCGGCCAAGGAAGAAAAAATGCCGCTGCTGCTCAACCTGCTCGAGCGCACCAAGGCCGAGCGCAGCATCATTTTCGTCAACACCAAGGCCGCGGCCGAACGCATCACCGATCGCGTGAAGCGGCAGGGTTATCGCGTGGGCGCGCTGTCCGGCGACGTGCCGCAGCTCAAGCGCCAGAAGTTGCTGCAGCGTTTCCAGGATTCCCAGCTCGAAGTGCTCGTATGCACCGACGTCGCGGCACGCGGCCTGCACATTCCGGCCGTCAGCCACGTGTTCAACTACGACCTGCCGCAGGATGCCGAAGACTACGTGCACCGCATCGGCCGCACCGCGCGCCTCGGCGCCGAAGGCGATGCGATCAGCTTCGCCTGCGATCTGTATGCGATGTCCCTGCCGGAGATCGAAACCTACATCGGCCAGAAGATTCCGGTAGCCAATCTGGAAGCGGATCTGCTGGTGATGCCTGCGCCCAAGCAGATCGATGCGCAGTACGCGGCCGAAGCGGCAGCGGACAGCGAAGCGTTTGGCGACAAGGTGGCTCCGCGCGACGGCAAGCCATCGGGTGGTTCGCGCGGAGGCCGCAGTGGCGAACGTTCGGGTTCGCCCGGGCAGCGGCCACGGCGCGATGATCGTCCGCGCCCGCCGCGCGAGGATCGTGGCGCAGCCAAACGCGAAGAGAAAGTCGCGGCACCCGTGCATGCTTCGGCTGATGCGCCGGCACAGGAAACGGCAAACGGCGAGGGCAAGCGTCGCCGCCGTCGCGGTGGTCGTGGCCGGCATCGGTCGGGCGCGGCACCGGCGGCCGAAGTGGCCGTCAATCAATCCGCCGCAACGACCGCCAACCGTCCCTCGCGACAGGTGGTGGCGCAATCGCCTTCCGCTCAGCAGGCAGCGCCGCCGCAGAAACTCGGTTTGTTCCGTCGCATTGCACGCTTGTTTACCGGGCGCGAATCCTAAATCGCTTATCGGGAATCGGAAGATAGGCGCTCGCGAGGTTCACGGTCGCGCGCCTTCCCGATTCCCGACCGTTCTCAATTCCCTTTATCCTTGCCGCCAGGCAACCAGCGCAGGACAGGGAAACGCGTGATCCGCTTCGATCAAGTCAGCAAGCGTTACGAAGGGGGCCACGAGGCCCTTTCGCAGCTTACGTTCGAAGTCGCCAAAGGCGAGATGGCGTTCGTGACCGGGCACTCCGGCGCAGGCAAGAGCACTTTGCTCAAGCTGCTGGCGCTGATCGAACGCCCCACGCACGGGCACGTCACGCTGGACGGCCAGAATCTGGCCAAGGTCAGCCAAAGCGGCATTCCCAAGCTGCGCCGTAGCCTCGGCATGGTGTTTCAGGATCATCGCCTGCTGATGGATCGCAGCGTATTCGCCAACGTGGAACTGCCGCTGGTGATCGGCGGCATTGCGCCGTTGGAACGCGGCCGTCGCGTGCGCGCTGCGCTGGAAAAAGTCAGCCTGCTCGATTACGAACGGCAACTGCCCGCGTCGCTGTCCACCGGCGAGCAGCAGCGCGTGGGCATTGCGCGGGCGATCGTCGCCAAGCCGAGCGTGCTGATCGCCGACGAACCCACCGGCAATCTCGATCCGCAACTGGCGTTCGAAATCATGAGCCTGTTCGCCGAATTCCAGCAGTTTGGTACTACGGTGCTGATCGCGAGCCACGATCTGCCGCTGATCAAGCGCGTGAAAAAACGCGTGGTCGTGCTCGATCATGGCCGGCTGGTGGCTGACGTCGCGGCGGAGGAAGTGCTGTGAGCGCACCGACCGAAACGCAAGCACCGTCACGCAGCGAACGCAGCCATCGCCGTCCGTTTTCCAGTTGGCGGGAACATCACGGCTGGAGCGCAGGCGCGAGTTTGCGTCGCCTCGCCGCCAAGCCGGTCGGCAGCCTGCTCACCATCGCGGTGATGGGCCTTGCGCTGGCGTTGCCGCTGGCGTTCTACCTGCTGCTCTCGAATGTGCAATCGCTGGGTAATGCGCTGGGGCGCAACCAGGTGATCAACGTGTTCCTGAAAACCGATCAGGTGGCCGGCAATGCGCAGATCCTGGCCAGGCAGATCGAACAGCATGACAGCGTTGCACACGTCACGGTGAAGTCGCCGCAGCAGGGCATGGACGAGCTCAGCAAGATGCAGGGCTTCTCCGATGCACTGCATGCGCTCGACGACAACCCGCTGCCTTTCGTGCTCGAAGTACAACCGCAGGACGGTATTTCCGCCGAGGCGGCCGGCCGGCTCGTGGACGATCTGCGCGGCATGCGGGGCGTGGACATGGTGCAGGACAGCGGCACCTGGCGGCAGCGCCTGGACGCGCTGCTCGGCGTGGGCAATCGCCTGGTGCTGATTCTGGCCGCGCTGTTCGCGCTGGCGGTGCTGCTGGTGGTCGGCAATACGGTGCGCGTGGACATCACCAGCCGCGCCGAAGAAATCGGCGTTCTCAAGTTGATCGGCGCCAGTCGCGCCTTCGTGCGGCGCCCGTATCTGTACGCCGGCATCTGGTACGGCCTGTTCAGCGGCGTGCTGGCGGTCGGCCTGGCCCTGGCGATCGAATTCGCACTGGCCGAACCGGTGGCGCGGCTCAGTCAGGTTTACGAAGGCTCGCTGCGCGTCGGCGGCCTGCCACCCTGGTTGCTGCTGGCGGTGCCAGTAGCGGCCGCGTTTCTGGGCTGGCTGGGGGCGCGACTGGTCAGCGCCTGGCAATTGCGCAAGGCCGCCTGAACTCCAATTCTCCCTGTCCCCATCAATAACGGGGAGTGGGCCGGGGCAATCTTGCTGTGATCTTCATAGCGACCTGCGCCCGTATCGAATCCCCGCAGCGGTGAAGCCGTTCGCACCCCCCTTGCACCATTCTGAGTCACCATAGCGGACGTTTCCGCGGGGCCGGATAGAATGGTGCCCTACAGGTGCAGGGGGCACCTGCCGAATGGCTATGCACGGAAGCCACGCAAAACCGGGATGGTGGGGTTTTTTTGATGAGTGCAAGCATCAGCAACCGTGATCTCAGCGCCGCACCGCGCGTGCTGGTGGTGGACGGTTCCAAGGTCGTCCGCCAACTGATCACGCGCGTGCTGCAAAAAGAATTGCCGCAGGCGGACGTGGTCGATTGCGGTTCCGGCGCCGATGCGCATCGGCTGCTGCAGGCCGGCGTGTTCGATTTCATTACCATCGCCTTGCGCCTGCCCGACATGGACGGGCTGGAATTGGCGCGCTACGTGCGCGAATCGGCGCCGCAAATCTACGTGCCGATCGTGGTGGTGTCCGGCGACGTGGACGATCGCCTGCATCGCCGCGCGCTGGGCGAGCATGTCACCGACTATTTCGACAAGTCGCTCGGCTTCCAGGCGCTGGCGGAATTCATCCGCGGCTACGTACGGCCGGAGAGCGCCGCCGAAGGCGTGGTGCTGTACGTCGAAGACAGTCGCGTGGTGGCTTTGGCCACGCGCCGCATGATGGAGAAAATCGGTCTCACCGTGCGCCACGTCGTCAGCGTGGAAGATGCGCTGGTGCTGCTCGAAACCGAACGCGAGCAAGGCGCAGTGGGCGCGGACGTGGTGTTGACCGACGTCAGCCTCAAAGGCGAGCTGACTGGCGGCGATCTGCTGCAACGCATCCGCAACGAATTCGGCTACGGCAAAGGCAAGCTGCCGGTGCTGGTGATGACGGGCGACGAGAATCCCGACAACCAGGCTGCACTGATCCGCGCGGGTGCGAACGACCTGGTGGAAAAGCCGGTCGAGGAAAAGCTGCTGATCACCAAGCTGCTGTTCCAGTTGCGCGTGGCGCAGCATCTGCGTGCGCGGGAAAACGTCCAGTAGGTTGGGCTGAGGCGCAGCCGAAGCCCAACATCGCCATCTGCATGCTTGCGTTGGGGTTCGGCTGAGCCTCAGCGCAGCCTGCCGAGGATCAAGGCTGAGATGACAATCTCAGCCTTGCATGTGTTCGTGCTTAGAAACCCAACCCGTACGGATCGTTGCCCACCAGTTCCGCCGTCTCCGAATTCCCACCCTCGGACAAGCGGATCTTCAACGCCAGGCCATCGCGCGAGTCGGCTTTCGCCAGCGCTTCTTCCAGCTCGATGCGGCCACTCTTGTACAGCTTGTACAGCGACTGGTCGAACGTCTGCATGCCTTCCTGCAGGCTGCGGTCCATGGCTTCCTTCACTTCATGGATCTGGCCGCGGCGGATCATGTCGCGGATCAGCGGCGTATTGAGCAGCACTTCCACCGCCGGCAGGCGGCGGCCATCCTTGCCGCTGACCAGGCGCTGGCTGATCACCGCGCGCAGGTTCAACGCGAGGTTCATCAGCACGTTCTTGTGCGCCGATTCGGGGAAGAAGTTGAGGATGCGTTCCAGCGTCTGGTCGGCGTTGTTGGAGTGCAGCGTCGCCAGGCAAAGGTGACCGGTTTCGGAGAAGGAGATCGCCGCTTCCATCGTGTCGGTGTCGCGGATCTCGCCGATCATGATCACGTCCGGCGCCTCGCGCATCGCATTGCGCAGGGCCTCGTGATAGGTGTGCGTATCCAGGCCCACTTCGCGCTGGTTGACGATCGATTTCTTGTGGCGATGCAGGTATTCGATCGGGTCCTCAATGGTGAGGATGTGCCCGGACGAATGGCTGTTGCGCTGGTCGAGCATGGCCGCCAGCGTGGTCGACTTGCCCGAGCCGGTGGCGCCCACCACCAGGATCAGCCCGCGCGGTTCCATGATCAGGTCGCGGAAGATCGCCGGCAGCTGCAGTTGATCGATGCTGGGGATCTCGCTCTTGATCGCGCGGATCACCATGCCCACTTCGCCGCGTTGCTTGAATACGTTGATGCGGAAGCGGCCGGCCTCTTTCACCGCCAGCGCCATATTGAGTTCCAGGTCACGCTCGAACTGCGGCACCTGTCCCTCATCCATGAGCGAATAGGCGATTTTCTTCACCATGCCGCTGGGTAGCCCGGTATTGCCGAGCGGGTACAACTTGCCCTCGACCTTGATGTTCACCGGGGCGCCGGTCGTCAGGAACATGTCCGACGCGCCCTTGTCCACCATCAATTTGAGGAAGTAACCGATATCCACCTTAAAGACCCCAGTTTTTTACGCATTGCATTCAAGGATTATGCCTGACCACAATACGCCTTGACGCTCCGAGAGGAATGAGTGATGGTCCACATATTTTCCCCGTTCGCGGTGCGTAAAAGGCGCATCCCGGCGGTGGCGCCGGCATTGGTGCTGGCTGTATCGCTGAGTCTTGGCGGCTGCGCAAGCGTACCGCCACCGGACAACCTGATGAACCAGGCACAAGCGCAGTTGCAAAGTGCGCGCGATGCAGGTGCCCCCGATTACGATCCGGTCGATTTCGGCTTTGCGCAGGATAAATTCCAGCAAGCGCAACAAGCCATGGCCAATCGCAAATACGCGCAGGCGGCCGACCTGGCCGACGAGTCGCGTGCGGATGCCACGTTGGCGCGCACCAAGGCGCAGCTTGCGGCGGCACGTGCCCAAATTCAGTCCAAAATGGACGCAAACAGTCGCTTGCGCGCGCAGAACGCCGAAGCGCAATCGGAAAACGATCAGCACTACCAGCAACAGAAGGCGCAGCTCGCCGCACAGATGGCGGCCGCGCAGCAGCCAGCCGATGGCCAGAACGATGGCGAAAACGGCGGCAACCCGGCGCCTTCGTCCAGCGCACCCGCGCCAGCCGCCAGCTCGCCGCTGCCGCCGCAGACACCCATGCAGCAGGACATGCCGGCGCCTTCTTCCTCGGTGCTGGGTAATCCGCAACAACAGCAGCAGGGACAGGGCTTCCAGACCCTGCCTGATTCTGGTCAGCATGATTCTGGTCAGCCACAGAATCCGGGAGGCCAGTGATGAAGCACGCCATGTCCAAGAAATTTCGCCTGTCGATCATCGCCGTGTCGCTATTGACCCTGTTCGCCAGCGCAACCGTGCAGGCGCGCAAGGACGACATGGATGTCGACCGTTTGACCAATAGCTTGAATCAGCTCTCCGCCGATCCGAACCTCGGCACGTATGCGCAGGCCGATCAGGCGCTGGCGCGCGATGCGATCAACCAGCTCGCCCAGGCCAGTTCGCACGATCGGCCGCATGCGCTGTACATCGCCCAGCGCCGGGTCGACCAGGCCAAGGCCGAAGCGCAGTTGCAAGCTTCGCAACGCCAGCTCAACCAGCTCGACCAGGAAAACGCGCAACTGCAACTGGAGCGCAGCCGGATCGATGCGACGACCGCGCAGCAGCAGCTGGAGATCCAGCGCATGCAGTACCAGATCGCCCAGCAGGAAACCATGCGCCTGCAAGCGCAAGGCCAGGCGGCCGCCGATCAGGCCGCCCAGGCCAGGTCGGAAGCCGAGCAAGCCCGCAAGCTTGCCGCCGCCCAGAGCAGGGTCGCTGCGGCGGCCCGACGCCAGGCCGATCTGGCCGCCAAGGCGGCCAAGGCGCTGCGTTCGCAGATGCAGGATCAGTCTTCCGGCGGCGGCAAGTAAGTCGTAGTCCGCTCCCTCTCTCCACCGGGGAGAGGGTTGGGGCGAGGGGCAATCTCGCCGCATGGTTTGAACGAAAAACCCGCTCCTTTACAGCTTTTTGACTACTTCCCGCGCTGCCATGCGCCTTCCGGAGGGGTCCTTGCGCACCCGCCGAGCGGGGAGTAGGGTCGAAGTCGCCGCGGCCCATCAGCCGCCGCGGCCTACCGACTGAATCATGCGCATACCTGTCATTTTCCTGTCACCCATTCCCCCTTTCAGGGGCGTGGGTTTTGGTCATGCGTGCGATTTGCATTTGTTCGCGAGCGCCCCGCGTGGGCGCCGTCAGTCTTACCGCGAGGAGGTTGGATCATGTTCGAAGATCAGCAGCGCGACGCTGTCGAAGCCCTGATGAAGGCCGATGCCGAATTCCGTCGGCTCTACCAACGACATAGAGAGCTCAACAGCAAGGTCGACAATGCCGAAATCGGCGTTCTCCCTGTTGATGACATGACCCTCAGTTCGATGAAGAAAGAAAAGCTGCATATCAAGGAACGCCTGCAGACCATGTGGGACCACCGGCGAGAGCAGTACATACACTGAGCATCCCCTACAACTGAAAACCCCGGCGCGGCAACGCTCCGGGGTTTTTTATTGGAAGGAAAACCGGCGCACTTCTTCCGCGTCGCGCCCGTTATGATTGCCCCTCATATACCTGTGGACACCACACTCTCACTCATACGGAGCCTTCATGACGGTCAACGCAAGCGTCCTCGAGCTGATCGGCAACACTCCCATGGTGCGCGCGCAGCACCTGGATACCGGCCATTGCGAGCTATTCCTGAAACTGGAAAGCGCCAACCCGGGCGGGTCGATCAAGGACCGCATTGGCCTCTCGATGATCGAAGGGGCGGAAAAAGCCGGCAAGATCAAACCCGGCGCCACCCTGGTCGAGGGTACCGCCGGCAACACCGGCTTGGGGCTGGCGCTGGTCGCGCAGGCAAAGGGCTATCGCCTGGTGCTGGTGGTACCCGACAAAATGAGCCGCGAGAAAATCTTCAACCTCAAGGCCATGGGCGCCGAGGTGGTGCTCACGCGTTCGGACGTCGCCAAGGGGCATCCGGAGTATTACCAGGACATGGCCGAGCGCATCGCACGCGAAACGCCTGGCGCGTATTTCATCAACCAGTTCGGCAATCCCGACAATCCGCGCGCGCACATCGAAACCACCGGTCCTGAAATCCTTCGTCAGATGGATGGCAAGGTGGACGCGGTCGTAGTGGGCTGCGGCTCCTCCGGCACCATGAGCGGCCTGTCGCAGTACTTCGACAAGCACTCGCCGAATACGGAAATCGTGCTGGCCGACCCGGTCGGTTCCATCCTTGCGCAATACATCAATGAAGGCGTGCTATCCACCAAGTCCGGCAGTTGGATGGTGGAAGGCATCGGCGAAGATTTCCTGCCCACCATCAGCGATTTTTCGCGTGTGAAAAAAGCCTACGCCATCTCCGACAAGGAAAGCTTCCTTGCTGCGCGCGAACTGCTCGCGAAGGAAGGCGTGCTGGGCGGTTCATCCACCGGCACGCTGCTGTCCGCGGCGTTGAAATACTGCCGCGAGCAGACCGAATCCAAACGCGTGGTGACGCTGGTATGCGATACGGGCAACAAGTATCTGTCTAAGATGTACAACGACTACTGGATGCTCGATAACGGCTTCATCGAGCGCGAACAGCACGGCGACCTGCGCGATCTGCTGCTGCGTCCGTTCTCGCGCCGCGACACCGTGGTGGTCGGCCCGAACGAACTGCTGATGACGGCGTATACACGCATGAAGCTTTATGACATCTCGCAGCTGCCGGTGATGGATGGCCATCGGCTGGTCGGCATCCTCGACGAATCCGACGTTTTGATGCACGTGCATACCGATGAAACGCGCTTCCGCGATTCCGTTGCCACGGCGATGATCAGCGATCTGCAGATGCTCGACGTGCGCTCGCCGATGCAGGCCTTGCTGCCAGTATTCGAGCGCGGCCACGTCGCCATCGTGATGGACGGCGATCAATTCCTCGGCCTGATCACGCGCATCGACCTTTTGAACTACCTGCGGCGCAAGGTGCATTGACGATCTTCTCACCCGCCTTCCGGCAAGGATGGCGGGAGTTGGCGTCGATCGAATTTGCCTCGATGCAAACGCGCGGGACACCTTCCCGGCGCGTGGGCGTGGGCGTAGTCTCGCCAGCCATGAACCCTGTTATCGAAAGCTTGTCGAAACGGCTGCTCGTCAAAGTCGCCGCCTTTATCGATCTGTAATAGGAAATCGACCCATGTGTGGAATCGTTGCCGCCACTGCCCAGCGCGATGTCGCGCCACTTCTGATCGCCGGGCTGAAGGCGCTGGAATACCGCGGTTACGATTCGGCCGGCCTGGCCGTGCTGGAAGACGGCGAAGTCCATCGCGTGCGCGCGAAGGGCAAAGTGCGCGAGATGGAGTCGCTCTACCTGGCGCATCCTTTCCCGGGTGGCACCGGCATCGCGCACACCCGCTGGGCTACGCACGGCGTGCCGAATGAAGTGAACGCGCATCCGCACATGATCGGCCGCGTCACCATCGTGCACAACGGCATCATCGAAAACTACGCGCAGCTGCGCACGGACCTGCAAGCGAAAGGCTATGTATTCGCTTCAGAGACCGATACGGAAGTGATGGCGGCATTGATCGATCTGCATGTGTCGCAAGGGATGACGTTGCGCGAGGCAGTGCTCGCCACCGTGCGCGAGCTTGAAGGCGCCTACGCCATCGCCGCGATCGATCGCAACGAACCGGGCCGCGTGGTCGGCGCGCGCCGTGGTGCACCGCTGCTGGTTGGCGTGGGTATCGGTGAAAACTTTCTTGGTTCCGATGCGCAAGCCCTGGTGCAGGTCACCAACAAGATCATCTATCTCGAAGAAGGCGATGTCGTCGAAATCAGCCGCGAAGGCGCGCAGGTCTACACGCTGGACGGAAAGCCGGTCGAGCGCGGCATCCACGAAAGCGAACTGTCCGCCGACGCCGTAGAACGTGGCGAATACCGCCATTACATGCAGAAGGAAATTTTCGAGCAGCCGCAGGCCGTGGCCAACACGCTCGAAGCGCGTATCAACGCGCACGGCGTGCTGCCCAACGTGTTCGGCATCGATGGCGACGAGCTTCTTGCCAAAGTCAAAGGCGTGCACATCGTCGCCTGCGGCACCAGCTACCACGCCGGCATGGTGGCGAAATACTGGATCGAAGATTACGCGCGCTTGCCCGTCAACGTGGAAGTGGCCAGCGAATACCGCTACCGCGAAACCGTCGTGCCGGAAGGCACCTTGTTCGTCGCCATCTCGCAATCGGGCGAAACCGCCGACACGCTTGCCGCCATGCGCGAATCGCGCCGCCGCGGCTACCTCGGCACGCTCGCCATCTGCAACGTGCCCGAATCCTCCGTGGTGCGCGAAGCCGATTTGAAATTGATGACGCGCGCCGGCCCCGAAATCGGCGTCGCTTCCACCAAGGCCTTCACCACCCAGCTCGCCGCTCTTGCGCTGCTTACGCTGCAGCTGTCCAAACAGCAAGGCCTGGACGCCGAGCGTTACCGCAACCTCACCGAACAACTGCTGCGCCTGCCGCGCGCGCTCGACGAAGCGCTGCGCCTGGAGCCGCAAGTGATCGAACTGGCCGAACGCTTCGTCCATCGCCATCACGCGCTGTTCCTCGGCCGCGGTGCGCATTATCCAGTTGCGCTGGAAGGCTCGCTCAAGCTCAAGGAAATCTCCTACATCCACGCCGAAGCCTATCCCGCCGGCGAACTCAAACACGGCCCGCTCGCCCTCGTCGACGAAGACATGCCCGTCATCGCCGTCGCCCCAAACGGCCCGCTGCTCGACAAACTCAAATCCAACCTGCAGGAAGTCCGCGCCCGCGGCGGCGAGCTGATCGTCTTCGCTGACGCGAAAGCGCAATTCGACGGGCATCCCACCCGCGGCGCTGTTCTTCGCATTGACGCTGGTGGCGACTTCATCGCACCGGCGGTGTTCACCGTGCCGTTGCAGTTGCTTGCGTATCACGTGGCGGTACTGCGTGGCACGGATGTGGATCAGCCACGTAACTTGGCGAAATCGGTGACTGTTGAATAATTTTCAACGGGGCAGCCTCTGTTGTTGTTGTCATTTTTTTGAGCAATTCACCGTTCTCAAAGATCTCAAGAAGCAAGGAGCGCTGCGCAACCTGCTTCTGGTTGGTTAGCGCGCCGATGCCAAAAACTGCGGGAGATATTATGAATTTCCCGCTACTGATCCGGAACAATCATTCTGCTTGGTGACGAATTCGCTGGAGATGATCGCGTCTGCTGGTCGTTGTTCCTGAGTCGTTGTTTGTCGAATTTCTGTGGTGGCTGAATCAAAAACCAGGCAGCGGGCGCGCTGAGTACAACAGCCCAAAACAGAAACCAGAAAATCTCGCGCACCCGATTGTGTGTATTCACAAAAAGGAATCTCACGACATGGCGTGCGCCGCGCGATTTCTTTTGAAGGTCAGCCACAAAGCTGCGGCCAAAAAGTAAAAGGCGCCAAACGCGGCATAGCCGGTCAATTGGACGAGACCGGGCGCGACACGGAAGGACTGGTAAATGAAGACGATACCCGCGAGCGCCGATTGTGCGCCGCTAATCATCATGAAGACCTGGCCGCCGAGCTTTCGACGCGAAATGCCTACGACCAGCTGGAAGATACCGGCAAGCAGTGCCCAGCTGCCAAAGACCAGAACGCCGCCCGCGTTTCCATGCAAGGGGACGGCGATGCCCATGCAAACGGCGGTTACTGCACTGACGATCATGTTGAAGGTTTGGCCTTTGTTGAACGCAAGGCCGCCGCTTTGCTGCGCGTCCAACCAGTTAGCGAGGGCGTCCCACGCCGGATAAATCACAAGCAATGCCGTTGCGAGCGGCAATGATGCGGGCGACGTGATCACGACCGACGCAATCCACGCAACGGCGACGCCGGCTCGGAGGAAATAGAACTTCTGCAGCCAAATCATGGTGAGTACTCCTGGAAAGAGACGTTACCCTACTAGTAGGTAGATTCATTGAGTAGCGACAACCTGATAGATCCGGACGAACGAGCATAATTTCTGGATTTTACCTACCTAGTGGTAGGATGGTGATATGAGCACTCAACAAAAATTGATCGATTCCGCCCGATACCTCATCCAAACGCGGGGCTATAACGGATTCAGCTATGCGGACGTGGCGGAAGAAGTTCAGCTGCGCAAAGCAAGCATTCACCATTACTTCCCCGCCAAGTCCGATCTCGCACGCGCGGTGGTGGAGCAATCCCGGGGCTTGATCGAGGAACAGGCACGGTTGTTGACGAGCAAGGACTTCGATCCTCATGAGCAGCTCCTGTTCTATACGGGCTACTGGGAGCGATGCATTGCGGATGCGACCGCACCGTTCTGTGTTGCCGGCATGCTCGCCGCCGAAATGCCGACCTTGCCTGCCGACTTAGCGCAAGCTGTGCGCGAGCATTTTCAGGCCCTGTCGTACTGGCTTGAAACCGTGCTGACAAAAGGCTCGCAAGTGGGGGTGTTCCAGTTGCGCTATTCCGTGCGCCGGGAAGCAGAGGCGTTTATGTCGGCGGTTTATGGCGCGATGCTCATTGCCCGCGCCTACGCGAACGCGCGCACGTTTCCGGAAATTATCGAGCTTGCGTTCAAGCAGCTCCTGGGTGCTTCGCCATATCAAAAGGACGGCGTAACCAGAACGAAGCAAAAAGCGAAAAATAGCAGCGGCGGCAAGAAATAATTCCCAGGTGCGAAGGAACCGATGGCGCGCGGCCTCGCCGCGCCGGCAGGCGTGCGGCGTGGCTGCGCATCGCGCCATTAACCGTCAGTGGAGCAAGTGACTGGCTCCCAACGATCGATCTCGGCGGTCAAGTCAGACAACTTCTGACGCACCAGGTTGAGCGCATCGCTTCCGAGCAATAAATGCGCTGGCGGTTGATCGCTGGCGATCAACTTCAGCATGGCCCGCGCTGCTTTCGCTGGATCGCCAAGTTGTTGCCCACTCTTTTGCTGACGGGCCTCTCTGATCGGATCGAACAGTCCGTCGTAATCGGGGATCGAGCGGGGTGCCCTCACCATCGAACGCCCCGCCCAGTCCGTGCGGAACGAGCCGGGGGCTACTGCCGTCACGGCGATGCCGAACGACTTCACCTCTTTACCGAGAACTTCAGAAATACCTTCCAACGCAAACTTGCTGCCGCAATAGTAGGAAATGCCAGGCAGAGTGATATAGCCGCCCATTGACGTGATGTTGAGGATATGTCCGCTGCGTCGACGACGCATATGGGGCAGCACCGCTTTCATCATGGCCACGGCGCCAAATACATTCACGTCGAACTGTCGCCGCATCTCTGCCAAGGGAGACTCCTCCAGGATGCCCTCATGACCATATCCGGCGTTGTTGACCAGCACGTCTATCGGACCAACCGTCTCCTCGATGTCGGCAACGATCGCGTCGATCGCATCAAAGTCTGTGATGTCGAGAATGCGGCCGATGGCATCACCAGAGGCCAGCGCTTCGAACTCGTGTCGAGCTTGCTCACCGCGCACGGTTCCAACCACGCGATGCCCCATCGCCAGGGCTTCTTGGGCTAGCGCCCTGCCGAAGCCGCTGCTGACGCCGGTAATAAGCAAAGTCTTGGCTGCTGACATGACAGCTACTCCTGGAGAAAAAGAGAAGCTGCACAATACGCGGCCGTAGACCCGCTTTTCAGATCTAATGTTCTACATTTCTTGCCTATTCTTATGAAACGCCAGAATCCAGCGAACAAAGTCGAGCGGCCACTAGGAAGCGAGAGCCGGCAGGTGGCCTCGCTTGCGCGAGGGTTGGCGCCTCAGGAGGGATACAACCTCACGGCGTTGCCTGGCGTGCGCATTCTGCGCTCGGATCGCGCGCTCTCACGAACGCCTGTTTTGTATGACCCCGGTATCGTGATCGTGTGCCAAGGTCGCAAGCGTGGCTATTTTGGCAATCAGATTTATCTTTACGATGAGCAGCACTACTTGGTGGTGGCCGTACCGGTTCCGTTTACGATGGAATCCGACGGTACGCCCGAACACCCGTTGCTGGCCATCTATATGCATCTCGATTTTCAGATGGCAGCCGAACTAATGCTCCAGATCGACCGGTGTCACGTGCCAGCTGCTCATGAAACATCGCGCAGCATGACGTCCAGCCCCATGGATACTGCACTGCGCATGTCTGTACTGCGCTTCCTCGAGACCATGAGTCGGCCATTGGAAGCGGCAATTCTTGGGCCGAGCCTGGTACGTGAAATCTATTTCCGGGTACTCACCGGAAGTCAGGGAATGGCCCTGCGCTCAGCCTTGGGCATGCACGGGCATTTCGGCAAGATAGGAAAGGCACTTCGCCGCATTCACCTCGCGTACGCCGAGCCGATCAATTTGGAGCAATTGGCCAGCGAGGCTGAAATGAGCGTGCCCACGTTCCACAGCCATTTTCGCGCGGTAACGCAAACGTCGCCTATGCAATACGTAAAGTCCACGCGACTCCACCAGGCCCGTCTATTGATGGTGCGCCAAGGAATGACCGCGGAGGCGGCGTGCTACGCAGTGGGGTATGCAAGCGCGTCGCAGTTCAATAGAGAATTCAAGCGGCTTTTTGGGTTGACGCCCTTGGCGGAAGTGAGGCGCATGAGGGAAACCTTCGCGATACCGCCCGCGCAAGCGGCTTCAGAGTACGTCTCATCACATTGAATCGGGACTGGGTGCGGGGCGTAGGCCAAGCAGTGACTGTCCGCATCCGAGCTGCCATGGTCGAGAGCGTCACCGGCTTCGTGCGGGACAAAAAGGATTCTGCTTTTTCGCTCTTTAAACCCACCGCCGGGATTCCATCCCAGCCTACGAGTGGGACAGTTTGGCTGATCCATGCCAGCTCGGCCGCCGCAACAAATAGAAAGCGGCGCCGTGCGTGATCATAAGTATCGGCACATAGATGATCGGTATCGCATACATGGCGCCCAACTCGCCCGCATGTGCAGGAAGGTCCGCGCGCGTGGCGAGGTAGTAGTCGACGATAAGATCAGCCGTACCCACGACATTGAAGGCGACGACGAACGTCCAGAAGAGTGGGCGGATCTTTGCCAAGAGAAGCGCAAGGATCGCAAGCATGCCTGTCGCAAAGTCACCGTACGCTGCGAATGTGGCGAAGCTGGTGGGCAGATGGAAACCGACGACGCCTGGAAGGATGAACACAAGCCCGAAGAAACGGAAGCTGTGCAAGGTGGCGATGGCGCGTTGCGCTTCGAATCGGTCGATCGATCTGAGCTTGGGCCACACGTATACGCCAAAGCAGAGCAACCACGCGACGTAACCTAAAACCAGATGCAGTCGAAACAGCCATTCCGGTGACATAGTGCCTCCCATCAGGCGTTTATCGAT
>Ga0207702_10000830_pt1 | contig 32518 bp, 43 predicted proteins | sample KBSCornC62_FD_184302 | JGI IMG/M metagenome (GOLD analysis project Ga0207702, IMG submission 184302) | Corn rhizosphere microbial communities from Kellogg Biological Station, Michigan, USA - KBS Corn C6-2 (SPAdes) (version 2) | ecosystem: Host-associated > Plants > Roots > Rhizosphere > Soil ... | reverse complement strand
GGGCAATCACCCAACGACGTGCTCGACCAGTCCGTGCGCAACGGCTGGCGTGACGTGTATCCGCTGAAGGATCAAACCCATGCAAACCGCATCAACGGCGGCAGCGTCCGCAATCTCAGCGTTGTCGAGCGAATCGAGCAAAGCATCGCAGATCGAAAGCAGCGCGAAGCTGCCAAAGCCGTCGCAGTCGTTGCTGGATAACTTTTGGGTGCGCATGGGCGCGCTGTACGGCCACACATGGACATCGCAGTTCGGCGTGCACCCTGACGGCTTGGCCGCTGACACTTGGGCGACTGCTCTCGCTGGCGTGACGCCTTCGCAGGTCGCGCACGGCATGCGCGAGGCGTTGGCGGCTGGTGGTGAGTTTCCTCCGAGCGCGCCGCGGTTCCGTGCGATGTGCTTCGGGATTCCCTCGTTCGCGCAAACCCGCTTGGCTGTCGCCGCGAAAGAGTGCTCACCGTTCGTGCGTCAGGTCTGGTCGAATCTCGACACCTACCGTTTCTCGCGCGCCGACCAATCGCACGCCGACCGGATGCTGAAAGATGCCTACGAGCTGGCGCGAGACCACGTTATGCGCGGAGGCGAGTTACCTCCCGATCCGGTGGCGGAAATCGAGGCGCCGAAGGCAACGCCGCGGCGTCCAGCCCCTCCTGATGTCGTGCGCGCGGCGTGCTCGCAACTCGAAGCGCTACTTGGTCCGGTAGAGGGAGCGCCGTGATCGCTCTGGAACAACCAGTGGATAAAGGGCGCTTGAGAGGGAATGGAATTGTATTCATGGATCGCGCCATTCGCTTTGTGCGGTGGATGGATAACCGCAAAACGTTTCCGACGTGGAAGGAAGTTGCGGATCATTTCGAGTTTGACCGCGCTACTGCGTTCCGTTGGATACGCGCCTACAAAGACGCAATGGGGATGCCGTGAACACCTGCGGCAAGCGCCCCTATCACAACCGCGCCGAGGCATTGCTCGCGCTGGCCGGCGCAAAGGCGCATCGCCGTGGACATCGCCGGGAGCGCAGGGCGTACTTCTGCAAGTCGTGCAGCGCGTACCACCTGACATCACAGGAGCCGAAGCGGCGGTTGAAGATCATCGGCGGCGAGGATTTCGAGTGAACTTCCGCTGCCGTCCATTGCTGGACTTGGCCTACAAGTTGGAATGCACGCTGCAGATCGACGGCGTGTGCGAGGGCGGACCGGGTGAGCCGTGCCACAGCAACCAGTCCCGGCACGGCAAGGGCGCGAGCATCAAGGCGCACGATCATTTTTTCGCCAGCGGTTGCCGCGCGTGTCACCGCGAGCTCGACCATGGCAACAAGTTCAGCCGCGAGGAAAAGGCGGAAATCTGGAACCGCGGGTATGAGCGGACGTTCACAGAGCTTTGGAAGCAGGGTTATCTACAGGTAGTCGAATGAGCGAGGTATTCATCCTTCGGACTGAGAACGCGCGCGATCGCATGGCCGCGGCTTGGAAGTTCGCATGTCGTTTCCTTGAGATTGGCCGCGCTGTACGTGTGCGCATTGAGGAATTGATCCCGACCCGCACGCTTGAGCAGAACGACAAGATGTGGGCGGTGTTGACTGACATTGCGGAGCAGGTGCAATGGCCGGTCGACGGCAAGATGGAATGGCTTGAGAAAGAGGACTGGAAGGACATCTGCACCGCTGGCCTCAAGAAACACCAGCGGGTAGCGGCGGGGATAGGTGGCGGCTTCGTCATGCTCGGCGTCCGAACCCGACGTATGACGATTCCGCAGATGATCGAGTTGATCGAGTTCGCGCTGTGGTTCGGCGCGGAGCATGGTGTGAAGTTCGGTGGTGAACAGGGGAGAAAGGCGGCGTGAAATCCATAGCTAAGATTCAGAATCCTGATGATGTGGTTGTCGAGATGCGAATTTCGATGACAGTTAAGCAATGGAAGCAACTTAAGTCGCAGATGTCGACAAATATTCCGGCATGGGAATTTGGTAGCAGGATTTCATCGCTTGTAGAGGATGTTGAGCGCCATTTTTTTGACGAATGGGTATCTAACGGATGAACGACAGCGAGCGCACAAGAACCGGGATCGGCTTCACAGACACGGCCGATGGTCGCGTTTGGCACCTGGAAATAGCGGCTGACTGCGGGCTGTTCTATGCGCCCGTGATGCTCTGGCCAAGGATGCGAGGCGAGAGCGGCTACCTGATGAAGCCTAGGGTGACGACGGAAGGCCGCTACCTGCACGCACTCCCTGGCGGATCGTCGATCGCAGGAGAGCGCGCACGGTGAAGTACGCGCGCCGCGTCGACCGCAACCACGGTGAAATCGCGAGCGCATTGCGAAAGATAGGCGTCCATGTCGTAGACCTGAGTCGGTGTGGGGATGGAGTGCCGGACTTGGTGTGCTTCCAGCGCGGCGTTGTGACTTGGGTAGAGGTCAAGGACGGCAAAAAACGTCCAAGCGCAAGACGCCTGACAGACGAACAAGAGAAATGGCACGCCGATGCTGCAGTGCACGGTGTCCGTGTGCATGTGGTCGAGACCATCGAGCAAGCGATAGCACTATTCGGGGGAGCGCGATGCTGTTGAGTCCAAGGAAATACCAGTCTCGATCCCTTCGGGCTGTGGGGAGATGCGTCGACACAGGAGAAATCGATCTGGCGCTTGAGCTAATCCGTCGCATGCGAGGCATACGGCATCGCACCCAGGCTGGCGCGTACATCCTCGTCGACGCTGATCGATACGTTTACCTACTCCCCGAGGAAGCGCCAACGACACAAGCGTGGACGCGGAAGTGTCCGAAAATGATTGTCGGACTGTACGCGAGCGCAAAGGCGGTATTCCCCGATGCTGCGCAGGTGTGCGAGGACATCGCAGCGCATCTGGCCGAGGTACTTGCGAAGCCTTGATTGTTGGTGCGGCTCGTGCATTGTCTGCACATGAGCACGCTCACATCGAAAGGCCGCAATGCGCTGTCGGATGCCATGTTCGGGCTGCCGAAAGATCGCAAGTATCCGATGCCTGACAAGAGCCACGCGGCAAACGCGAAGGCGAGGGCATCGCAGCAAGTCGGCAAGTCAATCACGCCGAGCCAGAAGGCCACCATCGACCGCAAAGCCAATGTCGTGCTGGGGCAGACGACTGGCGGCGATGACGGTTCGTAACCCTAGGCGATCGCGTGGCAAACAAATCCCCCGGCAGACCGACAAAGTACACGCCGATTCTGGCAGAGCGCATCTGTGCGCTTGTGTCGCAAGGTGAGTCGAAGAAAAGCATTTCGGACAAGGACGACTTTCCAGCGCGGTCAACAATCGATCTGTGGCTGCATGAACACAAAGGATTTTCGGACATGTACGCGCGCGCCTGTGAATCGCGTGCAGAGAAGTTCGCCGAGGAAATCGTTGAGATTGCCGATCGGACAGACCTTGACCCGAATGACAAACGCGTCCGCGTCGATGCTCGGAAATGGGTTGCAGCGAAGCTATTGCCGCGCAAGTACGGCGAAGCGATGACTCTGAAGGGGGATAAGGAAAACCCTCTGCTTGTGAAGGCCGTTGACCTTCCCGACTCGGCTTTGCTCGCTATTGCTGCTGGAGAGCGCGCGCTAGATGGCTGATGGAAGCGCCATTGATCCGCAGGCCGCAGCGATTGAGCTATTACGGCGTCGCCGTGCTCGGGAGTCGCTTGTTGCCTATAGCCAGTCTGTCACTATTCCTGGCGTTCCGATCAGCGATGATCCGAACGAATGGTTGTTCCAGCCGATCGAGTCTGCGGTCGCAAAGCATCACATTGTCACGATGGAGGCGATCCAGCGCTGTATCGAAGCAGATAGCGGCCGCCTCATCATCCTTGAACCTCCTGGTTCTGCAAAGTCTACGTATGCGTCCGTAGTTGCCCCAGCTTGGGCGCTGTCGCGCAAGCCGGGCTATCGGGTCATTGTTACCAGCTATGCAGCTACACCTGCCGAGAGGCAGTCCCGGCGCTGTCGTGCTTTGGCGTCGAGTTCGGAATCGTCAGCTATATGGGAGGATCGGCCTGTCTTGCGCGCCGGCAGCGCTGGCGTCACCGAATGGGAACTTACGAACGATAGCGGTTTGTTGGCTGCTGGCATCCTCGGGGCAATCACTTCTGCCCGCGCAGACCTGCTAATCATCGATGATCCAGTTGCTAATCGCGAAGAAGCGGACAGCGAGACCATTCGTCGCAAGATTCTGCAGGAGTATCAGGATAGCTTGATGACGCGCCTAAAGCCGCGCGCGAGTGTGATCCTGATTCAAACCCGTTGGCATATGGACGACCTTGCGGGCTCAATTCTCCCCGAGAACTACAACGGCGAATCAGGGCCGATTTCCTGCCGTGACGGACAGGTGTGGCACGTCCTGAACATACCAGCGAAGTGCGAGCGCGCAGACGATCCAGTTGAACGCCAGATTGGCGAATACCTCTGGCCGGAATGGTTCGATGCGCGGCACTGGCAGAACTACGAGTCCAACGGGCGCACCTGGGCGAGTCTGTACCAACAGCGTCCGCAGCCTGACAGCGGCGGCCAGTTCGAGCGCGGTTGGTTCAACTGGTATGACGATGAAGAACTGCCGGCAAACCTCGAAATCTACGGCGCCAGCGATCTTGCGGTGACCGAGAAGACGTTGCGAACAAACCCCGACTTTTCCGAGCATGGAGTTTTTGGCCTAGATTCAATTGGCCATCTGTGGATTTTAGACTGGTGGTCAGGCCAGCAAGCGCCGGACAAGACGATAGAGCCATTCTTGGCAATGGTGAAGCAATGGCGTCCGCGTCTTTGGTTTGATGAGGCCGGTGTCATTCGCCGCGCGATCGAACCGTTGTTGAAGAAGACGATGGCCGAAAAGCAGGTGTTTATGGCCATCGAGTATCTGCCGTGCGTTTCCGACAAGATCGCACGCGTCGCCAGTTTTCGAGGGCGCGCAAGCGCTGGAACGGTCCATGTTCCACGTGGAAGATCGTGGTCCGGTCGTCTTGTCGATCAGCTTTGTTCATTCCCACTTGCCCGATATGACGATGCCGTGGACGTTTGCGGAAACATTGGCCGCGGACTTGATTTGACGCAGAACGCAAGCGTTCCAAGCGACGACCGCGAGAAACCCATCGTCCCATTCACTCGCCGGCACATCGAGTCAATCCGTTATAGCGACGAGCAGGAAGCGGCGCAGCGTCGGAGGTTCTACCGATGAGCGATGAAGAAATCATGGCTATGACCGACGCACAAGTGCGCGCAGGCGTCCGGTATTTCGAGAGCTTGCCTGAATCCGAATGTAAGGAATCACGCCGGCATGACTATGAACGCGTGATTGCGCTGAGAGGGAAGTTGTGAGCACGCCCGAAGACCAACTGCAGCAGCCCAGCGAAGCCGATCAGTTTATGTCGGCGGCGATGTCTTCGGACCCTAAGTACGACGCGCAGGAATGCGCGGACGTTAAGGCGTGGCTCAAACGCATCAACGAGGCGCGCGAGTTCGACAAGGCGGCTCGCAAGCAATACGCACTGGACCGGCGCTACGCACGAGGCGATGCGGGCCAGTTCGAGGTCAATATTCCGATCGCCGGCACGTATGTCGATATCCTGAAATCGTTCCTGTACGCCCGCGATCCCGATCTGGACATCATGCCCGCGGACTCGACCAGTCCGCCGCCGATGGCCGAAATCATGGAAATGGCGCGGCAGCAGGTCATGGCGGACCCGAACACGCAGCAGATGATGCAGCAGGTCGGTGAACAGGCGGCGGCATCTGCGGCGCAGGCAAACGCACAGGCTTCGTTGGTTGGTGTTGGGCAGGCGCTCACACACACCGTGCCGAAAGGTACGCCAACACAGCCTAGCGTGCCGCCAGAGCAGGCCGCGCAATCCGCAGTGCAGGGCTGGCTTGACCAAACCGTTCGCGCTGCCGCAAAGCAGATTCTTGCGCCGTACCGTCAACGCCAGGACGACGCCAAGCAGCTTGGCCAAACGCTCGAAATCGTGATCCAGCGTTTGTGGAAGCGTGCGCGACTCAAGGCGCAGGCCGAGCCGTGTGTGGGCTCGTGTCTGTCAGTCGGCATCGGCTGGCTCAAGGCGAGTTGGCAGGAGCGCATGGGGCAAGATCCCATCATCCAGTCGCAGCTTTCCGACCTGCAGGACAATTTGGAGCGGATTTCTGCCACGCAGGAAGAAATCGCGGACGGCGGCAACAACGTCGACGAACTGCGCGCAAGTCTTGAGCAGCAGATCGCCGGATTGCAGGCGAAGGTCGAAATTGTGGTTGCCCGCGGCTTGGCAGTCGATTTCGTCAACGCCGAAGACATCCAAGTCGCGTCGGTCCCGAATTCGCTTGAGCAATACCGGGATGCGCCGTGGATCGCGCACCGCACGTTCATGTCGATGGATGAAGCAAAGGCAGCGTTCCCGACCGTCGAGAGCGATCTGACGAAGGCGAGCATCTATTTCCAGCAGAAGCCGGCCGACAACACCGACCGCAAGGACATTGGGCCACTTGCGAATGTCTCCGAAGTCGATGCCGACACCTACCGCGCCGGCGCGAGCATCAGCGGCTCGATGCAGAACGGTGACGGCAACGTGTGCGTGTGGGAGGTTTGGAACAAGGACGCGAATACGGTCCTGACGCTGATCGACGGGCTCGACAAGTACGCCAAGGCGCCGTATCAGCCAAACCCGGGAACGACGCGGTTCTATCCGTTCTTCGCGCTGTCCATGCTCCGCGTTGACGGCGAGCGTCACCCGCAGTCGATGATTACGCGCACCCGTCATCTGCTCGATGACATGAATCGCATCTACTCGAACCGCGCCGAGCATCGCCGCCGCGCGATCCCGAAGACGGGGTTTGACGCGACTTTGCTGGATGCGAAAGAGGCCGCAAAGCTCGAAGCAGGCGGCATTGGCGAAATGATCGCCCTGCGCACGTCACGTCCTGGCGCGTCTATCAGAGAAGCGGTGACCGAGATCAAATACCCGGCCATCGACGTCAATTTGTACGACGATCGCCCGACACGCGCCATGCTTGAGATGGCGTGGGGCATTCAGGAGGCTCTGGCCGCCTCAGTTCGCACCGCGAAGACCGCGACCGAGGCCGAAATTCAGCAGACCGGAACGAACGCGCGCACGAGTTACATGCGCGACTGCATCGACTCCATGATGGACGACTTGGCGCAGTACAGCGCCGAGGTTGCGTTGCAGAAGATGGAGCGCGATGACGTGCAGCAGATCGCCGGACCTTGGGCATTCTGGCCGCAGAACATCACGGTCGAGGACTTGACCATCCTGTTGACCGTCAACGTCAAAGGCGGATCGTCCGGCAAGCCTGATACGACGGCCCAGCAACAGTCTTGGGCCGCGACAATGCCGATTCTGCAGAACGCTATTTTGCAGGTTGGCCAGCTTCGCCAGTCGGCGCCAAGCGACATCGCGGATGGCATCGAAGAACTCGTCGCCGAAACACTCAAGCGCACTGGCGACCGTCTCGACCCGGCTCGATTCCTGCCGCAAGTACCGGCCGAGCAGCCGGGCCCGATGCCGCAGCTTCCGCCGCCGCAAAGTGTTGGTCCCGGCGCCCAACCCGGACTTCCGATGCCACCTCCGCAGGGTGGATCAAACCTTGTTCAAGTACCTCACAACGGGATGATCGATGGACACCGTCCAAACTGATGACACCGCAACACCCGATACCGCTGCCGCTCCCGTAGCCGATGCGCCTGCTGCTGCTCCGGCGCCTGCCGAAAGCGATGTTGAGGCGTTCGCGCGCGGCGTTGCCGAAGCCAGCGCCGATGCGCCAGCCAAAGCCGACGAAGGCAAAGCGGCTGCGGATACGGCTGCGGAGGAAGACGCGCGCATTAAGGAAGTGGCTGAACGCACGGAAGAGGAATACCTAAGGGATAAAGAACTCTCGGACGAAGATCGCGCCAAGGCGGAAATCGATGCCGAAGTTTCCGCGCTCGGACTGAAGGAAAAGAGCGCCGCGCGGTTCCGCGAGCTTGCCGCGCGTCCGACACAACAGGCGTTTGAAGAACTTGCCGCGAAGGCCGCGAAGGCCGACGAATGGCAGAGCTCGATCGCAGCGACCGGCGCCAGTCCGCAGCAGTTCGGCGCGGTCATGGGCTACTTGTCCGCGATCAACAGCGGCGATCCCAAGCGCATGACCGAAGTTTTCGACGGCCTCATGCAGGAAGTGAAGTGGCTGGGTCAGCGTATCGGCCGGGAAGTGCCTGGCTTGCTCGATCCGCTTGAACAGCATCGCGACTTGGCAAAGGAAGTGGCTGACGGGGATCTGCCACGCGCACGCGCTCTGGAAATCGCCCAGCAGCGCGAGGCCGCGGCACGTACCAGCGAACTGACCCAGCGCCAGCAGGCCGAACAGCAGCAGCGCCAGCAGCAGGAACAGGCGAGCGCACAAGCGTTGACGCAGCTGCAGTCAGTCGGCGATCGGCTTCGCGCTTCCGATCCTGCGTTCGCGCAGAAGATGGCGTATCTGCAGCCGACATTGCAGATCATCCAGCAGTCGATGCACCCGAGCCAGTGGGCGGACGCTGCGGAGCGTGCGTATCGTGCACTTCCGGCAATTGCTGCTGCGCCCGCGCCGGCCACAAAGCCCGCGGTCGGTGCCGTGCCGCTTCGCCCGACCGGCAGCGCGACGACGCAAACGCGTCAGCCGAAGAACGATTACGAAGCTTTTGCGATGGGTGTTGAGAGCGTCCGATGAATACCGGATGGATTTGTCCAAAGTGCCAGCGTGGAGTATCTCCGACAGTCTATGTTTGCCCTTGCGCGCAGGTTTGGCCGAATTCGTTCATACCAGGTAGGGTAGTCCCGCCAACAAATGTGCAGCCCAATCAATATCTGCTGGCATGTCCATGCAACCCAGCGAACGGCGGCAGTGGAATTTGCAACTGTGTACTTGGGGCGCAAAACCCAACTTGTTGAAGCCTTGATTGTTGAAACGAATCGTGCACATTGCGCGTGCGGACTGACAATCCGCACCGCGCCAGCGTAAGCGGGGATCGCGTCCCGTAGCAACGTAGGTGGAGTCGTGTCCACGAACGCGGAGAGAAACCGGCCCTAGGCCGCGACCTTTCCTATTTCGAGGACACGACAGTGCCTATCACTTCCGCACAGTTGGCCGCAGGCGCCAACTACCAGCTCAACACCTACGCGAAGAACGACCCGGTCGACCAGTTCACGACCGCGCGCCCGTTTGCGGCGTGGCTCATCAAGAACAAGCAGGAATCGGTGTTCGGCAACGGCATCTTCAACGAGAAGGTGCGCATCTCGAACAACTCGAACTACCAGAACTACACGCGCGACGACCAGGTGACCTACAACACCAAGGACACCGTCCGCCTAGCGCCGTTCCAGCACTACGAAGCCCACGATGGTTTCGCGGTCAACGAAACGGACATGGCCGACAACGGCATCGTCCTGACCGACGACAAGAACGCGGTCCTCACCGAGGCCGAGCAAATCCAGATCGTGAACCGCCTCAAGGAGAACTACGCCACCTTGAAGGACGGTTTCCAGCAGAACTGGGACCTCGAAATTCACAAGGACGGCACTGCGTCGACGAAGTCGTGCCCCGGCCTCGATCTGCTCGTCTCGACCACGCCGACATCGGCGACCGTCGTCGGCGGCATCGATCAGTCCACGAACGCCTACTGGCAGAACAACGCAAGCATCGGCATCAGCACCGGCACCGCTGGCAACCTCGTGCAGCAGATGGAAGTCCTGTGGCGCAAGTGCATGACCTACGGCGGCATGTCGCCTGACGCGATCTTCGTCGGCTCGGCCTTCCTCGACGCGTATCGCAAAGACGCGCTGTCGACGATCAACCGTCAGATCATCCTGGGCAGTGGCAAGAACACGAACATCGATGCCTCGACCGACACCGGCGGCGGCACCAGCGGCCTGTACTTCAAGGGCGTGGAGCTCGTGTGGGACCCGACGTTCGACGTGCTCGATGCGACGATCACCGGTTTCGCCAAGCGCTGCTATTTCCTGCAGTCGAAGCACATGATTCTGCGCCCGAACAAGGGCCGCTGGCTCATCAACCGCAAGCCCGATCGCGTGTACGACCGCTACACCCATTACTTCGGCCTCACTGCCGACTACGGGCTGACGGTCAAGAAGCGCAATTCGATGGCCGTTCTTTCCATCGCCTGAGGACACGACAATGGCAAAGCTTCTCACTCTCGGTGTCACGACGGCCATCAACCTTGGCCCAGGCGTTGGCGGCGGTGCGACTCCGTTCGTTGCCGGCCGCAACGTCCTGGCGTTCAACCCGACTGCCTCGCCGATCGCACTGACGCAGTCGCCGGACAACGTTGCGTCCTACACGGCGCTGGCGACCGTACCGGCGAACTCGTTTGTCGAGGTCACGTTGCCGAACTACATCAAGACGGCAACCGCCGGCATTCTCCTGATCGACTAAAGGAACCACATGGAAATCCAAACCGTTCAAGTCGAACGCGGCGCGGCGCTCAAGATCGTGAAGGAAGTGCCGGATTACGAGGCACATGTGCTTCGCCAGATTCACGGCGACGCCAATGTGCACGTCCTCGACACGAAGAAGGCGTCCGCCAAGGATGTCAGTGTCGAGGAAGAATACGACCGCCTCATGCGGACATATCCCGACTACTTCGACGAAGGCCGCAACGCGCTGGTCAATCCGGTGCGTGAGACGTTCCGTGATTACGGCGCTCTCTCGCGGTACATCACGCCTCAGAAAGTCGCAGCGTAGCCAATCGGGCCGGGTTAGCCCGGCCCTTTTTTCATCGGGGTATGTGTGGGCCTAACGCTCAATCAAGACGCACCAGTCCCGCCGGTTACTCCGGCTACTGGCTTGAGGCTCGACCTTGATCCAAACGGGGCACTGACGCCGCAAGCTCCGTTGCTTGGCCTGCATCTAGGCACAAACCCACCGGCAGGAACGATTCGTCCAAATACGCCGCTTGTCGGTCTGCGTCTCGATATGGACTGCGAGTGTCCTATTCAGCCGAATCCGTGGGGTGGAATGCCGACAGAAGCATTGGGCGTTTCGTTTGGGTTTACCCACGCGTCGATTGTCGGCCTCATGTTCCTCACAAGCCGGCCCTATCCGGTGGATGCCACCGATGCACTGGGCTCTACATTCGTCGTTGACGACATGTATTTGCTCAAAGGCTATATCGAGGCGATGGATCCTGTCTTTTCTCTTCAAAGTGCGTCGGCTCGCAACATCGTGCACGTTTACACGATGACGCCAGAAGCGATGGATGCAAGTTTTTCTCTGTCAAGCGCATCCCTGCGAAACATGGTGCATTTGTATACAGAAAAGCCGGAGGCACTGGACTCGTTATTCACACTTGAGAGCGCATCCATGCGGCAAATCGTCATTACCTACACCATGAAGCCCGAGGCGTTGGATGTGAGCTTTGGACTTTTGTCGGCGACTATCCAATGAGCAGAGACTACGCACCGCAGACGCTCGCTCAGATGCGTCAGAAAATGTTCGATGGCCTCGGGTTTATCAGCCTAACGAATACAACGCCTCGCACGCTGGCCGATCTGCGTACTGCAATCCTGTCGCGCATCGGCATACCCGATCCGCTGGGAAGTGGACAGACGCGCGCATTAGCAGACCTCGTGCTCGACATGGGCGCGGTGCTTGGTTTTGGGGCGATGGGGTCTAACTTGCCCCCTGGCATCTTCGCGATGCTGACTGGGTTCCTCAATCTGGCGCAGCAGGACTTGTGGCGCGATCTTGAACTCGACAAGGGCTCTGCATCGCTTCCTCCGTTGCTTGAAAGTAGCGGTGACGAAACGGTTCTTGACTATCAGCCGGTTTTGAATCTGGCAATCGCTAAGGCAAAAGAACACCTGAGCCAGCCAGACGCAGGCTCGTATTACGAGCAGGTCAAGAAATACCTCGCCGACACCGTGCGCCGCGCGCCGCCTGCTATTGCGCGTACGGTGAACGCTGCGCTAGCTGACGCACAGCGCGTCGTCTATTCGCGCTACGAGCTTGGCGCAACTGGCTCGGTCACTATCGGTCCGTTCTCCGTTGACGGCGACACGACAACTGCGGACCCGACAGCGATTCAGTTGCTCGCACTCGCAAATGTGATGGGAGCGCTTGGCCACCCTGGTGCGCAGGAAGCCAAGCAGGAGTACGAACGATACATGGAGGACTTCCTCAAGCGCTGTCCGCCGAACGCAACCACACTGGTCAATCGGTTCCTCAAAGACGCGCAAGAACGCTTGTTCCGCGACTACAACGTCTTCCGCATGGAGCGTTGGTTTACCTGGACGTTGGGTCCTGGTCAGCGTTTTTACGACATCGATCAGAACGACGAGCAAACGGCCGTTCCGCCTTGCACGGTGGTCATGGATCCGCGGTGGGTGACCGGCGCCTGGACATCGAACGGGGACAACAATTGGCGGCCGTTGCGTAGGGGAATTGTCCCCGAGATGTATAACGCGATTCAAACCGGCCCGACGACACACTACGAAATTCGGTCCTGCATCGAACTATGGCCGACGCCGATACAAGGATGGCTGTTGCGAATCAAGGCTTTTTACTGCCTACAGCCATTGGAGGCAGACAGCGATTTGTCGACGATCGACTGGCAGGCGATCTACCTGACGGCGCTGGGCGATGCCAAGGGTTTCTACAAGCAGCCTGACGCCCAGGCGGCAACACTGCGAGCCCGCGAGTACATCGGTGACCTTGTTGCCGGTTCCCACGCTGGCGCGCGGTACTTCCCTGGCGGTGACATGCGTCCGTTACCTGCGGTCATGCCGGTGCGTGTATGACGGCGCAGGGGAACAACAACATCCGGGCGGTTGCGCTGACTGCATCTGCTGCCGGCATGAGCCGTATGCGCACGCGTGGAGGCGCATCGCCTGACACACTGTATGACTTGGAAAACGGCTACATCTCGCCATCGAAGGCGCCCACGCAGAGGCCAGGTACGCGGGTCATGTTTAGCCTTCCGCCGCACACGAAAGGGCTCTGCGCGTTTGGTGGAACGATGCACGTGTTCACTTCGGGGAACGATGCAACGACGAATAGTTACATCGTCGGCACTCCGGGTGTCAGCATTGCGCAGAGCTCGGGCGGCTCTCTCGCTGCGGGGTCGTATTCATACCGTGTTTGCGCCGTGACGTTTTGGGGGAATGGCCCAGTATCGGATGCGCAAGTCATCAACGTTCCAGCAGGCTCAAAAGTCACGCTGAGCTGGACGCTGGTTCCAAACGCGCTGCAGTACATCGTCTACGGCCGCACGCCGGATGGCGAAGTGGATATGCAGATTGTCGCCGGACTTTCGTTCGTTGATGTTGGCGGATATACGCCGAGCGGCGACCCGCCGCAAGTCCTCCCCTACGTCATCGACATTCTTCGGCATCCCGATCCAGCATTTACGGGACACATCAAGGCGATTCACTTCTCGGCGCCATTCCTCGGCTATTTGTATGTCGTGGCCGAATTTGATGACAAGCAGATTTTCCACTACTGGCTGCGACAGCCGAATACGTGGGAGCCAACAAAGGAGTACATGGACGGCGACACGGTGCAGCCGTCGACGCCTAATGGATACTATTACAAGGCATCACCGAGCACGACGCCCGTTGCGTGGGCGCCTGGCGTGAAGCGCTCGCTTGGCGATGTGGTGCAGCCGACGACACCGAATGGGTTTAAGTACACCGCATCAACGGTTGCTGGAACCAACCCATGCAGCGGAACGTCTGAGCCAACGTGGCCGAAGCTGAACTTGGCGACGGTTACCGAGTATGTCGAAGATCCAATACAGGACGACCCCAACGCTGCGCCCGTCTCGCTGCCGTCATCGCCACCTGACGGCTATACCAATCCAGGAGGGGCGGGGTCGCCCCCGCGGCTTCCTGTAGGCACTGGCGTCGGATCAACGCCGAGGATCGTGCCGTGACGGATACATGGCTGCCTGGCACTACCTATGCGCCAGGGTCAACGGTTGTCCCTACCGTGCGTCAGGTTACGGCCAATCCTTCGCCTGCAAACCCGGACTTCGCAAGCGGGCTTAATGGTTGGAACGCTGCGCCAGGATGGGTGTGGAACCATGACACCGGGCCGAGCGGGACGCCCGGTAAAGCTGACCTTTCCAAGTACGCGGGAACCGGTATTTCGCTGGTCAACACCAACCAAGTCCCGGTTACTGTTGGGCAGTCGATCACTGCGACCTGCCAGATTCTCCACGGCCTCGCCTCGGACAACGATGCGACGTGCTGTGTATCGTTGTTTTGGTATGACTCAAGCAAAGCCCTTGTGTCGCGTTCGGATGGCAATGTCGTTGCCACTCAGCACGGCCATACATGGGAGCGGTCGACGGTGACTGCAAGCGCTCCTTCGGGAGCGGCATTTGCAGCAATCGGCGCGTATGGCAAGAACGTAAGTGGCGTCAGCGCATTGGGTGTGGATTCGTTCTCGTGGAACTACACCATCCCGACCGCATCGACGCCGCTTGTCTTCACTGCGACACAGGCCGCGGCCGGAAAATCCGGCGCTACTGAACCGAACTGGCCGACCACGGTAGGCGCGACCGTTACTGACGGCGGTGTGACATGGACCGCCGGCGCAATGACGATGGTGACATGGACGGCGTCGCCGCTGATGACCTCAGGCTCCACGCAGCCGACGTGGCCGACGACCGTTGGCGCGACGGTCACGGACGGGAACATTACCTGGACCTGCGTCACGCCGAAAATCACTGACTCGAACTGTCCGCAGTCGAAGTACGTGGCGATTGCGGCTTCAAAAATCTACGCAGCGGACAACGATGTGATCCGGTTCAGCGCCACGTCTGACGCAACAGACTGGACGTCTATCGCGGACGCGGGATTTCTACCATATGGACTGCAGAACTACGGGAACACGCCGGTACAGGCGCTTGGGTTGTATCGCTCTAATTTGGTCGCTTTCAACTCGCAAGGTTTCCAGATGTGGCAGGTCGATGAAGATCCGAAAAACGCCGCGCTGCTCGATGCAATACCGGTAGGTTCTGTGCAGCACAAGGCGCTCTCGCCGATATCAAACGATCTGTTTTTCCTGTCTGCGCTTGGTGTGCGATCGATGGGTATTTCTGGCGGGTCGGGAAATCTTGAATCTGGCGACGTTGGAGTTCCGATCGATCCTCTTGTGCAGCAGGCGATTGCTTACGCAGCCAATTTGGGACTCAGCCCAATCGCAACGTACTACCCCGCCGCGGGCCAGTACTGGCTTGCCTTTCCTGGCGTCCCCGGTGACGCCGACTTTTTCTGAGGGAACTACAGTGAACGCGATTCAGCACAAGTTTGGAATGGCCGGCTTCTACAAAGTGGATGTGTTTTCATCCGATGGAGTTTTGCGCCGCTCCACGGGGTGGTTCAAAAACAAAATTCTCACGCAAGGGCTAGACCAAGTAGGTAACTCAAATAGCTGGATAAGCTGCAGCCAGCTTGGCGTCGGAAACTCAACACCAACGTCTGCCGACACCGCACTGAACTCGTACGTGTGCGGAACATCGAACGTCATCAACTCAGTTCCTACAGCGCAAACCACGACACCATACTATTCTTCGCTGGTTCAGACGTGGCAATTTACGCCAGCCGCTCACGGCAATACTGCATACAACTTCTCAGAGGTTGGCGTTGGCAAGCAAACGGCAACGGGCGGCCTGTTCTCGCGGCAGTTGATCTTGGATGGCTCGGGTAATCCAACCACCATTTCGGTCTTGGCCGACGAGTACGTGAATGTCACCTATGAGCTTCGCCTATACCCTCCGCTGACAGATGTAACCGGTAGCGCAACCATCGGCGCCGGGACCTACACGACGACATTGCGAGCTGCATCAGTTACGTCAGCCCTTTGGGCGTCGGTGCTTGGAAGTAAGGCCGGCCCGTCCGGAGGTGGAACAGCGTGGAGTACGGGCTCGGTTCAACCAATAACGTCAGCCCCTTCCGGGACTAGCCTTCTGGCCTCAAGTGTAACAGCGAGTACGTACGCCAATGGAAACTTCTACGTTGACATCACGTGCGTTTCCCTCATAAATCAAACAATCGGGATTAATTCTTTCGTGCTTCCAACGACATTGGGAGAATGTCAGATCGGTCTGTCTCCGACTCTCAACAAGGACAACACGGAGCAATTGACGTTTGTTGTACGCGTTTCGTGGGCGGAACACATCCTGCCATGATGCCGCAGAACGTCCTTTCGACGTCACCTGAGCCGGCTTCTTTTTTGCCTCCGGATGACCAAACTACAAGTCCGACTTTTGACTATGAGTTAGGTGGCATAGCGCTTCAGGACTCATCGCAAGGACTGCAGGTTCAGACGTGGACCTTCACGCTGGACACCAGCACTGGAACGGTTAGCGTCAGCGCGCCAAGTTTAGGTAGCCCGGTGGTTCTTTTCACTCAGGCTGGGACTACGGAAATTTCAGGCACGTTCGACCAAAACATGAATCCGTGTGTGTCATTCGTGCAGGGCGGCGTGATGAAACTTTGGTGGTACGACCCGGTGGCGCACGCGCAGACATTCTTATCGTTTTCCGGGTCCTACACCAACCCACGTGTTGCAATGGATGACAAGCGTGGCTTGGAAACATTGCTTGGTACGAATGACATCATTCTTGCCTATGTGAATGCTGGGAATCTCTGTACTCGAATGCAGCGAGACCGCTGGACGATCGAATACATCCTTGGTGCCGTACCGATTGGATTTGGCCTTACAAAAATCGGCATGAACCGTGGCAACCGTCTTCAATTTCAGTTCGACCCCGCATGACTGACACGACCGTTTTCGTTTACACCCTGAGCCGCACTGGCGAAGTTGGTGCGTGGAGCCGGTATACCTTCCCATTCTCTGTCGATGGCTTTGCGCAGGAGGCGGAGAACCTCTACATCCGCTCCGGCGATGATGTGTTGATGGTCGATCAGTCTGCAAACACTGACTACACGGGCGATCTAACGAGGGTGTCTAGCTTCAACTCGACGATTCAGTGGCCGTGGCTTGACTATGGACAGCCCGGCCCGTCAAAGCTACTCGTTGGCTTCGATCTGGTTACATCATCACAGGCTTTGGCGACAGTGGATATTGGTTATGACGAGCGCGACAAGAGCGCGTTTGCATCCGCTGGGAACATTGACGCTGACACACTTCCCGGCACATTTATTCCAATGTCTTTGTTCGCTCCGTCATTCTCGTTTCGTGTGAAGTTTGACGCCTCGGCGAAGTGGACGCTGTACTCGGTGACGACCTACCTACGCGATGCGCGTCCGACCGCTTGAAGCCTTGATTGTTGGCCTATTTCTGGAACGCTGCACCTCATGCCCGCGAAACCGCCATCCAACCTGATCGCCTGCAGTGCTTGGCACTTGCTTTACCTGTGCGAGCGCATGCGGCCCGACGAAATCGAGCAGTACATGGCGTTCTATCCGGCAGAGAAGTTTGATCCGGAAGTTGCGGCGATCGGTTTCATGAACACGCCTGGCATGAAGTTCACGTTGCTTGGGCCGGACAACCTCCCGGCGTGTGCGGGCGGCTACCACGAAGTCCTTCCCGGCGTGTGGCAGTCGTGGATGGTCGGATCGTGCGATGGCTGGAAAGACGGCTGGCGCGCGATCACGAAAGCCTCGCGCTGGATGATGGAGGGGTTGTTCGAGATGGGCGCTCGGCGCCTGCAGACGAACGCCTTGGCGTCCCGGACGAAGGCATTGGAGTGGTACGAGCGGGGATTGAAGCTCAAGCGCGAGGGAACGTGGTTCAAGTACGGCCTGCAAGGCCAAGATGTAGCGCTCTACTCGAGGACTGTGTAATGGGCGGTGGCAGCAGCAATTCCGCGCAAGACGCGGCAAATCAGGCCGAAAAGGATCGGCAGGCGCAGATCGCTGCCTCGACGGCCTCGATCAACAGCATCTTCTCTGATCCAAAGCGGCAGGCGCAGTACAGCAAACTGCAGCAGGACACGACGAACTACTACACGGGCGATCTGAACCGGCAGAATACGATCGCACAGCGGAATCTGAAATTCGCTCTTGCCCGTTCTGGCCTTGTTGGCGGAAGCCAGCAGGCGGCCGAAGGAACGCAGTTGTCGCAGGACTACGACAAGGGACTACTGCAAGCCTCGAACTATGGGCAGCAGGCTGCGGCGAATCTGCGCAACCAGGACGAGACGACACGAAACACGTTGCTCGGCCTCGCGCAAAGCGGTGCGGACACGACGACGATTAGCCAGCAGGCGGCGCTTGGACTGCAAAACAACCTGCTTTCCGGTCAGGGCACGGCGACCGCGAACCAGTTGGGTGACACGTTCTCCAACTTCAACGACATCTACCAACAGAGTCAGGACCGGAAGACGGCGCGGAACGCGATGCTATACGGCTACGGGCAGGTCTACTCACCGCTGTTCGGACCAGGTTCTGGAACCAATGGCGGCGGCTACGGTGGTAGCGGCTACGGCGGATACGGAGGGTATTGAGATGGGGTCGGAAGCGATTTGGGTCCCTCTGGCGCTGTCTGCGCTTGGCGCGGGTGCGAGCTACTACAATACGCAGCAGACTGCGAAGAAGCAGGACAACGCGCTTGCGCAACAGATTCGCAATCAGCAGAACCTCCAGCACCAAGCGGATGCGCGCACGGCGCAGATGATCCAGCAGCAGGGTCAGCAAACTGACACGAAGGAAAAGGCCGCGGGGCTCGCTGCGAATCAGGCTGTGCTGCAGGCGAACGCTGGGCAGGCGCAAAAGGTGTTTCAGGTTCCGGGCGCCGTGTCACAGGCGTATCAGACGGCGGGCGCGAATGCGGCGCAGGGCATTACGAATTTCGGAAATCAACAGGCAGACCTGCAGTCGAGCATCAATGCGCCGTCTCAGCAGCGGCAGAACAACCGCGTCAACATCGACAACTATGGCAATGACCTTGGGTTGATCGCGCGCAAGGCGTCAGGTCAAAACTTTCTCGACCAACTGAAGCTGCAATCTGTTCGGCGCAATCCGTGGATTGACGTGGGAAGCGGACTGCTTAACGGCGCTGCAGGTGCCTATGGCGGAAGCGGCGGATGGTCAAGCCTATTGGGCGCAGCAAGCGGCGCCGGTTCGAGCAACCAATACGACTACGCGAATCAGCTTTCCGGCGCACAGACGCCTGACTATCTGAGCACGCTGATCAACTCCGGCAGCTATGGTCCATACGGCTATTTAAAGGGCGGAAGCTGACATGCCAGTTTCCTATGGTGAGCTCATGCAAAACCGCTATGGCTCTGGCGCCGGCAATGGCTGGGGATCGCTCGGCGCCGCGCTCATGGGCAACGGCGCACGCCGCGATGCCGCGATGATGCAAGGCGCCTACCAGGGCGCGCGCATGCGTGACGCGCTGGCGCAGGAGCGTATGCGGGTAGCGCAGGCAGTGAAGGCCGAGGCAGAGAACGACGCACGGATCCGCTACGTTGGCAATCTCAAGGATTCCGGCGTCGATCCGATGACCGCCGCCTTTCTCGGCGCGAATTTCAGCGCAGGATACAACCCGAACATCGCATCTGAGGCTCAGATCGGACAGGGCAAGCTTGCGGCGCAGCACAGCGCGCTCGATGCGGCAATGCGTGGCGATGACATCGGCATGAACCGGCAGATCGCTGTCGGTGACATGAAGCCGCTGCAGGTCACGCATGTGGCTGACAACGTATCATTCAATCCATACGCCGATGCAACCGGTCAGACGATGACGCCGACCGACCTTGGCCGCGCCATGATCGGCGAGAAGAACGCGCAGGCGTCTGCCTCGAACGCGCTGGCAGCGAAGCGTGGCATGGGCGTTGGATTGCCGCAGAAGCCTGCCGTCAAGCCCACGACACTGACGAAGGACGAAGCAGCGCGGCTGTTCCCGGACGACCAGGATTACCGCAACTTCCAACAGTTCCGGTATCAGGGTATCCAGAGCGGACACCCGGAGTATGCGAACGCGGATCATGCGGCGATGGCCTACGCCGATGCACACAAGTTCGATGACGTGGACAGCACGCTAGGAGCGCCACCGCCCGAGCCGTCGATGCTTGGCCGAGTGCTAGGTGCGTTCTCCGGCAGTTCTCCTGCGCCGCAATCCGCACCGCAGGCTCCCACCCAAGTTGCCGCGAGCCCATACAAAGAAGGCCAGAAACTCCGCGGCCCTGACGGCAAGACCTACGTGGTGCAGAACGGGCAGCCGGTGCCGCTGTGACCGTCGATTGGAGCCAGTTCAAGCCGGTTGAGGATGACTCGGCGCCGGTCGACTGGTCGAAGTTCACGCCAGTTGACGAGCCGTCAGTCACGGACCAGGTTGCGGGGTCACTCCGCAGGGCGGCCAGTGGGACAGCGAACACCTTGGCGTTGGCGCTGTCAGGCGCAAATCGCGTGGTCAACCCGCTTGAGCCGGATGCCATCCGCGAGGCTAACGAAGGTCAACTGTTTGGCGGCGCAAAGTCGTTCAACGATTGGGTACAGGAAAATGCGCCAGCGGCTCCGACCACGCCGGCAGGAAAGATTGCGGAAGCTGTTGGTGGATTCGTGGGGAACCTGCCAACGTTCGGCCTGAACAACATCGGCGACCAAGCAACGCAGAAGTTGAATGACGGCGGCAATCTGCCGGATGCGTACAAGGCGCTCAGCCTTGGTACTGGGCAGACACTTGCGTCGATGGGCATTGGTGGCCTCGGTCGCAACTTCCTGCAACGCGCGTTGCTGCAGACGCCGGCCAACGTGGCACTTGGTGCGGGCTCGCGCGCGCTGCAGGGTGGCGAAGTATTCGACCCCTACGCCATTGGCGCGGATGTCGGCGGCTCGATCGCTGGCGCCGGCATGGTCCCGTCCGAATCGCCCGCGCAACGCGCCGCGGCGCGTACACAGGCCGTTGCTGACACGCTCGGCCAGCGCGCCGGCACGGAAACACCGCCTGATCCCGTCACGAACGTTGCCGATGCGGTCACGCGCCGTCTGACCGGACAAGAACCAGTTCAACCGCCGCCGCCCCAAGAAGCCCTGAATCCGGCCTCGGTCCCGGAACGTTCACCCCCTCAGGTCGGGGCGGCGGCGACCCCTTTGCATGAAGCGTTTGCCGCTGCGACGCCAGAGCAAAGGGCGGATTTCATCGCACGTATGCGCGACATGATCGACACCGCAATTCCTGGGGAACAAGGTGGACGAGAAGCAATTCCTAGCGATGTGGCGCCTAGCGGGGATCGTGTCGAACCTGTACCTGCGGCTGATAATGCTGAAGGTCAGACTCAGGTGGCCGAGCCGATTGCAGAAGCGGTAAGGAGTACAATTCCGGCCGATGAACTGGCAACTTCCGCCACAGCTACTCGGACGCTACCTGATCGCGGTGTGCCAAACCCGTTGGCAGATGTGGGCGGCGAGCCTGCGCCAGAAGGACGCGGCCAAGGCGAAAGCGTTGGTGAACCGGGAACTGCAGAAATTCCAGAAGGCGCCGTCCGAGCCGTAGAGGCTGAGCGGCCGGCCGCGGACGAAGCCGTTCCGTTCCGCCGTGCCGAACCGGAAGGCGACAACCACGAATCCGCCGCATCCGGTCGCGCCGAAGCAGTCAACGAGTTGGGCGAAAAGCAGGTCGCCAAGCTCGAAAAGAACGGTGTGCAGTTCCAGTCCCGCGAGGACTTGAACAACACACCTCTGGCGGACACCACGGGCGAACTGTCGTCACAGGACAAGGGCAGTGTGCGCGGCTACTCGCAGGACGGCTCAGCAACGGTCGTTCCTGAGAACACCCCGAAAGGCCGTATTGTCCCGGTGCTCGCGCACGAGGCGATCCATTCCAATCTGCGCAACATCCTCGGCGACAACGGCGTTGAACGGCTCGGAAACTACCTGCGCACACTGGCGGGCAAGAAAGACGCCGATGGCGCGCTCGCACATCCAGTGCTGGCCGAAGCGCAGGATGCGATTCATCCGAACACCAAGCCCGGCGCAGTGAATGAGGAACTGATCGGCCATAGCGCCGAGTACGTCATGTCGCATCCTGACGTGGCGGATTCGGTGTGGGGAAAGATCAAAGATCGCGTGTTGAATGGGCTCGATAAGATGGGCCTCCCTGCGGATTGGGCGAAGTCCAACGAGCGGCTTGTGAAAGACCTTGCGTTGTCGAATCTGCAGCATCTAGCCGAAGGTCCGGGGCTCACGTTCCAGACCGCCGCAGGGCGCGTGGCAACGCCGCGGAAGGACGAGCAGACGCAGGCCGAGGCCAAGCCGGTCGCGGAGCCGCCGAAGCCTACGAGCGAGCCAGTGAAGCCGCAGGAGGCGTCAGAAAACCTCGTCGGCACAAAGAACGCCATGCGCGAGGAATCGCAGCAGGTGCGTGGCAAAGAGCCAGTGCAGGCCGAAGGCAAGCGCAGCGTACAGAACGTCGAGGGTACGGCGCGCGAACGGATAGCGAAGGACCCCGGCATCGGCCAGCGCTTGACGGAAGAATTGGCCGACAAAGGACGCCCGCTGACTGCGGAAGAACAGAACATCATGGCGCTGCATGCGGTGCATCTTGAGAATGCCCGCGACGAAGCCGTAAACCGTGCGTTGGAAGCGCAGAAATCCGGCGATGAACGTGGACATATGGCGGCGCTTGCCGACTTGCAACGTGTGGACCACGCTTTCAACCAGTACGAGCAGGCGAACCGGAACGCCGGATACGAGTGGGCGCAAGCGGGTATTGCTCGGCAACAGACGTTCACGCGCGAAGGACTGCGCACGAAGTGGACTCGCTACATCCAAGCGTTGAGCGGCAAAGAGCGGCTGTCGGCTGGTGTGCAGGAGCGCATTGCAGAACTGACGACCCGTCTTGCCGAGGCAGAAAAGAAGCTGGCGCAGCGTGCTAGCGGACGAAAACCTGCGGAAAAATACGCGGACCTGCGCGCGAAGCTGCTCGACATCGCCAAGCGACTCGAAGCGCAGCCCGCGACGATGAGCCGGGATGCGAAATTCTCGCGTGCCGATGATATCCGTTCGCTCATCAAGCAGATGGCGCGTGAATTGGCGGGTGATAAGGATGCTATCGCCACGATTCATGGCGATATCGGCGAAGCGACCGGGCTGTCGCGCGAACAGATCGCGTCCATCCTGTCCGGTGACGCACAGCGCAATGTGACTCGGCAGAAGCAGTTGCAGAAGCAGATCAACGAGAAGCGCGGTCGTATCGAGTCGGGCGACTTTGAGAAAGCCAAGCGCGAACCCATCGTCTACAACGAGGAAACGCGAAAGCTGCAGATCGAGCGCGACAAGGTGCAGCGCGAATTGGAAAGCATGGCCGCGAAACAGCGGCGCGCCTCAGAAAGTCTACCCGTCAAGACGATGGACATTGCGCACAACCTGCACATGGGCGCGATCCTGTCGTCGCTGCACGTCTATCCGAAGCTGGCCTATGCGGTTGTCGGAACGAATCTGTCGAAGGTCGTGGAGGGCGCCGTAGGGTCTTTCGCGCGCCATATCCCCGGACTGTCGAAGATTGCAGAGCAAGCACCGCGGCACGGGCAGGGATTGAACTTCCAAGCTGAGCTGCAGGCGATCAAAGGCCACGGGAAGGCGTTCAAAGGTGCGTTGGAGCAATTGCGCTACGGTCAGTCCAATCTGGATGCGCAGTTCGGTACGAAGGAACACCACACGGGCGAATTTACCGATTTCATGGGCGACCTTGCGAGTTCGTTCAAACAGGGCGAATACCGTGAAGGATTCCGCACGCTGACCAGTATCCCGGGTCGCACGCATGCGATGGTCAAGGAATTTGCCTCGCAGCCGGAGTTCTATCGTTCCTACACGCTCCGCGGTAACGCGCTGCGCGATTCCCTGGTGAAGCAAGGCATGTCGGATGCGGATGTGGTCGAGTACATGACTCGGCCAAGCACGGAAGCGATGCTCGGCGCAAAAGCCTACGCGGATGCGCTTGAAGCGAAGATGCAGGGCAAAAACGCCATTGCGGACAAGATCAACAATTTCCTGATGCAGTTGGAGCGTGGCGGCTCTGGCGAAAAGGCGCTGGCGTTCGCGTTCAAGTCGATCTTCCCAATCCGCAAGATCCCGCTGAACATCGCCAAGGAAGCGACCAGTTACACCGTAGGCTTGCCGAAAGCGTTGTTGGAAATGCGCAAGGAAATCACGCCAGAGCGCGCCGACTACATCATGAAGAACATCAACAAGCAGGGTGTTGGTATTGGCCTTGCGGCCATCGGCTACTTGCTCGGCCCTGGTGTGTTGGGTGGTTTGACGAAAGACAAGAAACCGGAGAAGGACGCCGAAGGCAAGGATATTCGTGCGAACACGGGACGTTTTGGCGGGTTCGACCTTGGTACCGAGGCGTTCCACGGTGCGCCGACGCAGATTGTTCAGGCTGGCGCTGGCTTCCGTCGCGTATTCGAGAGCTACTACGGCAAAGAGAAGGACTCCATTGATGCCGGTCTGCATGCGCTGGCCGACAACGCTGTGGCGATGGCGCGCCTTGACGTCCCATACATCGATCAGCCGGCCCGCTGGATGGAAACCGCGGACAAGGCGCAGAAGTACCACCACCGCAGCGGCTTGGCTGAGAATATGGGCAATCAGCTTCGCAGCATGGTTGTTCCGCTTGCGGTTCAACAGTACGCGGCGGCGCACGACCCACATCAAGGGTTCCGCAATCCTCGAAACATCGTTGAGGATGTGAAGATGGGCGTGCCCGGGTTGCGTGAACAAGTCCCCAAAGGACCTCTTTACAAACGTTGAAGCCTTGATTGTTGACGCCGTTCCTGTGCAATTCTGGAATGGCCCGCGTCCGTGTCCCCGTCTACGGAAAACCCTCAAGCTACGTCACCGTTGACACGGATGGTGTTGGCGCGGAGTTGGGTGTCAATCTGACGTACAAGGGCCGCGTGCTCGATCCGCGCGAGGTGCTGAACATCTACGGACCGAACACGACGACAACGGTTGTCGGCAATACGACGGTCATTACTGGCGGTGGATCGTCACCCCCAAAGAACCTCACAACCGACGATGTAATCGAGGGCGGAAACCTCTACTTCACTACTGCGCGTGCTGTGGCCGCGACTCTAAACACAATGCGCGCGATAGCTGTGTTGAGGGCGTACTGATGATCCTCGACACCACCACGCGCAAGCTTGAGGTTGTGCTTGGCGGAGCAGTCACCACGAACCAGTGGAAGTGTGTCACCGCATGGGTCGACATAGCATCGTCGATACCGTATAGCCCAGCAGAGACTGTCGTATCTACGAACGGCGCCACGGCCGTCACGGCTGTGGGGTCACCAGCGGCTGGAGTCCAGCGCAAGATCACAACGCAGAACATTTTCAACGCCGATACTGTCAGCCAGCCGGTTTCAGTGCGTTACAACGACAACGGAACGATCTACAACCTCGTGACCATTACAGTGCCCTCGGGGTATACACTGTTCTGGACGGACGTAGAGGGATGGAAAGTCATCGGAAGCGACGGATCGCTGAAGATGGGAATCTTGGGGCCGACAGGAGCTACCGGAGCTACCGGCGGAACTGGTCCAACTGGTCCAACTGGTTCTACGGGTGCGACAGGCGCCACGGGTGGCACTGGAGCAACGGGATCAACTGGCGCGACCGGAGCCACGGGAGCTACGGGCAGCACGGGCGCAACCGGATCGACCGGAGCCACTGGCGCAACGGCTTCAAAGGTAGTCACAGCGCTGTCGATTTCTGCCGGTGTCGTCAACATCGATCTTTCGCTAGGCGACCTGTTCACGCTTGCGCTGACAGCCAACGTTACATCGATCACGTTCTCGAATTTGCCCGGCTCTGGCAACGGGCAGGCGATCTTCATTCGCATGCAGCAAGACGCTACCGGTAGCCGAACTGTAGCGCTGCCATCTGCGTTCAAGGCGATCGGTGGGTCCGATACCTCTGTGCAGTCTGCGGCGAATGCCTACACCGACCTTGCAGCAACAACCGTAGATAACGGCACGCGCTGGGAATACTGCATGAAGGCGGGTGGCTAGATGCGCACGCCTATTGCCATGCAGATGATGATGATGTCGCATGCCGCAACCGTCGATCCGACGGCACTTTCGATTTACAACAAGATTGCAATAGCGGGTGGTGGTCAGGGTGACTATTGGGATCTTACGGAATCTAGCGGAACTCGAACAGGCGGAGCAAACGGAAATAATCTTTCAGTTACCGGCACAAATGGCACAGAAACTGGACTTCGCGGAAGTGGCGATCTCGCGTGGTATGCGGGTTCAGCTAACAATTCATATCTATCGAAGACGAGATCGACAAATGACGGCCTTGATGTTCCGGCTTCATCTCCTGGGCCACAAAAATATTGCCTGTTTGGATGGATGAAATTCCACGCCAACACAGTAAGTGTGTGCGGCGGCGGAACATATGCAGGCGGTCCTGCGCCAAATGGCGGATTTTTTTGGTGGATGAAGACGACTGGCGGTCTCTCTGCCTATGGTGGAGATTCATCAAACAGTACTTGGGTAACGGCGGATGGCACGCTGCCGGATACAACGAATTGGCATTTCTACTGCCTATGGCGCGACTCGGCAGACGGGAAATTGCGCATGCAGATCGATGGTGGCACACCCATCGTCTCGTCAGTAGCGCTAGTCACGGCTACACAAAGCTCAATAAATTTCAGCATTGGTGGCGCAAACAGCGGATCTTTCAAAGCCGATGTTGGGTGCTCGCGCTGGGGCTATATAAAGGGTGATTTTCTCACCTCGACAGAAATCACGTGGCTGCGCAATAGCGGAAACGGCCGTAACTGGGCTGAGATAAGAACACTTGCGGGACACTAAAGTGACAGACGAAGAAAAATACCGTGGCAGCGCTTTTGAGCGCCATTTGCAGACCGGTGCGCTATTGATTGGCGTCGGCCTCATGGGTTGGTTTGGCCATACGGTTGAAGCGACAAATACAAACCAGGCGGTGCTCACCACTAAGGCGGAACAAACGGGAAGCGCCATCACTGAGCTGAAAAATACGCTTCGCGATGAGATGTATCGGCGCTCAGACGCCAAGCGCGATGTGGATGCCACGAATCAGCAGATCAGCGAATTGCGCTCGCGCGTGTCTGCACTTGAATCTGTCCTCAACGCACGTTCTCGGCCAGCGAGTGGCCCTGTTGCTGATTGGAGCCGGAAATGACGATACCCATTGGCGTAACGCTGCACAATCCTTTGAACCTGCGGCCGTCACAGCCGCCGTGGGAGGGCCAAACTGGCGAGCAGAATGTTGGCTCTGCCGGTGTGTTTTGCACATTCAAGGACAACACATTCGGATTTCGTGCGGCCGTCAGAAATCTCATTGCCTATGCAGATCGCGCAGGAATCAATACCGTTCGCGGCGTCATCGAGCGCTGGGCTCCGTCATCCGAGAATGATACGAAAGCGTATGTCGTTGCCGTCTGCAATCGCACCGGATTTGAGGCTGACAAGCCGATCAACCTTCACGGCTACGAGGACTGCTACAACCTACTGCATGCGATGACGGTCCAGGAGCAGGGATCGTTTGACGCCTATTTCAAGCAGTGGGAGCTTGACGAAGGGCTGCGCCGGGCCGGTATTGCTGACGTTCCGCCAACACCTTTGCACAAGCGTGTTACTGCGATCGGTGGAGCGGTTGCGGCTGCTTCTACCGTTGCGCCACAAATCCAATCGACGGTTGCTCAATACGCGCCAGATCTGGCGAACTCGCCGTCAACGACACTGCGAACATTGTGGCATGTAGCCGCGTTCGTCGGTGGAGCGCTCGCCATCTACGGTTCGATTCAGCTTTCTCGGAAGCAGGGCGTCTGATGTTTACCTGGCTCGGGAAACTCAAGGTCTACGCCATCGAATTCGGCGCCGTTCTGCTCGCCGTTCTGCTCGCCCTGGCCGCCGGATTTCGCAAGGGCGAGAAATCGGCGAGCAATGCCGACGCCGCCAAGGCCGCCAAGGTCACCGCGGATGCGATCACCAAGAGCAACGAAGTAAAACGCAGGATTGACGCAATGTCACCGGAGCAAATCGATAAGGAGGCAGACAAGTGGTCCAGAGACTAACGCTGATTGCCGTCTTCGCCATCATTGCCGGATGTGGTGCAGTCCCGGCGAAGACCGAGCTCGACTTCTGCCTTCTTGCGCGGCCGATTTATTGGTCGCGATCTCAAGACATGCTCACGCCAGAAACAAAGAAAGCCATCGTCGATTACAACGATCAGGGCGCCAAGCTGTGTGGCTGGAAACCGATTAACTCACCGAAGGGTAAAAGCAAATGAAGCGCATTACTTTCCTCATGGTCGCCTTTTATCTGTCTATCGCTGCGCTATTCACACTCACCGCGACGGCGCAGACGGTCAACTGCAACGGCGCGACTGGCAACGTAGCAATTCCAAGTACTGTGTTGTCTGTTACATGCCCGACGGGCGGCACACCGCCCCCGCCGCCCCCGCCAACTGGCTGCAGTGCATCGCAAGTCAGTACAGCGCTTGGTGGTAAGACTTTTCAGCGCCAATGCGCCGGATCAATGACGGCATGGCCAGTCGGTACAAATTACTATGGCCCATTGACCGACTTGGGAATCGTGTTTGGCAACAAATCGTTCCCTAACTATTCGTACCTCGGACAATCACCGACATTCCAGATTGATTCTGGATACTACATATCGCTGGCGTTCACGCCAGCCGCATCAGGGCTGATCAAGTTCACGGCCAACAACAGCTACGGCGACGGCGGTACGATCTCCCTGAGCACTGCGCCAGGTGGCTTGACTCCAGGTGCGCCAAGCGTGATCTGCGCGATGGTCTACGGCGGACTGAACAGCATCTTGGTCAGCACTACAACTGGTAGTTGCCGGGTGACGATTGGACAGACGTACTACATCAATTTCGCCGATACCAACGCCAACGGCGACCAACTGTGCTTTGGCGGCACGGCCGGAAATTGTCCGCAGTCGCGCGTGTCCTACGCCTTTACAGCAAGAGCGCAGTAACCGGCATAGCTAAGCGATCCATCGCCGTCCGCCGCTTGCGGCACTGCTTCCGGGTAGGCGTAGGGTAGGGGTGTCGACGCTCTCGTCGACATGGGCGATTCCCGCGCCATCCTGTAGGAGATTTCCTACGCCGGAAGGGTAGGTTTGTGCGGCTTTGAGTCGGCCTGTCGGAAAAATAGTAGCAGTCAGCAGGAATAGTAGCAAAAGGCCCGCAAGCGGAAAACGCTGCGGGCCTTGTCGTTATTGGCTCCCCGAGACGGACTCGAACCGCCGACCCAGTGATTAACAGTCACGCCCGGCAATATGCGCATATCGCATTGATCAGTAAAGTGAAATTGGCATTTTGAAATTGCTACTATTCAACAAAATCGATCGGCTACAACCCGCATTATTGCTTGACCTGTTTGCGGATAGTAGCAAGCGGAGTCACTGCAGTCGGCTTCGCGCGATAGTGCTTTCGAGTCACCTTTTCATCGCTGTGCCCGAGCCGTTGTGCGGCGTCTGCGTCACTCGCTGAATCGCTGCCAGTCTTGCGGCGCAGATCATGCCACTTCAGATCATCGACCGGCAATTTCACGCGCCAGCGCTGCCAGGTCGAATGGAAGCTGTCCGCCGTGTAATGCTTGCCGTCACGCGTTGGGAATAACGGCTGCGACCCGATGCGATCGCCCTTCGCTGCCTTCCATACCTCCCGCAGATCGTCCGTCCACTCGATCAGTATCGGCTTGCCGCCTTTGCTTGGCTTGTAGATCACGCCATCCTCGTTGGCCTGCGTGATACGCAGCGCCAGAACATCTGCTTGGCGCATGCCCGTCAGATAGCTCCAGTGGGCCATCTGCGCGAGTCGGCGGGGAAGGGCGGCAATGATCGCGGTCAGCTCGGCGTCCGTCACGTAGCGCTGCCTGGGCTGCTCTGCGTTGCGGAAATGCATGCCCTTGCACGGATGGTCCCCGCGAAACTCTCCGGCGTTCAGAAGATGCGTATACATCGCTGACAGCAGCGCGCGGTCGCGGTTCGCCGCCACGTTGCCGCGCTCGGTCAGGTATTTGTAGATGTGCTCGCGTTTCAGTTCGTCGAGCGCCAGAGCGCCAAAAACGGGAATGATGCGCTTCGCGCTGCGCGCATATCCCTTGCGCGTCTCGGGCTTGAGCTTGTCATGGCGCAAGGAAAGGTACTTGGCCAATGCCTCGGCAACCGTTCCTGCGGGCTCGTGCGCCTCGCCGACCAGCTCGGCATACTTGCGCAGCGCTTCGCCATAGTCTCCGCCCAGGCGCAACCAGTGCTGCTTGCCGTCACGCCTGAACTTGTAGCTATAGACCTTCCCGCGCTTGACCATACCGCGCGGTAGGAACTTGTTCGACTCACGCAGCCTTCCCACGGATCGCGCTCCAATCCGGCTCACGCGCTTTGCGCGCCGGCTTCTCATTGCCAAAATAGTCTACGCGCTTCACCAGCGGGCGACCAACGGCGTTCGGGCGGAAGGGGATACCCATTGCCGCCAATGCACGACACTGCGCTGACCAGCGCTTGCGTGCGGTCAGTTCAATGATCGTCTCTGGCGGAAGGAAATCACTCATTCCTCATTCCTCGGATGTGGGGGCTAGGACGCGCTAGGCGCATGTTTCATTCCGCGAGGCGTTGGCATATGCCTGCCGCAAGTCGTCCGATATCCGTTTTCGGTCGGCATGCCGCAGCTAACGAACTCGTCGCACCCCGGTTCATCGCAGACGCCAATCGTTGATTCGACATCCTTGCACCTAGGGCATCCAGTAACCGTGTTCGTAGGTTCAAACGGATGCGACGCGCGCAACAATTCAGCCTCGCCGCCGATCCAATCGCAGTTTTCGCAACGCACTCTCATGCCCGCTCACCTTGGGGGTTGGGTTTCGCTGCGGCGATGGCGGCGTCGATGGATACATCCAGGTCGTTGCCGGAAACGGACACATCGCCATCAAGGTCAAACCGCATCGCATAGATGCTGTCATCGCCACTGTCGCGAAGATATCGCCACCGCTCCGCATCCTTCTCCAGTTCTGCGATGCGGGCTTCGGCTTTCTCGGCCTGTTGCTGCCAATGCCATTCACTGAGGCGCAACCGCTCAATCTCTGCCTTGTCTGCCGCGCGGGCTGCAACGTGGTCGGAGTGGAGCATATAGTCGCCTTCCGGATGTTGTTCGAGGTCTTGCCAGCTTTCCATGCCGCGGGAGCGCAAGACCATGTCGTACCGCTTAATCTGTGGCGTGTCTGTGGTCATGGTTGGGGGTCCGAATTGCTATCGCAGCGCTTACATGTACGCGGCTTTGGCTTACCGGCCTTGCGGAATACTTCGTCTCTGAAGTCGCGACACAGTTTGTCTAGCGTTTCTGTATCTAGGTCGCTTAGAGGGTAAGACGGCACTTCCTTTAGACCGTCCTCGCGCCTGCCTGGTTTGACGACCGCTAGAACGAAATTTGGCGTTACGAATGGCTTCAGTTCAACTTGCATTGTCACTTTCATACTCTACTCCCAATCAAAAGCAGTCCGTAAATCGATTTCGACGTGCGCGTGTAGGGGATAAACCACGCAACGGACCAAAGCGGGGACAGGTAGGGTAGCCAGGTGCGCATTAGGCGGGGTCCTTCGTCTGCGACAGATCGCGCACCCACTTCGCGTGGTAAGTAGGAACGGCCTCGCCGACGACTTCGTATTCGCCGTAGTATTGGCCGGTCTCCTCGTCTTTCACATGCACGACAACAGTATTGCCACTGGCAATCCGATATTCGGCGGATTGCTGATCTCTGCGCTCGGCCCATTTTTCAATGGCAACGCAAGGAGAGTTTTCGTCGATCACGCGACCGTCTTCCGGTCCGGCATGATACTCATCGCACCAAATTCTGAATTTCACGTCTCCCCCTCCTTGCTCTGCTTGCTCGGCGTGGACGCGTTGCCACTGGCTTGCTGTTCGCGAGCCAACTCAAAACCACGCATCATGCCGAGGGCGCGCTGCGTGACGCGCTCGACTAGCGCGGCGTCGCCCGGATGCTGTGCAACGTCTTCGTTGTCAAGGCGCGGCATCCGTTGCCAATCTTCGAACCACTCGTTCAGGTCATCCGCAAGCAACGGATGCGCAGCTATTGCCGCTTGGACTTTCTCTGCCGTGGGTCCGTCGTCATCGAACGCTAGTTCGGCCTTCAAATCCGATAGCACACGGTCAGTGCCGTCGAGTTCAAAGGTCCGTGTCGGAAAGCGTGCCGCTAGCTCGTGTGTCACCGTGGCAGCCGGACTGACGTGCATGAGTCTCGTGCCATCCTTGTTAGAGCCAAGGCTGATCCACAGGCTGACGATTCCAGCATCCTGCAAACGAGCGGCATGGATCAAGAAATCGTTCATATGTTGTTTCCTTCTCTCTCGGGCGCGGCAGGAAATCCACGGTTCGCGCGAATATCGTTGACGAGGCTGGTGGCATTCGCACGATGCTCGGCGTTGATCGTTTCCCAGTCGCGCTCGTCGCCAACTTCGCACGTACCCTTAAAGCAGCCATACCACCACTCGATCGCATCATTAGGTCGACAGATCGGGCACGGAATAT
>Ga0207702_10000829_pt1 | contig 32602 bp, 25 predicted proteins | sample KBSCornC62_FD_184302 | JGI IMG/M metagenome (GOLD analysis project Ga0207702, IMG submission 184302) | Corn rhizosphere microbial communities from Kellogg Biological Station, Michigan, USA - KBS Corn C6-2 (SPAdes) (version 2) | ecosystem: Host-associated > Plants > Roots > Rhizosphere > Soil ... | reverse complement strand
TCAAGATCCGTGGCGCACCGATTTTTATGAACGTCCCGGTGCACGCCGTCCACCGGGTGGTTGGAAATATCAACTCGCCCGTGCGCAAGCCGCGTTGCTGGAGCCTTGGTCGTTGCGCCAGCTTTCCGGTCTGATCAGCGTATCCGCGGTCTACCTACAGGATCTGAACCGCCGCTACCGTTGGTTTAAACGAATTCCGACCGCCACGATCCCGTTCGGGGCCAGCGAAAACGACATCGCCACCGCTCTCACAGCAAACTCGATGGCAACAGGCTCTCTTGTGCCGCCAGCGAGGGCCGACAATGACTCCGACCGTCCACTCCACCTCGTCTACACGGGAGTCGCGATTACGCCTGAGGCCGTTTGCGTGCTCTTCGCCGCGCTGCGCGCATTCCGTGAACAAGCACCGGCTAAGGCAGCTCGGTTCCGCTTCGATTTCATCGGTACCAACTACGCGCCCCCCGATCGAGCCCAACCATCGATCCTGCCCTGGGCCGAAAAATTTGGCGTCGCCGACCTTGTTTCCGAACGACCGAGCCGGGCCGGGCACCTCGAATGCGTGCGCGTTCAAGCTTCCGCCGATGTCCTGGTCTTACTCGGGTCCAGCGACCGCGCCTATTCGGCCTCGAAACTCTACCCCTACTTCCTCGCAGCCCGCCCTATCCTCGCCCTGGTCTTTCGAGAAAGTGTCATGGAAAAACTGCTCCACGACCTCGGTGGGGCGCGGATCGCGGCATTTTCTGAAGACGAAACGACCGAAGCTCATGAGACGTTGTTGGCTTATTTTTCCGAGCTCACCGAACGCGGAGCTGTCCTGCCGACTAATCGGAACGAAATGTATTTCAACCAGCACTACCTCGCTCGGACGTTGACCGCTCGTCAGAGCCAGCTCTTCGATCGCGCTCTCACGTTTTCCCAGACCGATGCCACCGTCATCTGAAACGTCGGTCCGTCCGCCGCCTTCTCGCTCCAACGGTCCTCGCCGTGGCCAGGGGATGTTTCTGGTCGCGCTGGCGATTTTGATCGGGGTCGAAGGTTATTATTTTCTCAACGGTCAGTTTCGCGATCCCATTCATCTACCGATTGGCCTTGCGATGCTGACGCTCGCCGGAATTCCCGCGCTGCTCTGGGCGAAAAGAGCTCGCTCCACTTTGCCTATCTTCGAGGTGCTGATGTTGACCACGGCTAATGCCTACGCTTTTCCGCTGCTCAACGGCCATCGCGATTTGATCCTCTATTCGACCGAGGACATTACTCGCGCTGGTCTCGCCGTTATCCTTTTTCAATGTTGCGCCATCATCGTCTACGAGGCGACGCGCGGGCGCCCTTCGCAGCGAGCGTTTTGGCGCGAAGAAGTCGTCAGTCAAAATATCGGACAGTTGATGATCTACGGGATCGTGCTGAACACCGTTTATCTCTACATCAGCACGTTCACCGAACTGGTGCCTGCATCGGTAGAGAGTATTTTGCGCGCGATTTTTTTCGGCATCGGGATCGTGTCGACGTTCATAACAGCGCGTCGACTCGGCGAGAAACGGCTTTCGCCCGGTGAACGCGCTTTCTTCTTTGCCAACGTTTTCATCCAGGTCGTCTTCATGATGTCGACGCTCTTCCTCGTGTCGGCTGTTTCCTTGTTTCTCCTCACGTTGGTGGGATACGTCTCCGGCAGCAGCCGCCTGCCCCTTGTGCCGATGTTCGTCGTTCTTTTCGGCGTCGCCATTTTGCACAACGGCAAATCGGAGATGCGCGACAAGTATTGGGTTAACGAATACCCTGCGCCCGGCCTCCTCGATTTGCCCGGATTTTATGCGGAATGGTTCCACGACGGATGGACGTTTCACGAGGGAGACGAGAGCCACAGCAAGTTGACCAGCAAATTGATCGATCGAACCTCGCTCTTTCATATCATGTGCCTGGTCGTGAGCACGACGCCATCGAAGCAGCCTTTTCTGAACGGCGAAACCTACTTCGACATTCCCGCGCAGTTCGTGCCGCGCGTGCTTTGGCCGAACAAACCGACCGGACACGTCAGCACGAGCAAACTCTCTGTTTACTACGGCCTGCAGACCGAAGAAGAAACCCAAACCACCACGATTGGATTCGGCATGGTCACGGAAGCGTACGCCAATTTTGGCTGGTTCGGCGTGGCTGGAATCGGCGGCGCGCTCGCCTTCTTCATCAAAAAAGTCCAAATTCTCGCGCAAGATAGTCCGCTTTTTTCTTATGGCGGTTTGATTCTGGTGATTCTGTTGGCGTGGAGTTTTCAGGTCGAGTTCACGCTCAGCATCTGGCTCGCCTCGCTCTATCAAGCCTGCGTCGCCGTCTTGATCATTCCCCTCACGCTGCGAAAACTTTTCGGTCACGCATCATGAACGAGCCGCGTCTCACCATCGTTCTTTCGCATCCGACGCAGTATTACAGTCCGTGGTTTCGTTGGCTCCGGACGAATACGAACTTAACGTTTCGCGTATTCTACCTTTCAGATTTCGGCCTGCGATCCACCGTCGATGAAAAGTTTGGCCACACCTTCGCTTGGGACATTGATCTCACGAGTGGTTACGATTGGGAACAAGTTCCCAACCGAGCGGCGCAGCCGGACACACTGCGTTATGATGGTTTGAAAAACCCGGAGATTTTCGAGCGAGTTAGCCGTTATGCTCCCTCCGCTGTCTTACTTTTTGGATACAAGTACCACACCCACCTTCGGCTGATTGCGTGGTGCCGTTTGCGCAGAATTCCTCTTCTCTTCCGTGGCGACTCGCATGTCATTGGCCGCGGGCGTTTGCCTTCGAAAACGCGGTGGGCTCTCCGGCTGCTTTATGCCCAGTTTGCGGCCATCACTTACGTCGGCCAAGCCAATCACGACTACTTCCGCCTTTGCGGTGCGCCGCAGAGAAAACTGTTCTTCGCGCCCCACGCCGTCGATGCGGCGCGTTTCACCGCCGCGGCTCCCGTCGCGCAAGCGGAGGCTCGCGACCTTCGTGAAAAAATCGGCCTCATCGGAAAAATCGTCGTTCTTTTCGCTGGAAAATTGATTCCAAGCAAACAACCCGAAGCGCTCCTCGATGCCTTCATCGGTTTGGACGATCCAAACGCGGCTCTCGTTTTTGTCGGCGACGGACCGGTAAAATCCGACTTGCGCGCGCGCGCTCAGCGCAGTCCCCAAGCGCAGGTCCACTTTCTTCCCTTCGCCAACCAAAGCGAAATGCCGTCACGTTACGCGCTCGCCGACTTGCTCGCCCTGCCGTCGCGCGGCGCCTATGAAACCTGGGGACTTGCGGTGAACGAGGCCATGCACCTCGGTGTGCCCGCCCTGGTCAGCGACCATGTCGGGTGTCAACGCGATCTCGTGGAAGACGGAAAGACCGGCTGGGTTTTCTCGGCCGAAGACCCCGGATCGTTGCGGAGCAAATTGCGCGAAGCCTTGTCTGCCCTCCGGCAACCCGCCCAGGCCTCGGCCCTTCGCGACCATGTGCACGATCGTATCGCCCACTTCACCTACGCTCAGACCAGTGCGGGCTTGCAGGCCGCCCTCGCGTACGCGCTGCACTAAATCACCGTGGCGCGTATTGACTCCACCGCTACATCAGCAGCCATGACCGCGGCAGACTCGACGCGCCCGTCTTCCGATCGTTCACTGACCGAACGGTTGGCTTTTTTTCATCTGCTCTTGTTGCTGCTTTTCTCGTCCTGGGCTTTGGGTGGAAATATCGGGTGGGCGCAGCGCATGTTGTGCTGGGCTGGATCGGCCGGCGCGGTCATCACGGTCATTGAAGGTTCGCGGCGGTTTCGTTCCGGTCATGGCTCGCTCAAGCCTTTTTGGATTTTGTTGCCCTGGTTTCTCTTCAACGTGCTCGTCACGCTGAGCACGCTTCATCCCAGCTTCCGCTCCGTCCGTATCGAGGGCGCAGATGTGCTTTTGCCAACCGCTGTGCCGGCCTACCTGCCAAGCACCGCTCGGGCGGATCTGACGTGGCGCGCTCTTTGGTTATTCGACGCTCTCTTTTTGCCGACGTTCAACCTGCTTCTCGCCTTCCGGAGCCGGCAACTCGTGCGAGCGCTTCTGCTCATCTTTTCCGGCAACGCGGTCGTGCTCGCCATCTTCGGCACGTTGCAAAAATTGACGAAGGCGGACGGGCTTTTTTTTGGACGCATCCACTCTCCGAATACAAGCTTCTTCTCGACTTTCATCTACGACAATCATTGGGGCGCCTTTGCGGTTCTCGCGATCGCCGTCGGGCTCGGACTGATTTTCCGGCGCTGTCATTTTGCGAGCACGCGGGAGTTCATCAACTCACCCGCATTCGGCGGTTCGGTCGCCATTCTCCTTCTCGCGGCCAGCGTTCCGCTCAGTTCGTCCCGTTCGTGCACGGCTCTGGTCCTGATGTTGCTGGGCGCCGCGCTCCTGCACGCGTTGCGCCGGATCGTCGCCAGTCAACGGGAGCGTTCCGACACGAGTTATCGCCCGCTGCTCGCGATCTTCTTCGTCAGCAGCGTGACCTTCGTGGCGATCTACGCACTCGCGCGTCCCGTGATTCTAAAACGGGTCGAACAAACCCGCGAGCAGATCGAAACATTCCAGAAAACGCATTCGTTGGGGACGCGACCACAACTATACCGCGACACGTGGAAAATGGCGTCCGAACGTCCTCTTTTTGGTTGGGGACTCGGTAGCTATGGCACCGTTTTTACCCGCTATAACACCCAGGTCGCGGTTGATCGGTTGCCCCAATATTACGAGGACGCTCACTCGGATTGGCTGCAGGCGATCGCCGAAACCGGCTGGATTGGGGGAATCTTTCGCGCCTTCATCGTCATTGTCTCCGCCCTCACGCTCTTTCGTTCCCGCCCCTGGCGTTCGACCACCTGGTATTCGCTTTTCGGATGCGGGTTGATCCTACTTTACGCCTGGATTGAATTTCCCTTTGGCAATGTGGCCGTCACTCTGGCATGGTGGACTTGTTGGTTTAGTGCCGTTCGTCTCGCGCAGCTCGATGCCCGCGAGGCCCCGCCCTGAACGATGTTTTCCGTCGTTATCCTTACCCTCAACGAAGAGAAAAACCTGCCGATCTGCCTCGCAAGCGCGCGCAGTTCGGATGACGTCGTGGTCCTCGATTCCGGTTCGACCGATCGCACTGCCGCCATCGCAGCGGCCGCGGGAGCGCGGGTGGTGGTTAACCGCTTCGAAAACTTCGCCGCGCAACGCAACTACGCCGATCGCACCATCGCATTTAAATACCCATGGGTCTTCCATCTCGACGCGGATGAGCAACTCACGCCCGAACTCGCCCGGCGGTGCAGCCAAATTGGCGAAACCGACCCTGCCGACGTCGACGGTTTCTGGGTTGCACCCCGAATGCTGTTTCGGGGTCGCTGGATTCCTCATTGCACCGATTTTCCGGCATACCAAGCCCGCTTCGTCCACGCCTCGCGGTTCTCGTTCGTCCAGGTCGGACACGGTCAACGGGAAGCGCCCACGATGCGGATGCAAACGATCTCAGAAAATTACCTGCACGACCTTTCCGCTGATGGGGAAACGGCGCTCGCGGCCAAACATCAGCGTTACGCGCGCCAAGAAGCCGCCGCGTTTCTCGCTCGCGGAGACGTATCCTCGGTATCGCCTTCCGGACTTTTCGCGAAAACTCCACTCGAACGGCGACGCGCGTTGAAGGCTTTGAGTTCACGTCTTCCTGCGCGCGGCTCCCTGCGCTTCGTCTATCAATATCTCTTGCGGCGTGGTTTCTTGGATGGCGGGGCCGGTTTTGCCTATTGTCGATTGATGGCGAAGTATGAGGCCTGGATCGGCCAAGAAATCGCGAAACAGCGTCGAAGTCTGAGATGATGACCTCACGTCGAGTCATCTTCATCAACCGGTTCTATTGGCCCGACTCTCCGGCCACGGCGCAGTTGTTGACTGACTTGGCCGAGGCGCTCGCCGCTCGATCGGTCTCGGTAATCGTCGTGACCACGGGCACCTCGAAGATGCCGGCTGCCGAGACGCATCGCGGGGTTGCCATTGTCCGACTCAGCCAGCGCCAACTTTATCCCGCATCGCTTTGGCGGCGGATGCGAGATTGCGAGCAGTTTCGCCGAGGCGTTCGCGCCTGGCTCGAAGGGAATTTGGAAAAGGAGGACATCCTGGTCAGCCTGACCGATCCACCGCTGATCGGAGTTACCGTAACGAAAATGGCCCGACGCAAAGGCGCGCGAATGATTCATTGGGTCCAGGATATTTTTCCGGAGATCGCGGCCAACGTATTCGGAATTCCCCTACTCAACTTGCTGCGCGCCTCCCGCGACCAGGCCTGGCGTGGGGCCAGCCTTTGCGTCACGCCGGGGGAAGCGATGCGCGACTTCATCGTCGCGCGCGGTGTCCCTCAGGCCCGCACGATCGCGATTCCAAATTGGGCGCCAGTGGGCCTGGCTCCCGTTTCGGCCGAGACCGTTGCGGCCTGGAAGGCGCGCCACCAACTGGCGGACAAATTCGTCGTGATGTATTCCGGCAACTTAGGCCGAGCGCACGATTTCAACTGGTGCGTTCCTCTCGCCGAAACGTTTCGGAACGATCCGCGGATCGTTTTCGCGTTCGTAGGCATGGGGCCGCGTCTCGCAACATTGGAAGCGGCGGTGGCAGAAGCGGGCTTGGCTAACGTCCACTTCCTGCCCCCAGCGCCGCGGGCCGACCTTGCCGCCCTTCTCAGTGCGGGCGACGTCCACGTCGTCTCGATCCGCGCCGGTTGCGAAACTCTGGTTTTCCCCAGCAAGCTCGCCGGCATCTCCGCCGTCGGGCGTCCAACGCTGGTCATCGGCCCGACGGGAAGCGAACCAACTCGTCTCGTCACCACCGCGGGTTGGGGCCGCGGGTTCTCCCCAACCGACATCACGGGCATGAATGCGCTCTTGCGGGACTGGATGGACCATCGCTCCATGCTCCACGCCTTGAGCGAGCGAGCTCTCGCCGCTTCGCCACAGACCCAGTTCAATCTCGCGCTTTCGGCCTGGGAACAGATCCTTCTCGCTAACGATGACTCATCAGGAGCCGTTAAATTAGTTCCCGCCGCGTCATGACCAATCCGCGACGCGCCACCCTCGTTTTTCTCAGTCTCGACATCGCGTCCGTCGCGGTCGTGCTCAACGTGATTGCGTGGCTTCGGGGCATTTTGGATTTCAGTGGCCTCATCTTGACGCCCTTGTTCGTTCCGATTGCGGCGGTCTTGATCGCGCTGTATTTGATCGATGGGTACCGATTGCGGACCGACATGCTGAGCCTGGACTATGCCAGCCAGCACGCGATCGCGCTGCTCTCCGCCATGGCTGGGGCGCTGCTCCTCACGTTCGTAATCATGCCGTTCGGCTACCCGCTGCAACAGAGCCGCACGGTCCTCGCGTCGACTTTCATCGCCCTCATCCCATTGACGCTGGGATATAGAAGACTGCTGAACGGATATTACCGGCACTTTCGCGCGACGCGCAGCATCGTTTTCATCGGCGACCAAGCCAGCGCCTCGACCTTCAAGCGAGAATGGGACCGAATCGGCATGCTCCAGCCCTTGCTCTTCGCCAGCGGGCAAACGGGAACGACGGTCCCGCCCATGGATCTGCCTGCCGGAGCGCCTTTGCCCTTTTCGGAAATCATTTCACGGATGCGCCGCGGGGATCTACTGGTCGAAGCCATGGTCATTCGCGAATCGAACCGCGCGGTCAATGCGGACGTGTCGCAGCACTTGGTCGACCTCTATTTCAGCGGGACCCCGACCTACACCCTGGAGTTATTTCATCAGGTTTACTGGCGAAAAATTCCTCTCTATCGGCTCAATCAAACGTGGCTCTTTCAGGAAGGCTTTCGCGTGGCGCGCGAACCTGTCTTCGAGCGGCTGAAGCGCGTCACCGATGTCGCGCTCGCGCTCTTCGGGCTAATGGTATTCAGCCCAGCCCTACTGGTTATCGCCTTTGCGATTTGGGCGGAAGATCGCGGCGCCGTTTTCTTCACGCAGACGCGAATCGGGAAATTTCGCCTGCCATTCAAATTGTACAAATTCCGCACCATGCGACCCAGCCCCGCTGGCGACCCGTATGCGCAGGCTGGTGACATGCGCGTGACCCGCGTCGGCAAATTCCTGCGCTCCTCGCGATTGGATGAATTGCCCCAGCTCATCAACGTGCTCCGCGGTCAGATGAGTTTAATCGGTCCACGCGCCGAATGGGACCGGCTTGTTGAAGAATATGAGAAGTTAATTCCTTCTTACCACTTTCGTCATCTCGTCCGCCCTGGAATCACAGGTTGGGCCCAGGTTAACTATCCTTACGGCGCGAACCTTCAGGACACGGAGCGAAAGCTCGAATACGATCTGTACTATATCCGACACTTCTCCTTCCGGCTCGATGCATCGATCGTTTTAAAAACGATTCATGTGATGCTCGGTGCCAAAGGTCGATAGGCGGCAGAATCCACGCGGCGAGTTGCATTCGCTTCCTCGACGTGGAAGGGTTTTCCTTTCAGCCGTTCTGGCGAAGATCCTATGACTTCTTACGACTTCATCGTTATCGGTGGCGGCAGCGCTGGCTTTAATGCGGCTCGTGTTGCGCACGGCCTAGGAAAAAAGGTCGCGATCGTCGACCACTCCAATCCCCTCGGAGGCCTTTGTATTTTACGCGGATGTATGCCGTCAAAGACGCTTCTCTACATGGCGGAGGTGCTGCATCTCGCAAAAAAAGGATCGGTGTTTGGTTTAAAGATTCCCGAAGCCAAACCCGACATGAAGGCGATGCACGCGCGTAAGCTGAAAATTATCGAAGAATTCGCGAAGCATCGCGAACAGCAGTTGCTCTCAGGCAAATACGACCTCTTGCGAGCCAAGGCTCGCTTCGAAGACGCGCACACCCTCTCGCTCAGCGATGGCAGAAAAATTCGCGGCGAAAAAATTCTGATCGCAACCGGCTCTGTCGTCAGCGTTCCACCAATTCCAGGTCTCGAAGAAACCCCAGCGTGGACCAGCGACGAAGTGCTGGAACTGGATTTCGTTCCCGAGAGCGTGATTATCCTCGGCGCTGGAATCGTGGCGTGTGAGCTCGGCCAATTTCTCACGCGCATCGGGACGAAAGTGACCTTGATTCAACGCGGCCCCGAGTTGCTCTCGGGACATTCTCCCGACGCCAGCGGCGTGGTTCGCCAGGCCTTCCGCGACGAAGGGATGGAAGTCATTTGCGGCACGCGGCTCGATCAAATCTCGGGCGATGCGCATCGCGTCGTGGTGACGTACACGAAGGACGGCGAAACGGTGACAAAAAGCGCCCGCTACCTTTTCAACGCGCTGGGCCGTGAGCCGAATACGGAGTCGCTCAATCTCGAAGCAGCCGGGGTCGAACTGGATTTGAAGAAGCGGATCAAAATCAATCGGTTTCAACAAACAACAACGCCTCACATTTATGCCAGTGGCGACGTTTGCGGACCGCATGAAATCGTCCACATCGCCGTGGCGCAGGGCGAACTTTCCGCTCGGCACGCCTTTGGTGTTCCTGACCTCAAACCGATCAACGAAGATCATCTGCTCCACGTGGTTTTCACCGACCCGCAGTTGGCCTCGATCGGCTTAACCGAGCGCCGTTTGAAAGAGCGAAACCAGCCCTATCTGGTGGCCAGCTATCCCTTCAACGACCACGGTAAATCCATCTTGATGGATGAAAACTACGGCTTCGTGAAGGTCGTGGCCGATCCGGACGACGGGCGGATTTTGGGAGCCGAAATCGTCGGCAGAGACGCCGGCGAGTTGATCCACTGCTTTAGCGGGCCCATCGCAATGAGAGCAACGGTTCACGATCTGCTCCAAGCGCCGTGGTATCACCCCACGCTCGCCGAGATCATTACTTACCCGCTGGAAGAGATCGCGGAAAAAATCGCGGAACAGAAGAAGGCCTAACCGCGAAGATGAGCCGCTTAAACGCATAACCGCATTCGAGGGTAAACGTCCCCTCGCGCATTTTAAACGAAGGCCCGCGTTCTCACGAACGCGGCTTGTGGCTCGGACGGCTAAGGTGAGTGAAAGACGACGAAGGTAAGGGAAACACGTAACGAGGTTCGAAGTCCGTCCGTTTAGAGACGAGCACAACGAGATTTGAAGTACGTGGGAAAAGTCACGCGTAACGAAGTTCGAAATCCCGTGTTAAAAGAAGAGCGCAAGGGAATTCCAAGTCCCCGGATCACGACGTGCATCGCGGAATTTTGGGTAGCCGCCTTCGTGAGAACGCAGGCCCTGCGCGCTGCTATGGTTAAGGCCCGCGTTCTCACGAACGCGGCTCCGCATCCATCGTAGGTCTGCTCAAATCTAACTCTCCTTTCGATCCTAACTGGGCCTTCAACAGATCCTGATTCAAGATTGGATCTACATGGCCTCCTGTAGCGCCAAGGCCACATCCACGCGCTTCTCGTAGATCGCTTTTCCAATAATCACGCCGTCGAGGTTGGCGTGAGTCCTTGCCAGGCCGCGCAGAGCGCCCACATCCGACTGCTGCGAAACGCCGCCCGAAGCGATCACGTTGCAACGGACGCCTTCCAGCATCGCTTGTTGCGCCGACAGATTCGGACCCGTCATCATGCCATCCGTGCCGATGTCCGTATAAATCAAGGTGCGCACGCCGATCTTATCCATGCGCTGAGCCAATCCCAGCGCGCTTGTTGCGGTCGTGTCGACCCAGCCCTTGACCGCGACCTGCCCGTTTTTCGCGTCGATCCCGACGGCGATGCGATCACCAAAAACGCGCACCATGTCCGCGACAAATTCTTCGCTTTCGGCCGCGCGCGTTCCGATCACAATGCGCGTTGCGCCGATGCCAATCGCGCGCTCGATCGCAAGGCGCGAACGCATGCCGCCACCGAGTTGAATTTTCATACCGAGCGACGCGATCGCGCGAACCACGTTGAGGTTTTTCGACTCGCCAGAAAATGCGCCATCAAGGTCGACGACGTGAACCCAACCCGCACCGGCCTTTTTAAACTCGGCCGCGACCTCGGCAGGATTTTCCGAGTAGACGGTTTCTTGGTCGGCACGCCCCTGCGTGAGACGTACACAACGACCGCCACGAATATCGATTGCCGGATAAATGGTCATGAGAGGCGATTGGTTTCCGACAATTCGGCGGCGATGCAAAGGAAAATTTTCATCGACGGGACGTCATGAGAAATAATTTTGCACCGTTGCGCAATTCAGCGAGGGTGGACGCATGTCAAAGCACGCTGCCCCGAAGTTTCTCGTCGACCTCTTGCGCGCCCGCTCTCCTTCCGGCTACGAGTTCGAAGCTCAAAAAGTCTTCGACGACTACGTCAAACCCGCCGCAGACCGCTACGCCCGTGATGCAATCGGCAATCGGATCGCGACGCTGAATCCCGAGGGCGATCCGATTTTGATGTTCGCCGGACACATGGATGAGTTGGGGCTGATTATCACGTATGTTAACAAAGAGGGATTTATCTATTTTGACACCATTGGCGGCCATGACCGGGTCATGATTCCGGTTCGACGAGTGATTATCCAAACCGCCAACGGTCCGGTTAAAGGTGTTACCGGCAAACGCGCGATCCACCTTATGGATGAGGCCGATCGGAAGAAGGTACCCGAGCGCCACGAGATCTGGATCGATATCGGAGCGAAATCGAAAAAAGACGCACTCGCACGGATCGCTATCGGCGACGTCGCGACGTACGATCATGAATTCGAATTGCTGCACGGGAGCGTTGGTGTCGCTCGCGCATTCGACAACAAAGCAGGGGCTTACGTCGTTGGCGAAACGCTGATCCGTTTGGCTGAGCACAAGAAGAAGCTCGAAGCCTGCGTCGTCTCGGTCGCGACAGCCCAAGAAGAAATCGGCGTCCGCGGAGCGACCACGGCGGTGTATTCAGTTAACCCGCACATCGCGATCGCGATCGACGTGAGCCACGCGACCGACCATCCCGATTGCGACAACCGCAAATTCGGCGAGAGCAAACTAGGCGGCGGTCCCTTGATTTGTCGCGGACCGAATATCAATCCGAAGGTTTATCAACGCCTGATCAAAGCAGCGGAAAAACTTAAAATTCCCTATCAAAACGAAGCCGATCCTCGTCCGACAGGCACGGATGCACGAGCGTTGCAGATGGGTCGCGGCGGCGTGGCAACGGGCCTGGTCTCAATCCCACTTCGCTATATGCATACCCCGAGCGAGATCGTCGACCTCGAGGATGTTGAAGCAACGGTGCAATTGCTGGTGGAATTCGCGCTCTCGCTCGAAAAGGGCGATTACGAGCACTGGTGAGCAAGTTCAGAACGTGGCCGCGTTCATAAGAACTCGGTTTGGAGACATTGCTACGCGCAGGGCCCGCGTTCCCACGAACGCGGCCACATTCGGCATTAGGTCACGCTGGGTCGCGCCTCGAAAGTCTAGATGTACGCCTCGCCTGCGTAGTGCTTTCTCCCCTACACGCGCAAAAAAGCCGCGCCTTTCGGCGCGGCTTAAGCAATCATCACATCATCATCCTACTCTAACCTGACACAGACTATTTAACGTCTGGCCTTGCGGCGCAGAAAGACGAGGCCGCCGAGGACCGCCGCGCCAGCGAGACCGTACGTGGACGGTTCAGGAGCGGGAGGGAGATCGGGCTCGAAGCCGGTGAAATGGAGTTCGGTGCCGCTGCCATCGCAGGCCGAGTTACCGTAGGTGCTGCCGCCAAACGTATCAGCGAAGATCTGGCCGTTGATATCCGTGTTGCTGGCATCATAGACATTGAAGTCGGCGGCCAGAATCGAACCGTAGAAAGCACCGCCGTTGCCGATGGTGATCGAGCCCGGGTGCGCCGTTGACCCACCTTCAATGTTCCAGAGCAGTCGGCTGTCGCCGGTGCCGGAATTGAAATTGATTCCCGAACCCTCACCGAACAGCGTCTTCCCGTTCGCGTTTTCAACGTTAACCACGAAATCAAGACCCGTGGGCACATTGATCGAAATATTGCTGAAGCTATGACCGTTGTATTTGTTGCCCGACAACAAAGTCATATCGAGGTCGAAGAACACGACACCCGACGGAGTGGTCGGAGCGAGAAATTCGAGATTACCGCCGACGACTTTGATCGTGCCGGTCGCAGTCGCCGAGGCGAGCGAAGTCGAGACCGTTGCCATCGACGTTTGCAGCGAGCTGAAGTTGACATTCGGATTCTTCGTCCGCGGATCGACGTCAGCCGTCGCAGAAGACGAACCAATTTCCGTCAGAACCGTGGCGCTCCCCTTCTTGAGATTGTCGGTCGTGCCGTTCCAGGTGTAACCACTGCTATTCGTGAGGTGCGGCAGAGCGGCAAAACCATTTTGCAACTGAATCGGAGAATTGCTGCTATCCGTGAGGTTGCCCGCGACATAAAGCGTCGGAGTGGTGCTCGTCTTCACCGCATTGCTCGTCAACTTCGTCGCAATGGCGGCTCCGCCGATCGTCAAATTGCCGCCGATCTCGAGGCCGCCTTCGACGTCCCCGAAATTGTTCATCGAAGCATTGCCGACAGTGACTAGATTATAATTTCCAACCGTCGTGTCGAACAACGACAGATCAGTGTAAGCCTGAGCGGTGGTCAGGTTCGCATGGGCTATGCCGGCTCCCGTGAGAGCGCTCACAAGGGCGAGAAAATGGTGACTACGAGATGTCATGATGCATGTGAATTGCTGGTCTCGTCCTAGGGTGTCAACCTGCGAGGAAGGCAAATGCAGTTCAGTAGCATCAAATGAAAACGTTCAACTCCTTGCAAATGCGGGCTTTAACAAATGGTTTTTACAAAACCGAGCGGCCTTAAAACCCTGTTTCGCATTAGGGTTGCATAAGTGGAATCCCCTACAAGTTCTTTGCGTTTCCCACGAGAAATGGGAAACCCCGCACGTTTTACTTTTTTTTAAGCAAGGGGACGGACGCGGCCGTCCCCTTCAAGGGTCCTTTCGATCCGCGGCGCCAACCCAGCGACTTTACGCCGCGTCTTGAGTGCTCTCGCTCTTGCTCGCTTTGCGGAGCGTGGGGCGTCGTTTGCCGGCTACGACGGCGGCGTCGATCACGACTTCCGTCACGTCATCGCGCTGTGGCAATTCGTACATCACCTCGAGCATGAGGTTTTCCATGATCGAACGAAGGGCGCGAGCTCCGGTTTTCAGTTCGATCGCTTTCAGAGAAATTTCCTTCACCGCATCGGAGGTGAAACGCAGGCGGACCCCGTCCATCGCGAACAGTTTCGAATACTGTTTCACCATCGCGTTTTTCGTCTTCAGCAAAATCTTTTCGAGGTCGGCCACCTTCAATTGATCGAGCACCGATACGACCGGCAAACGACCGATGAATTCCGGAATCATGCCGAAGCGAATGAGATCTTCCGGCGCGATTGCCTTCATCATTTGCTCCGGATTGATGGAGATTTGATTTTGGGAATTGATCGCGGAGAATCCGACGCTGCGCTGGCCCATGCGACGCTGGACGATTTGGTCAAGGCCGACGAAAGCTCCGCCGCAGATGAAAAGAATATTGGCCGTGTTAACCTGCACGTATTCCTGATTCGGGTGCTTGCGCCCGCCTTGTGGAGGAACATTGCAGACCGTCCCCTCGAGAATTTTCAGCAACGCTTGCTGTACGCCTTCACCGGATACGTCCCGAGTGATAGACACATTCTCGGTTTTGCGGCCGATCTTGTCGATTTCGTCGATATAGATGATGCCGCACTCGGCTTTCTTCACGTCGTAATTGGCAGCCTGTAGTAGCCGCAGCACTACGTTTTCGACGTCTTCGCCAACGTAGCCCGCTTCCGTCAACGTGGTCGCATCCGAGATCGCGAAAGGAACATCGAGAATTTTCGCGAGCGTGCGCGCCAGAAGCGTTTTGCCCGAGCCGGTGGGGCCGAGCAGCATGATGTTGCTCTTCTCGACTTCGACTTCGGAAAATTCCGGGGAAAGTGTGCTCCCGTCGCGAGTCGACTGAGTACCGTCGAAAAGGAGCCGTTTGTAATGGTTATAGACAGCGACGGAGAGAACTTTTTTCGCGTGATCTTGGCCGATGACAAAATCATCGAGATGGCGCTTAATTTCCGCGGGCTTGATCAATCGCACCGTCGGTTTGCTGTCGACGGACGGCGCCTTCACTTCGCGGTCGATGATCGTCTTACAGACGTTCACGCAGGAGTCGCAGATGTAGACTCCTGGACCGGCAATGATCTTCTTCACTTCCGCCTGTGATTTTCCACAGAAGGAGCAAAGGGTCATGCGTGAAGATTTAGCCATAGTTGAATCCTGAAAATGAAAGTGAGGGTGTCGAGGTAGGATTACAGACCACGCCCCTAGAAAACGTTGCGCGCATCCATATTCCGACCCGTCAGTATCGTTATCGGCACGAGACGACCCGCGCCGAAGCCTCGGAACGACTCTTTACGACCGTGTACGAGGAAAAAACCGTACGTGAAAACCACTGGTTTTCAACTAACCACGTCAGTCTCGCGGCAGAAATCGGCCGAAAAAAAGGCGCCCGGAAACAATCCGAGCGCCCAAATCTTACGAATCTTTAGCGAGCGAGCGACCCTAGTTTAGGCCGCGGTGACAACCGCCAGCTTCGCATTCGCTTCACGAGTCGATTCCACCACGGTATCAACGATGCCGTAGTTCTTCGCCTCGATCGCGCTCATGTAGTAATCGCGATCGGAGTCTTTCTCGACTTGCTCCGGGGTTTTGCCGGTGTGCTTGGAGATGACTTCGTTGAGGGTCTGGCGCCAACGCAGAATTTCTTTTGCTGCAATCGCAATGTCGGCCGTCTGACCGCCCGCACCACCTGAGGGTTGATGAATCATCACCCGGCTGTTGGGCAAAGCGAAGCGCTTACCCTTGGTGCCAGCCGCGAGAAGCACCGTGCTCATGCTAGCTGCCATACCGATGCAGTACGTGACGATGTCACACTGCAAAAAGTTCATCGTATCATAAATCGCCATGCCGCCCGTCACGACGCCGCCGGGCGAGTTGATATACAGATGGATATCCTTTTTCGGATCTTCCATCTGCAGAAACAACATCTGCGCGATGACGACGTTGGCCACATTGTCGTCGATCGGCGTGCCGATGAAGACAATGCGGTCCTTGAGCAGCCGCGAATAAATGTCCATCGAACGTTCACCGCGACCGGTGTTTTCGAGGACAATGGGAACGTAGTAGCTCACAAATCTCCTTGGGTTATTCTACCGTTAAGACTTCTTTTCAGATGTCGTGACGGTAGCCCGGGAGACAAGTAAATCAAGGGTCTTGTCCAGAATGATCGACTGCTGGACGGACCGCAGACGGTTGCGATCCTTGGTCAGATCTTTGACGATCTTTTCCGGACGCGCGTTCTGCGCGTTGGCTTCGCGGTAGACGAACATGTCGAGATCTTGTTCGGTCGCGGCGACCTTTTCCGCTTCCGCGATCTTGGCCAAAATCAGACGGCTCTTCACGCGTGTCTGTGCAGCTTGTTGAGCGCCGGCGATGATCTGGTCTTTATCTTTTTCCAACTGCTGCTGCGTGATTCCGCGGCGCATGTTTTCGTCGACAAAGCCGCGCAGCACATTCTGCGTTTCTTCTTCGATCAAACTCTGCGGCACCGGAAATTCGACCTGAGCGTTTAACGCCTCGGTGATCTGACGGCGTTGATTCTGGCGATTCTCGTACTCTTTACGCGCTTTGAGATTATTGCGAATTTTCGACTTCAACTCGTCGAGGTTCGCGGCCTGTTGAGCCTTCAAGAAATCGTCGTTGATTTCCGGCAGCACGCGTTCGCGCACTTCTTGAATCTCGACGGCGTAAGTAGCCGTTTTGCCGGCGAGCGCGGGTACCGCTTGGAAGTCTGCCGGGAACGTCACGGTGATGTCCTTTTTGTCGCCTTTGCTCAACCCAGCGAGTTGCTTGCCGAGGCCGGGAATGAGGCCTTCGTTCTCGCCTTCAACTTCTTCCCACGTCTGGGGGACTTTGCCATAAATTTGTTTCTCTGGAGCGATCTCGAGGATCGGCTTGTCCTCAACTTTGCCTTCGTAAGCGAGCTTCACGTAGTCACCCTTTTGGCTCGCACGTTCTGCCACCTTGAAGTCCGCGCGTTCAGCGCGAAGGCTTTCGATAATCGCGTCGATCTCGGCGTCGGTCGGATCGGTGGGCGCGACTTCGGTCTTCAGCGCGGAGTAATCCGGAACTTTGAACTCAGGACGAATATCGAGCGTGAAGGAAATTGTCGCCGGTTTATCCGATCCGATTTCGCCGGGCTTCACATCCGTGAATGAAATGACGTCGAGCTTCGATTGTTCGATGCCGCCGCGGTAGGCTTTGCTCACCACGCGTTGTTTGAAATCTTCATCGATTTCCTTCGCGTGCCGCTTTTGAACGAGGTGGGCGGGGGCTTTGCCGGGGCGGAAGCCAGGCAGACGAGCCATCTTGGAGAATTCGGCCAGGCTGGCCTTGTGCTCCACCGCGACTTCATTGGCGTCGAGGGACACGACGAGATTTTTGCGGACTTCGGAGACGTCTTGGATTTCGATGTTCACGGTAAATAAACCTTGTTTCTTTTGGGAATCTGACAACTTACGGAACCGCTGTCTCGGCGGTCAATGCCGGATTCTCGGCCGCCATCAGCACAGCCTTTTCTTGAGTTCGTCGCCGAGACCAGAAAGCGTGCTCCGCTCGATGTTCAGCCTCCGGCAAATCCTGGCGCAGCACTCGCCTGTCCTGCTAATCGACTCCTCTTCCACCCTGATCCAGGTTGGGCTCTGGACGAACGCGCAAGCCGTTGCTTGGGAAGCAGCCGAAAGAGAGGCAGGGACGGGCGTATTCGCGTCGACCGAAAATCTTCTTCAGGCCGCGGGCGTCAGCTTAACCCAGATCGAAGCTTTTATTTTTTGCGCAGGACCCGGTTCAGTTCTCGGAATTCGGACCGCTGCCGCAGCGATTCGAATCTGGAACACCCTGCGCCCTCGACCGGTTTTCAGTTTCACGAGTCTCGAATTGGTGGCTCATTTTGAAAAAACGAAACGCGCAGGATCAGCGTTCTCCGTGATCGCCGATGCGCGCCGCGAGACCTGGCATCAGATCCAAGTCGATGAACGCGCAAACATATCTCCCTTGCGCCGCGTTCCTGCGACCGCGCTTACGGGCACTCTGTTAACACCAACCTTTTTCCGGCATTGGGCGCCGCTCCCCCCTGCGGTCGAAAACGTTTCATATCACACCGGAGCGATGCTTGAGACGCTGAATGACGCGCCCCTCTTTTCGGAAAACTTGGATCCGGATGCTTTTCTTCACGAAGCGCCCTCGTATTTGACTTGGACGCCGCAAATTCACCGCGCGCCCTCAACCTCATGAGTACGTTGACCACTTCGCGGCTGCCGCTTCGCTGCTGGGCCGAAATCGATCTCGCCGCACTTGAACGCAACCTGCGTCTCATCCGCGCGTCGCTGCCTGCGCATATGCGCTATGTCGCGGTCGTGAAAGCGGACGCCTACGGCCATGGGCTCCAGCAAACCGCCGCGCGATTGATGCATGCCGGCGCCGATTTATTTGCAGTCGCGAATCTCGCCGAAGCCGCCGCGCTTCGCGAAATCGGCCTGGGCTGGCCCATTCTGCTGCTTAGCCCGATGCTGCCCGAGGAGGACGCGTATCTGGCCGACCACGATCTGATCGCAACCGTATCTTCGGGTGACGAAGTTCAACGCTTCAACAAAGTCGGAGCCGACAGCGGCAGGCCCGTCACGGTCCATTTAAAAATCGACACGGGGATGGGCCGGCTCGGCGTGTGGCACGAGGAGGCGGAGAAATTATACGCCGAAATTCAAAATGCCCCGAACGTGAAACTCGGCGGCGTGTTCACGCATTTTTCCAGTCCTGACGACGATCCGCGTTTCACCGCCGAGCAGCGCCGCCGTTTTCTGGCCGCTCTGAGTCGCTGCCCGGGAATCGAACTGAGCCAACTGTTCGTCCACGCCGACAATAGTGCCGGGCTCGAAACGTTGGAAGGCGCCGGGCCGTTCAACGCTGTTCGCATCGGTCTGCTCCAATTCGGCATTCTGCCTCACCCCCATTCTCTCCTCGCTCAAGTGCATGCGGAGCCCGTATTCAGTTTCCGGACACGCGTCGGATTGGTGAAAAAACTTCCGGCGAATACGACCGTGAGCTACGGCCGAACGTATTCACTCAAACGCGACAGTCGGATCGCGATCCTCACCGCCGGCTACGCCGACGGCATCGCGCGAGCCCTGAGCAACCGCGGTGCGGTCATCATTCGCGGTGCACGTTGTCCCATTTTGGGACGAGTCACGATGGATCAGACGATCGTGGACGTGACCGACGTTCCTGGAGTCGAACGTGGAGATGAAGCGGTGTTGGTCGGAAAACAGGGATCCGCGGAAATCACGATCACGGAATTCAGTCGCTGGGCCGACACGATCCCCTGGGAAACGCTTTGCTCGGTGACCAAACGCGTGCCGCGCTTGTATAAGACGTCCCTGGGACTATAGCATCGCTCTGGGATCGCGGAATGGTTGTCCCTTCGTCTCGGTCCGCTGGATGACAACCCAACCCCGCTGCACTCTCCATCCTAAGAGGCCGGATGTCCCCGGGGGCAAGAACGTCCGCGCCCGCAGATGAAAGGGGTGAAACCTTGGCGCGGCTTCGGCGTCACTCTTAACCATGGACTCCTCCCCGCCTCCGTCCGTCGTCGCTTCACCGTGGGCTCCTCTTCCCGCCGCCGATTGGAATGAAGTAACGGCTCGGCACTTGCTCACCCGGGCCGGTTGGAGCGCCCGCCAAGAAGATCTCAATCGCGCAATCGATGAGGGCGTCGAGAAAACGTTCGAACGTTTTTTTCCCTCGTCCATCACCGCTTTTGTTCGTCCCCAGCGCGTTGAAACGATCCGCACCGGCGAAATCGAACTCGAAGAGCGGCTCATCCATGCGCCGCAAGACACCAAAAAAATCGAACGCCGGGAATTTCAACAGCACTTTCACGGAGCTTATCAGGATCTGGTTTCGAAGTGGTTGACGTTCGCCGCTCAGCCCACGGTTTCCGCCCAGGAGAAATGGGTGCTCTGTTTAAGCGACGTCTATGTCGTCGCCTACGGGAAAGTCCGCAATCCTTGGTCGCTCTATCAGCACCACGCGACAATTCGCGAACACGCCTATGGTCCCGCACCCGTGTTGAGCAAAGCGATCTCGCGCACGCCAGCCATGATCGAGTTCCTCGATTTGAAGGATAACAAGAAAGACGCGCCGAACGAAAACTTTGCCCGCGAACTCTTCGAATTGTTTGTACTTGGCGAAGGCAACTACACCGAAGCAGACATCAAAAATGCGGCGCGCGCCTTCACTGGCTATCGCAGCCGCGGCGGAGACTTTTTCTTTGCGCGAAATCAACACGACTTCGGGACGAAAACCGTTTTCGGACACACCGGGAATTTCGATGGCGACGCGGTCATCGACCTCGCCTACCGAACGCCAGCCGCGCGCACCTTTCTCGCGAATGAAATGCTGCGCTTCTATCTGACCGACGAAAAAATCGATCCAAAGATTTTAACATCGCTCGGAGAGGCATGGGCGGCGGAGCAGTTTAATCTTCGTGGACTGCTGCGACTCGTCTTCACCAGCCGGTTTTTCTACACGCCGGCTTACCGCGGCAATTTTATCAAATCACCAATCCAATTCTACCTGGGTCTCCTCCAAGATCTTCAGCTCGATGTAAACCCAGTCGCGCGCCAGGTGGTAAGCGAGCTTCGGCAAATGGGGCAAATGCCTTTTAACCCGCCCAACGTCCGCGGCTGGGTCGGCGGTCGAAACTGGATCAGTTCCTCCACGCTCGGCGCCCGCCGTCAACTTGTGCAGTCGCTCTTCTCCCCACTCCAGCCCGATAGGCTCAATGCCGACGATCTCGTCGAAGTCAGGGCGGCGGAAGCAGAAGGACATCATCATTTTTCAGTCGAACCCGCGGACCTGGCGGCTTTCGCGCAAACGCCTCTGCCCGCGGGCCGGGGCGGCAGCGCGCACGCATCGGCGCGCGAACTCATTCGCACCTTCTTACCTTCGTCACCCGATTCCGAATACGAAAAATCGATCGCGCGCTCGCTGCATCCCACGAAGGACGGCGCGATCGATCCCGCCCGGATCAGCGGCGTCCTCCTATCCCTGCTGCAATCTCCCGATTATCAACTCTGCTAGTCATGCGAAACTTTTCCCAAATTCTGCCCACCACCCGTCGTGAGTTTTTGAGCTTTTCCGGTAAAGGCATTGGATTGCTCGCCTTCAGTCGTTTCGCCCCGTCATTCCTCGTTCAGTCCACCCTCGCCTCCACGCCCGCCCCAGAGAAAGACCGACCCATCCTCGTGATCGTGCAGCTCGCGGGAGGTAATGACGGTCTGAATACAGTGGTCCCGTTCGAAGATCCGCATTATTATCGACTGCGTCCGACACTCGCCGTCGATCGCGCGAAGGCGCTGACCTTCGGCGACAACGCCGCTTTTCAGACGGGCTGCGAACCGCTCCACGCGTTGGTCAAAGAAGGTCGGCTGGCCGTGATTCAAAACGTCGGCTACCCCAATCCCAACCGCAGCCACTTTCGCTCCACGGATATCTGGCAGACGGCCAGCGACAGCGAGCGCGTCATTGGCACCGGTTGGATCGGCCGCTACCTCGACAATGCTTGTTCAGGCATGCCCACGACCGATCGATCTCCTCTGGCCGTGCATTTGGCCAACGAAGTGCCGACCGCTTTTCTTTCCGAGCACGAACATCCAACCTTCGGGCTCAATGGCGATGGTCGCGTCAACGGCGGCCATCCCACTGCCTTGTTGGAAGAGCTGGCCCGCGTCCCAAATCCCACCGGCGCGAGTGAAAATGCGAGCTATCTCCGCCAAACGATGATGGACGCTCTGGTGACGGAGAAAAAAGTTCAGTCGGTTCTCAATGCCTATCAAACGAGTTCTCCGTATCCAAATAACGGATTCGCACACTCGCTCCGCAGCGTGGCGTCACTCATCGCCGCGCGCATGCCGACGCGGGTTTACTTCGTTTCTCTTCCCGGATTCGACACCCATGCGAATCAAGCTGGCCATCACCAAAAGCTGCTCGCGACCCTTTCAGAGAGCCTAGCTGCCTTTCAACACGATCTGGATCAACATGGTCTTTCTGACCAAGTGCTCACCATGACTTTTTCCGAATTCGGTCGGCGTCCGATGGAAAACGAAAGTCATGGAACCGATCACGGCACAGCCGCGCCGCTCTTTGCGATGGGGTCCAAGGTAAAAGCGGGGCTGCACGGCACGGCGCCTGATTTGAACTTGGCGGCCAACCAAGACCTCACCTTCACGACCGATTTCCGCCAAGTCTACGGCACCGTGCTCGATCGGTGGCTAGGCTGCCCATCGAAGGAAATTCTGGGCAAAGAATTCTCTCCGATCGATTTCATCGCATGAAAAAGCCCAACCGAGCTGTGGCTCAGTTGGGCGGTTAGAAATCGAGAAATGCGGCGTTATTTGCCGATACCGAAAGCGCGGAAACCGATTTCACGCACCTTCGCTAGATCGATGATGTTACGACCATCGAAAAGGAAAGCGGGCTTGGGCATGGCTGCGTAGATCTTGGCGTAGTCGAGCGTTTTGAATTCGTCCCACTCGGTCACCACCGCAATCGCGTGTGCGCCGACAGCGGCCTCATACGCCGACTTCGCAACGATCAGACGCGGATTGCTCACACCCTTGCCCAGCACGTCCGTGACGATTTCGTCCGCTGGAACCTTGGGGTCATAGACCACCACGTTTGCGTGTTCAGCCAAGAGATCGCGACAGATGTTAATCGCGGCGGATTCACGCGTGTCGTTGGTGTCTTTCTTGAAGGCGAAACCGAAGACAGCGATGCGCTTGTCGGCGACGGTATTGAACAACGTCTTCACGATCCGACCGCTGAAGCGGCGCTTTTGGTAATCGTTCATCTGCACCACGTGCTCCCAGTACGAAGCCACTTCTGGCAAGCCGAAGTGTTGGCAAAGATAGACCAGGTTCAGGATATCTTTTTGGAAGCAGGACCCGCCGAAGCCGACGGAAGCTTTCAGAAATTTCGGCCCGATACGGCTGTCTTTACCGATCGCGTTGGCCACTTCATCGACATCCGCTCCCGTCGCTTCGCAAAGCGCAGAGATCGAATTGATCGATGAAATACGCTGAGCCAAGAAGGCGTTGGCCACGAGCTTCGATAGCTCCGACGACCAAAGGTTGGTCGTGATGATGCGATCGCGGGGGACCCAGCGCGCGTAGACGTCGACCACCGTTTTAACCGCAGCATCGCCATCCGGCGTGCGCTCGCCACCGATGAGCACGCGATCTGGGCTGATCAAATCCTGAACCGCGGTGCCTTCCGCCAGAAATTCCGGATTCGAGAGGACGGAGAACTTAATCCCGCGAGTGTTGGCGCTGAGAATTTCTTTGATCGCTTCCGCGGTTTTGACCGGGATCGTCGACTTCTCCACGATGATCTTGGGGCCCGTGGCAACTTCCGCGATCGTGCGGGCTACGGACTCGATGTAACGCAGGTCGGCCGCCCGGCCGGCACCGACTCCGTAGGTTTTGGTCGGCGTATTGACCGCGACGAAAATAATATCGGCGCTCCGAATGCCTTCTGCGACGTCGGTCGAGAAGAATAAGTTCTTGCCTCGACGTTGCTTAACCACGTCATCCAATCCCGGCTCGTAGACCGGGAGTGAGTCAGAATTCCACGCGGCAATGCGGGCGACATTCATGTCGACGACAGTGACCGTGATATCCTGAGCCTTGAGGGCGATCATCGCCATCGTAGGACCACCTACATATCCAGCGCCAATGCAACAGATTTTCATAATTCGGGATTTCACCACCTTGGCCGCTCGGCTAGCGTTATCCAAGGCTCTTTTTCTCTTAAAATACCGTGAGGGCGACCCTGATTCGCATTAATGAAACTGATGCGCCACGCGACAAAAGCGTTCTCCGGCGAGCGCTAACTTATCCGCAGATAATACTCCAAAGCTCAGCCTAGCAGTGTCTTTTGCGGGGTGATCCCCGAAACAAAGTTCTCCCGGAACGTAAAGAACACCTTCTTTTATACAAGCGTGGCAGAAAGCTCCATTTAACCCTAAATCTAAGCCCGCCGGCGCCTGGACCCAAAGATAAAGACCGCCTTTCGGCCGACTCCAGGACCAACCGAGCTGGCGGAGCCCTCCTCTATCCAACGCCTGCTCCAACGCATCGCGTTTCGTGAGATAAGCTTGACGGACCCTGACTAATTCCCGGTCGAAGTCGCCGTTGGCCAGCACGGTTTCGTAGATCGCCTGATTGAAATGAGCCGAACCAAAATCGTGATGCCCCTTGGCGTGAAGCATCTTATCCAGCCAATCCGGTTCCGTGCAGACGCCGAAACCAATCTTGAGGCCTGTCGCGAACGGCTTGGTCAAGGTCGAGGTGTAGAGTTTGGGAAACTCGGCCCAGGAGGATAATCCCAGTATGCTCGGCGTCTTGTCCGGTTCTTCATAGTAGAGCTCCCGGTAGGCAGCGTCTTCGATCACCGGGACCACGACGCCTTTTTCTTTCAACACGCGCGCGAGTTCATCCTTTTCCGTGACCGCCAAACTGCGGCCGGATGGATTGGAGAAATAACTGACGAAGTAGACCGCCTTGACGCGGTCGATCTGCCCAGCGTCGCGAAGTTCATCCAAGCGTTTTCCGATAGCCGGCGAATCGAGTACCCCTTGTGCATCGGTCGGGAGAGAAACCGCGCGAAGCCCAAGGCCGGCGAGCATTTCGAGAAAGACGAAGTAGCTCGGGCGGTCGACCAGCACGATGTCACCCGGGTCACAGAGCACCTGCATCGCAAGGTACAACACCTGCTGAGAGCCATTGGTGATGATGGTCTTGTCCGCCCAGGATTGAACCGACTGCGTCGCGATCTCGCTTTGCGGTGGCTCCCAGCGTTGTAGTCTCTGCGCCACTACACGGCGCAATCCCGCCCTTCCTTGATTCGTTCCGTACTGCAGATACTCCGGCTCGCCGGGGCTGGCCGCGAGCGCGGTGACCGCTGCGGAAACTTCCGCAACGGGAAGCGTGTGGCTGTCCGTAAACCCAGCGGCAATCGAGAGCAGCTTCGGATTTTCGAGCGCCATGCTCATGAGCCGCGCGATCGTCGGTGGTTGAGCGCGTTGGCCTAAGGCGGAAAAGCGAAGATGGGAATCGGCCATAAAAAAAGCGCGGAATTTTTTCCGCGCTTTGAGAAAGATTCGAGCCGTAATTTAGGCCGGCGTCGGGGAGGTCGCTCCGCCGAGTGGAGGATGCGCCGATTTTTCGGCGACTTTCTTCGGCGTGCCTTTGTCGTCGGGCTTCGTCGGCGGCGTCAGAACCGCGCTGATCACCGGCGTGCGGATTTCACCGAAATCGAGAATCTCGTGAACATGCTTGCCGTCGATCGTCTCGTACTCGAGCAGTGCCTCCGCGATCTTATCGAGCGCGAGCCGGCGCTCGACGACAATCGCTTTGGCCCGCTTGTACTGCTCGTCGATCACCTGATGGACTTCTTGATCAATGAGGCGCGCAGTCTCTTCGCTATAATTTTCGTTACGCGTGATTTCTCGGCCAAGGAAAACGGTATCCTGATTTTCGCCAAAGGCGACCGGGCCGAGCGGGCTCATACCCCAATCACACACCATGTGGCGGGCGAGTTTCGTGGCTTGTTTGATATCGCCCGAAGCGCCACTCGTGATGTCGCCAAGGACCACCTCTTCGGCGATCCGGCCACCCATCAAGCTCGCGAGCTGATTGAGCATGCGACGCTTCGCGTAATTATACGTGTCCTTCTTCGGAATGAACATCGTGCTGCCCAGACTCCGGCCGCGTGGAATAATCGTGACCTTGTGCACGGGCAAATGACCATCGTCGATCACGGCTTGAACGAGCGCGTGGCCCGCCTCGTGATAGGCGACAATCTTCTTGTCTTCGTCGTCCATGATGCGGCGCCGCTCGCGACCGAACTGCACCTTCTCGCGTGCCTCTTCGACGTCGTCCATCTCAACCTTCTTCTTGTTGCGGCGTGCCGCCAGCAACGCAGCCTCGTTGAGCAAATTCGCTAACTCGGCGCCCGAGAGACCCGGTGTGCCTCGAGCGATGACAGCGAGGTCGACGTCTTCAGCCAGCGCAATCTTGCGCGCGTGGACGCGGAGAATTTGTTCGCGACCGATGAGGTCGGGAAGGTCGACGTAAATTTGGCGATCGAAACGACCCGGTCGCAGCAAAGCTTGATCGAGGACATCCGGGCGATTCGTTGCCGCGATGATGATGACACCCTCGGTCGTATCGAAGCCGTCCATTTCGACGAGCAATGAATTAAGCGTCTGCTCGCGCTCGTCATTGCCGCCACCGAGACCCGCGCCGCGTTGACGACCCACGGCGTCGATTTCGTCGATGAAAATAATGCAGGGCGCATTCTTGCGACCTTGCTCGAACATGTCGCGAACGCGGCTTGCGCCGACGCCGACAAACATTTCCACAAAGTCAGAACCGCTAATCGAGAAGAACGGAACGTCGGCTTCACCAGCGACCGCTTTCGCCAGCAACGTTTTGCCAGTGCCCGGAGGACCGACCATCAAAATACCCTTCGGAATCTTGCCACCCATTTTGGTGAACTTCTTCGGGTCTTTCAAAAATTCGACAACTTCAGCGACTTCTTCCTTCGCTTCATCGCAACCCGCCACGTCGGAGAACGTGATTTTATCGCGATCGCGTGTCAGCAGTTTGGCACGGCTCTTGCCGAAATTGAGGGCGCCGCGGCCCGCGTTCCGAAATTGGCGCACCACGAAAAAATACAGCAACGCGATGATGACCAGGAACGGAATGAATTGAGAGAGCAGCGTCGCGTAAAGCGTGGTGGTGGGTTGCTCGGTGAACACAGCGGAGTTCTGCAAGCGCTCGTAGTTCGAATCCGTGAGTCGGCCCGAGGCTTTGAAAAACTTGGTCGGACCATCTTCAGTCGTGAGCGTCGGTTGACGAAGACTGCCGGTAATGATGGCCCAATCGCGACCCCCGGTCGTGTCGGAGCGAATGGTGCCCTCCTCGACTTCTCCCTTTTGCGCGCGCTCCACGACCTCTTGAACCTTCAACGTTTTGGTCACGTGGTTCTTCGCGGTCGGCAAATAGAAAAGCACGATCACCCCAGCCAGAATGGACAACCAAATGAAGATAACCTTTGGATGAAACCGTTCCGGGGGTAAATTCTTGAGCGGGCGACGTTTTTTGTCGTTTCGATTTTCAGACATTATAGAAATAGAGACTGTGGTGAAACGGTGGAGGTTCCTGCTAGATAAGTCAATTGAACCCCCCACCTGCTGTCAGATGTAAGCCGACAATCTTCAGCAGGGGCGAAGCCAGGAATCCAGACGATTTGGCCGTCCGGTCCCACAATAATCGGAAGTCGGTGCCGATCGAGGGGGTCAATTTTACGGTTTACAAACAAATCCTGCACCTTCGCGCTCCCGCCAAGCCCCAATGGTGCATAGCGATCTCCGGGCTGCCAAAAGCGGATCGTGAGTGGCCAAGAGTTCGGCGTGCGCGAGATTTCCAAGAGAACTTCTCGGGACGAATCGATTTTCTTCGCGGCCAGTCTTTCTTTCCAATCGGCGATTTCGTGAAGTGCACGAATTCCGATCTGCGCGCCATCGGGCAAATAGACGAGCGCCGGCGCGAGCACATCAACACAGCCGGTGGGGCTCGCCGCCCCGCCCGACCGAGTCCGCCACACGAGAAATCCGTCTTCGATGCAAGCCCATCCCTCCCCTGCGCTGATTCGACCCCGCCCCGATTCGACGAGCGCGATCAATCCATCGAAGCCCGTTCGGGAAAACGTATCCGATCCGCACCATCGGCGGAGTGCGCGACGGATCAAGGCGCGCGGTTTTCCTGAAAGCGTGGCGAGCGGTAGGCGCGTCACCACTTTTTCGATACCAAGCTCGTCGAGCCAGCTTTCGAGCGCCGTGTCGTCTTCTTCGAGCAATGCGCGCGTGAGCGCGGCGCCTGCCCGCGCAGAAGCGCCAGCCGCTTGTAACCAGTTCGGCACTACATCGTGACGGATCCGGTTGCGCAAAAAATCCGCCTGTCGATTACTCGCGTCTTCTCGCCATGACACGCCGGCCTCGGTCAATCGCGAGCGAATCGTCTCTCCGGCTTGAGACAAAAGAGGACGCACGATCCAGCGTTTCGATTGCTCCTTGAACGGATGGGACTCCTCATCGTTCCAACCGCGCACGGGTCGCGGCGCCGCCAGCCCTGCGGACGAAGCGCCCCGGGCAAAGCGCATAAAAAAAGTTTCGATCACATCGTCGAGCTGATGCCCGGTGAGCAAAACTCGGCAGTCCTTCTCGAGCGCCACGCGGGAAAAGAATTCGAATCGCGCCGCTCGCGCCTCGGCCTCACTCGCTTCCGTTGGAAGCTGGCTCCAACGCGCGGCGAGAAATTCTACGCCGCGATCATGCGCCACCTTCGCGCAAAAACGTTCGTCGGCGTCACTCTCGGATCCGCGAAGGGAGTGATTGAAATGCGCGGCGATCAGATGGGAACGTTGCTGTGGCCAAAGCGCGGAGATGGTCAAAAACAGGGCGAGCGAATCGGCTCCGCCCGAAAACGCGACGAGCCACCTTTCTTGTCGCTTCGCCGATTCTTCGAGCACGGCGAGCGCCGCCGCATGCAGTTCGGTACGATCGAACAACGGAGGGCGGTCCGCCTCAATCGTCATGGCCGACGGAGAGGGACTGGCCGTTGTGCGACGCCTTGATCTTTAAAATGAACGGCCCGGCCTCCTTCACCCACACATCGGCTTTTGCGTAAGCGCTCGCGTCGTCCGACCAAGCTTGCCGTAGCATGTCCGTATCGATGACTCCCGGATTCAACGCCACGGCGGCCATACTCGAGGGCAATTCCTCCGCCAGCGCTTTCGTCAGGCCTTCGACGGCCCATTTCGAAGCACAGTAGGGAGCGACATTGGGTGAAACCGATCTGCCCCATCCCGAGCTTAAATTCACGATCACTCCGCGATTGGCTTCGATCATGGCCGGGACGAAAACGCGGATGATATTGGCGACGCCTTTGATATTGACATCGACAATCTTTGCGAACTCGGCGGCGGGCACATCCCACAACGGCGCCGGTTTGTTCATCAGGCCAGCGTTGTTGATCAGAATATTCGGTGCGCCGTGGACGGCCAACACCTTCTCCGACCAGAGTTCGACCTTTGCCGCGTCGGCGACATCAACGACCGCAAAATCGTGCGGTGCCGGATGCGCGAAACGCAAATCGAGCACGCCATCCGCGCCACGACCACAGCCGATCACCGTGTGTCCTTGGTCGATGTAGAATTCGGCGAGAGCCCGGCCGAGACCGCGCGTCACCCCGGTGATCAGGATTTTCATGCGGCTAGGTAAAGAGCCCGCTGGCTTCGCCGCAAGCGAGACAAGCCCTTCGCTCTGCAACAGCGTTCAATCACAGCGCGCACTTCCGATGTGGAGTGCGGCGACTCGTCGCCGCTTTGGACGGGCGAATTCATTCGCCCGCATTGAATGCTAATCAGGCGTTGCCGAAGGCGAAATGAATTTCGCCTTAGAAGGCGGCGACGAGTCGCCGCACTCCACAAAGACGCCTGGCTCCTAAGCCAACGCAATCGCCTACCGCCCCTGTAGGCTAAACTTGTTCAAACCCGTGCGGCGGCACGCGTCCATCACCAAGGTGACGTTTTCCAGCGGCGTTTTTTCGTCGGCGCTGATGAGCACCGGCATGTCGCGGTCCACTTCCTTCACTCGTTGGAGCAAGGCCTCGAGCTGTTCGCGCGTCGCTTTTTTCCCGTTGAAGGAATAGGCTCCGCTCTTGTCGATGCCGATCGTGACCGTGCCTTGAAACGCGTTTTTACCCGCGGTTTCCACTTTGGGTAGAGTGATATTCAACGTCTGCGTCGAAGAGAACCGCATCGTCACGAACGAAAACAGGACGAGCATGACCAACACGTCGATCAGCGGAACGAGCGGAAGCTCCGGCCGCGTCCGGCGTTTCGTGCGAAGGCCGTTCATCAGAGGAGTTCGCGGCTCGAGGTGATCGGACGCGCCTCTATTCCGGGTAAAGTTTGGTGGCCCGAACGGTGCGCCAAAATCCGCTCCAACAGCACATCCAACCGAGCTGAGTGGTGGTCGATGCGACGTTGCAGATAGCCATTACCAACCAATGAAAAAACAGCGATCACGAGACCGATCAGCGTCGCCGAAAGGGCATAGCCGACGCTCTCCGTGAATTTCGCCGGATCCGGCATGTGCGTGTTCGGATCGATCACGGAAAATGCCGCCAACAAACCGGACACCGTACCGATCAGCCCGAGCAATGGCGCTCCGGTATAAATGACATCGAGATAACTCACGCCACGCTCCATTTTCATAATTTCGAGGCGGGCATAAGCTTTCGCGCCTTCGTCATCCGCGGGATGGCGCTCAACGAAACTCAGAATTCGGCCCAAGGCAGAAAATTGGCTGCCTGGCACGGACCGCCCCTGGAGGACCGACTCGGCCAGATCCATGGGGATGATCGCAGCATTTCGCAGAGCGAACACGCGTTCGCAGATCACAAACACCGCGAAGAGCGAGCAGGCCCCGAGGGGGTAAATGAGAAAGCCGGCTTCTTTGATGACACGAATGCCATCAACGAGGGAGAAAAGGAACATAGAGTTGACGGTGTGTGACGCGTTACCCGGACAAAAGATTCAAAAAAAATGCCGCGACGTGAACTTGTTCGTCCACATCGCGGCCGCCAGTCAAAACGGTTAGGCTGCCAGATAGGGCAGCTTCGCCGCGGTTTTCAACACCGCGTCCTTGCCATCGAGCAATTCGCCGATGGCATCCCAGCGTCCGTTGACCAAGGCATCGCGAGCGCTGTCGCGGACCGCGGCCTTGACCGTCTGGCCACCGAAACGGATCTCTTCTTTCGCAACGTCGACCACGACTTCGATCTGGGGATTCGCTTCGATCGCAGCAGCGATTTTCGCAATGTCCGCGCGCGCAGCCGTCGCGCAGGGGATGCCAAGCGTGGTGGAGTTGCCAAAAAAGATTTCAGCGAAGTTTTCCGCCACGACCGCGCGGAAACCATACTTGTGAATCGCTTGCGGCGCGTGCTCACGAGAAGAACCGCAACCAAAATTCGCGCCCGACAAAAGAATCGTCGAGCCTTTGAACCTCGGATCGTTCAACGGGTGCGGCTTGTCGGAACCGTCCGCATTTTTGCGAACGTCGTAGAAAAGAAATTCGCCCAAACCGTCGAAAGTGACGCACTTCATGAAGCGCGCCGGAATGATACGGTCGGTGTCGATATCGTTGCCGGGCACATAAACGCCGCGACCAGCAACCTGCGTGATTTTTTCCAGAGCCATGGAAGAAAAAGTCTGAGTTTTGTTAAGGGTGAAAAGCCGCTTAAACGGCGGCTGGCAGATCGCGCACTTCGAAAACTTCGCGCGCGTCAGCGACGCGACCTGTGATTGCCGCCGCGGCCACCATGAGCGGACTCATCAAGACCGTGCGGCCGGTCGGGCTGCCCTGACGGCCTTTGAAGTTGCGATTCGACGAACTCGCGCAGAGTTGGTCGCCGATGAGTTTGTCGGGATTCATCGCCAAACACATCGAGCACCCTGCTTCGCGCCATTCGAAACCGGCGTCACGGAAAATTTTGTCCAAGCCAAGCTCGATGCAGAGAAGAGCAACGCCCTGCGAGCCGGGAACCGCGATAGCCTTCACTCCAGGAGCGACGCGACGACCTTTGAGATAGCGGGCTACTTCTTGGAAATCGCTCAAGCGGCCATTCGTGCAGGAACCCAGAAACGCGACGTCGATCTTCGTGCCCTTGATCGGCGCGCCCGCGGGCAATTTCATGTAAGCAAGCGCCTCTTCGATTGACGCTTTCTCGTCATCCACCGCAGCACTCGGATCGGGGATATTTTCGTCGATGCTGATGCCTTGGCCGGGATTGATGCCCCAAGTCACCGTCGGAGCGATCGTGCTAGCGTCGATGTTGACCACATCGTCGTAGGCGCACCCCGGATCGGAGGCGAAGCTACGCCAGTTTGCGACCGCCGCATCCCATGCGGCGCCTTTCGGCGAATAAGGACGGCCTTTGAGATAGTTGAACGTGGTCTCGTCTGGATTGACATAGCCGACCCGCGCTCCGCCTTCGATCGACATATTACAGACCGTCATGCGCTCCTCCATCGTGAAGCGATCGAACACGCTGCCCGCGTATTCGTAAGCGTAGCCGGTGCCGCCATTCACGCCAAGCGTGCGGATGATATGGAGAATGACATCCTTCGCGTAGACGCCGGGGCGCAACTTGCCGTCCACATTGATGCGGCGCACCTTCAATTGGCCGAGCGCCATCGTCTGGGTGGCGAGCACGTCGCGGATTTGCGTCGTCCCAATGCCGAACGCGATCGCACCGAATGCACCGTGCGTGGAGGTGTGCGAGTCGCCGCAGGCGATCGTGGTGCCGGGCTGCGTGATGCCTTGCTCCGGCCCGACGATGTGGACGATGCCCTGTTTGCCG
>Ga0207702_10000825_pt1 | contig 32719 bp, 39 predicted proteins | sample KBSCornC62_FD_184302 | JGI IMG/M metagenome (GOLD analysis project Ga0207702, IMG submission 184302) | Corn rhizosphere microbial communities from Kellogg Biological Station, Michigan, USA - KBS Corn C6-2 (SPAdes) (version 2) | ecosystem: Host-associated > Plants > Roots > Rhizosphere > Soil ... | reverse complement strand
ATGACACGGTTACGTGTAATGCGCCTGGCGCTGCAAAGCTTGCCGATACTTTACACGATACGTTGGCCGGGCTCAGCGGACTCTCCGGGAATTCATCCGCCAGCATACAAAATTACCGGTTATGGGGAGATGTCATCTCACTGGTTGGAGACCAGATTGGATCGGTCACCACGATTCACCCTGCAGGTGCATCTACCGACGATACGCGTGTTGCTGATACGCTCCGCGCCTTCACGAACCACGGCATTGACAGCGTCATTTCCGCGCTTGCGGGCGATTATGCCCTGGACCCAGATGTGACTGGGCCCACGCCCACTCAAGCGGATATCCGGCTCATTTCGGGAGACTTGGCGACAGCTTATGACCACCTATTCGACGTGAGGGTAAAAGAAGCAATCCTTTACTTTTTCGACCCCCCTGCGGCAGGCGGTTACATCCTTTCCGAAAATGCATCGTCGCCGTTTCTCACATCCATTGAGCTCCCTCCACTCGCCGGCGTAAGCTCCTACGAGCTTCAGGCTAACGGTGCATATGGTACGAGTTGGCTCACAGGGCTAACCTCGCTTAATTGGTATGATCTCCCAGCCGGAACGAGCGGGTTTTCTCTCTTCGCACTAGATGGGGAGGGGAGGGTTTCGAATTTCCCTGATGCGTTGATATTCGGACTGACGTTTGGGAGTTCAGGAGAGCTCAAAGCGGACGTGCATGCTCTTCCTATGATGGGGGAGGTGCCCGAGCCAGTTAGCTGGTCAATGAGTATTATTGGTTTCGGCTTAACAGGTATTAGACTTCGCTCTCAAAAGCCGACTTGTCTTACCAAAGGCGTAAAACTGTCGAAATGGCAATAGCCAGCCCCGCCGTTGTTGGTATAATCGCTGAAATAACAGAGGCGCGATTGATGTCGAGGAAAAAAAAGGAAACGACGATCACCAGGGTATTTATTGCGGCCGCGTAAGGATAGTAGGCAAATACGTAGGCGCATATAATCAGTCCAACGTGGCTTAATGGAGTGCTTCCGCCATCTCCGAAAAATATGACTGCGACTCCGACGAAGATTAGTGAGGCAGCTATCGTGGATAGGTTTAGAAAGGTTGCGAGAAACATAGCAGGTGTTTTGCTCATACGCAGAGATTTGGGGTGTATTTTAATTGCATTAGTTTATCGGTTTGTTGAACGATGTCAAAACAAGGTATCGGAAGGATATTAGGAGAGGCGTTGTTCTAACTTGGCCGAATCTCATCTAAGAGCGTCAGTGCGTCACGCTGAAAATGGGTCAGTGCGAGCGCGAGAGCGCTGAAAAGAGCCATCCGCCAATGCTCCACCTGCCATGTCTTCCGCGGCGCCGGCAGTAGGTGCTCGAATTGGTTGAACTGCCGCGCAATCACGGACGCGATCTCCCAACGAGTGCGGGCACCCAGATGCACGAAGCATCCTTGCACGTCCTTGCGGGCGTATATCGCCACTTCGACACTATAGACGGTCGCCAGCGCAACCATGGCTTGGCCGAGGCGTGCGATCCGTGTGCGGCGCGCGGACGTCTCGACGTCGAACGTCTCCAGGACAAGATTCTGTGGCGTCAGGCGCTTCAAGAGCTTCTCGATGCGCCGGAGGCATTTTTCATTCTTATGTGCTCCCCGCGCGTCCACCGTTCCCCAATCGTACGGCGAGAACGGGCCTTCGAACGCCGCCCAGCCAAACCCCCGGCTACTTGGATGGATCGCGAGAGTGAGAGACCGGTAGCGCGGGCGCTTCATGCGTCAGGGAGAATTGAGCTCAGCCGTTCGGCGAGCTTCGTAAGAAAGTCCTGATTGCGCCGCCGGGTCGTTGCAGGTCGGTTCTCGACCTTAATGCTGAAGGCTTGAGCGCGCGGAAGTATGTCGCTCGCAACCTCGCGTGCAAGATCGGGGCAGAGCTGCGCGAATGTTTTCCCGAAGATGAGCATCATGCCGATCGCCGTCACGACCGAGGGTAAACGCTCACAAAGTTCGTAATTGCCGATCGTATCCGCCGAAAGGCCGAGCAGGATTGCTACGTCAGCCTGAGTGAGAGCCCAAGCGCTGCGCTCGGCAGCCAGTAGGTTCTGATGGTACATAGAAATGAAGGTACAAGTTAGCGTCTAATGGTGCCCATTCATCCTCGCGCATCAGCCGCTATCAAAGGAGGTGTGAAAATCCGCCGCTACGGCGGTCTCCTCTACGGGAGCATGCGCAGTCGTCGGCAGGGTGTGTGGCACACCGTACCTATCGGCAAGTTCGCAAACGCGATCCCGCTCTTCCATTTCGATAACATAGATCCCGTGTCGTTTGGTGGTCGATATCCCCAACTTCTCCCGAACGATCACACCGATCGCCTTGTTGCTGAGCGCAGGATGGAATCTATCTAAGCTGTCCGCGTTGAACCGAGCAGCAATATCCGCGATGGCAACGAACGGGGCGGTCGTTGCTTCGAAGCCCGCGACGAGCGTGCTTACCAGCCGACCTTCTATGGTCTGCCGCTGCTCAGTTTTGCGCCGCGTTGCCTCGCCCGTGAGATGCGCGACTATCCTGGCACGTTCTTCCTCAGCCTCTACAAGCGACAAAAGGGCATGGCCCATCTGATCGAGCCGTGCGTCGTTTTTCGTAAGCCGCCTTGTGATCACCGGCTCGATCGATGCCCGATTGTAAAGCCGCCAGGCCAGCAGACGATTGCGCAGCATTCGCGCTTCCTCACTCAGCGCCGTCGGCGTGTAGATGGGAATGTGGGGTGGCAACGGGCGCCGGCCGGTCTGCTCGGTAAAAAACCGGCTTTCGAGCGCTCGATCAGAGAATCCGTCCCGCATGGCGAGGATCTTCGGTCCGAAAACTCGGAACGCCTGCGGGTTCAACTCCCGATGCCGGTTGGTCATGGTGCGTAACACTGGCAAGCCGTTGGTCGTGCCATTGTTCAAAATCTTCGTGAGTTCCGAGGTCATTTCCGAGAACCGAAAATCGGCCTCATCCAGCACGAGCGTTCCCCGAAAGGTGTCTAAGACGTGGAAGATGGGCGAGACGGTTGACGCACCGGAAGCGAAGAATGGTTTGTAGCAGATCGACCCGACCGCGAGCAGGGCGCGTGTCTTGCCGGTGCCGTAATCGCCCTGGAAGCGCAGGTACGGCAGCTCATTGAACGCGTCGTACACCCAGGACAGCATGACGTAGTATGGAGCGATGTCCATGAAGGCGGGCGATAGGACGACATAGCGGTCGAGATATTCGCGAATGGCCTCGATTAAGTCCCCCTTGTCCCCCAACTCCCCGATTTCAGACGGCAGCAGCACGCAGCCGGTCGCGAGCAGATTGTTCGTGGCGGAATAGGCCGTGAAGCGTGTGCCATCCGGCGCGTCGTAGTACGGGACGATGGTTGGCGTTCGCGATGGACTGCATACTGCAAGCGCGGTTGCGCTTTGACTCGGATCGAAGATCGCTTCGATCAGCGTTCCGTCGGGTAATTCGCGAGAGATGATGGGTATGGTGTCGGTGGTCATCCCGATAGCCTGCCGGACGATGAAGGACATCGGGAGGAGCGCATTTCCGCCGTGCCGGCGGATTTGTGCTCCTGCCCACGATGGATTGGACGCCTCACACTGGGACCATGTGTAAGCACTGCCATCCCAATCCGGCGCAGGCACTTCTCAATTACCGGCACGATGGCTCGGACTTCGGGGACATCGGGGACATGCGCAAGCGTATGGGAGAGGATGCCGAAAAGTACTCCGATGAGGATTTAGCACGAGTTCGCCAACTGCTATTTGTTTTCGCTGATGCCGCCTATGATTGGTGGCAGCAGCGCTCCGAGACTCGACCGCTTGAAAATCCGAGTCATAATGGTGGTGAAGCTGCGTCACCGCCTTCGCAACCATGAACTCCCCGCCACAATGCGTAATCCATTGCCGCGTCAGCACAGGCAAGCAAGCCTATGAAGGCGAGAGCCTCGAGGTTCAAAAGAGCATCTGTCTCGATATAGCTGCCCGTAACGGCTGGACAGTGGCTCATGCGCCGTGGCTGGAAGCCTATTCCGGTCGCAAGAGTGCTCGTCCCGTTTTCACCGAGGTGCTCGAATTTCTCGACGCCCATCCGGGGCAGGTTCGCTACTATGTTTTCCGCGCCATAGATCGCTTCACGCGTGGTGGAACCGGCGCGTACGAGCGCATGAAGGATCAGCTCGCTAAGCGCGGCGTCGAACTTGTCGACAGCATGGGAGTTATCCAACCGGTTAGGAACACGTTGGAACACGTCGGCTTTGAGTACGAATGGAGCCGCGTATCTCCGAGCGAAGTGGCTGAAGCCGTGCTCGCGACCACAGCCAAGGCTGAAGCGACGACCATCCTCACGCGCCTAATCGGGCAGGAAATCCGCCTTACGCAGAAGGGCTATAAGATCCGTGGGCCTCAGGATGGCTATCGAAACGAGCGCATCTACGTCGATGGCAAGCGCCGTGTCATCCAGGTGCCAGATCCTCAACGTGCTCCCTTCTACGTCGCCATGTTTAAGATGCGGGCCGAAGGCCAGCTGAGCGATATTCAAATCGTTGAGCGCATAAATTCGATGGGTTTTCGCACGCGCTTTCACAATCGCTGGGACAAGTACCACCAGCGTGTCATTGGACGCACTGGTGGTGTGCCGCTCACCGTGAAAAGATATCAGGAAATCATCAAGCGGCCGATCTACTGTGGCGTTCTTCTGGAGAAGTGGACGAATTGGCAGCCAGTGAAAGCTGCATATGACGGCCTCGTATCGATATCCGATTGGAATGCAGCAAACCGCGGCAAGCGATACCTAGAGGTTGAGGACGGCGGCCTAAAATTGCTCCTCAATCGGCGCGTCACGACCAAAGCGAGCAAGACCAACCCGGCATTCCCGTTCAAGGGCGTCGTTCTTTGCCCAACCTGCCGCAAACCCTTCATGGGGAGCGCGTCCCGGAGCCGGAACGGCCAACGTTTTCCGGCGTATCATTGCGCACGGAATCACGCGCGCGTTGCGAGAAGTAAGGTAGCCTTTGAAGAAATAATCTGGAGACATGTTCTCAGACTCCGCTTTGCCCCGGCTGTGGTGAGCGAAGCTATCCGGATGCTGCACTGCCGCTTTGATGACAGGGGGGCCGAGCTGGAAGCGATGGCTGCGGCCGCCGCGCAGTCCGTACGAGGCCTCGAAGCCCGCAAAGCAGATGTGATGAGCGCCTTTGTGAACACAACAAGTAACTCGATGCGCCGCGCACTGGATGTCGAAATGGAGCAACTCGATCGGCAGATTGAACAGACTAAGCGAGATGGGGAGGGGCTCCACCTCAGCGAGAGGGTTTTTGACGACTATCTAGCGAGCATAGCGGAGCTGATGGAACACCCTCTTCTTTTGCTCGAAAACGCTGCGAGTACGCAGGTTCAGCGGTCGCGATTCGATCTCGCATTTGAGGAATTGCCAACGCTGCTCGAATTGCAGGATGGAACCGCAAAATTGTCTTTAATTATGCAGCTTTGCGAGGGGGAGGCGAACCCCAAATCCGTGTTGGTGCGCCTAAGCAGTCTAGACTGGAACCAGATCCTCGATGAGGTACGTCGATGGCAGAAATCTAAGAATCAGCACGACGACATGCTCTAACTGTTCTGCTTCGGCTCGTCCCTGTTACGTCGATGCTGCCACCAATCAAACACAGCATCAGCGAACCTATCGGCATGCCTGCCCATCTCCATCAGTTCCTCGTCGGTATATCCGTCAGCATCTTCGCCCATGAGCTTACGAACGTCCCCGATGTCTCCCAAGTCCCACCCTTCGTCTTTGAAGTCGACGAGGGCTTGGCCGGGGTTGGGGTGGCAGTTGGCACACATTCGGCCATCAAAGCACGTTTTCGCTATCTGCAAAGAGGCGCGAGGCCGCCGCCGTAATAGCGCTAAGGAGCGACCAGCTCGGCAAGCTTCGCTGCAACCTCTGACATCGATTCTTCTGCGGTGCTTAGGCCGCTTCGCGATCCCAAGAGGGGGCTAACTTCACGCAGTGCTTCATAGGTCGTCTCGTGCACGATGGGGACGAGACGTTCACGCGCCAGAAGAGCCGAAAGCTCTTTGTCAGCGATACCCTCTGCCGGGAGGCGACGCAGCAGCGCAGGCGTCACCAGTACGATCCCAACACGCGAGTTAGCCAGGCCCTTATCGATAGCACGGAGCAGCGGCACGCCGAGCCCAACATCCTTCTCGCTGAACCACACCGAGACGCCACGCGCCTCCAACAGGTCATGCAGCTGCTTGGCTGCTCCCTGTCGATCGTCCCATGCATGGCATAGGAACACGTCCCGGAGTTCTGGCTGCTTCGCCAGTTCCTCTACGGTGTTTCGGATCGGGGTAAGCGCCGAAACTTCGGTAGGTGTGTAGTACACACCGGAACCAGCCGGCGACCAGCGTGGCTTTGAGGTTCTGCTCGATCCACTGCTTCGGCTGCTCCCGCCGCTGGCCGAGGAATAGGATGGGCGCGAGTAGGAATCATAGCTACTACTGTAGCTGCTATAACCACTGTAGCCGCCCCAGCCGCCGTAGCGTCTAGATCCGCCGCATGCAGGGCAGGCGGCCGCGCCGCTCGATGTGCGATGACCTCGTGATGGTGCTGTGCATCTAGCCATGCCGCCCATAATACTGGGTACTATGGCTACGCTCAAGATGAGGAGCGCCGCGAGTAGTTGAGGGTACTTCAAAACTCCCCAGGAAGCGAATTCCGCATTCCGAGGCGTGAACGGGGCACCGTATGAGGGTTTACCTGAAAACGGGACGCTGCAAGGGGTGAAAAACCGCCGCAGCGGCGGATGTGCGCCTAAACGGCCTAACATGGAACCAAATTGAAGAGGCTGTGCTTCATTGGAAAGAATATCGCGACAAAATTTAACACCAGCGGGTGTTTTCATGAATGCTACCGATTCATTCTACGTAAATAAACCAGCCACAATGAGAAGTATGTGAGGGGCGCGCACTGATTCGCGGTCATAATAAAGCACCTCATGAGATAATGAAACTCTGTCGGGCTTCCGTGATCTTCTTGCCGTATTTCTTCTTTGCTCTTCTCCAGTCAAAGCTTGGAACGTGCTCGCGCCGCCGCTGGATCTCATCGAACTCCTGTCCAAGTTCCAGTAGTTTTGCATCGTCTCTAACCGTAAACTGGAGTGCTTCCAGGCGATGTACGAAGCTTTCGTACTCGTTTCTGCACAGGCAGTGCTTGTAATGGCGCACCTTAAAATCGCCTACAAATTGGAGCGAAGAGACGATGATCGCGAACGCGGTCGCTATTGAGATGATCACTCCAAAAGTCACCCCGTGGAGTGCAAACACAGGATCCGAAGCAGTCGTTGAGAGGCTTAGGGTGAAGATCAGTATCGGGAGCGAGATGTTCAGCACCGTGAGCCCCCAATCTGTAAGCGCAGTCCGGTTCGCCACATTGTTCTGACCTGACGATGCGCGGAGTGCCAGCAGATACCAAAGCTCGATGGTCCTCCGGCGCTCAACTTCCCCCGAAGTTATGTTCATGGTATGTTCTCCTTGGTGGGCGGTCCTCGCTTGCTGTCACGGCGCCCCAATCTGCGGGAGCGTATCATGGTTCGACCGATTTTCCGCGTCATAGCCGCACTGTTGGCTGTCGTATCAGGCTATGCCTTTTTGCACGATCCTAACAGCACAGAACTTTGGAGGATCCTGGGCATATTCTCCGCAGCCTTTGCTTTTCTGTTCCTTCTGCTCTCTTTCACGATCGACGAATATTAAACTTTGGACCCGCGACTAGCGGGTCCTTTCTCGCTAGGTCGGCGTCTCCAACATCTCCTCGCTCAAACCGCAGGTTCCGGCCGAAGCTATCGGCCCGAGTACCACTGAGAAGTGGCAGAGGGTTTCATCGTCAAAGTGCTCAGCTGGGCCGTTCCGCTCATTGGCATTTCTTGCCACAGCAAAATGCTTTGGGGTTAGGCGGCAGTTGGAATTCCAATCAGCCGACTTGGTCCATAGGCAAAGGAACTGGCTGTTCACGGATTGTTTTCGCTGCGACCACGGTTCCAGGCGTCGATCCGCTCAGGTAGCTGCCCCGGCCGGGACACGATCCTTGGTCCGTAGCGGGGTACGGCGGTTCGCACTACTTCCGCAAAACGACGATCGCCTCGCCAGAGGTCCACATGCGGGAGGTAGAGCGCGTGAACCAAGTCTCCTCCAAAGCTTCGCTCGACCCTGCCCGGGGTCCCAGCAAGTCCGAGTATCTGGCGGGTGTATTCGACGAGTACGCGCCCGACCACGTAGCACGCAGGCACCTCGTTGAAGATACCGTCAATCTGGCCCAAGCGGGCGGCCTCTGCCGATGACATTCCGAATTCCTGGAGATCCTCGCGTGCCATACCAAAGACTGCTCGGCCGAGGCTCTCCGGCCAATTTATCAGCATCTTTTCTAGTTCGGCGAAGGCGAAGCTAAGCTTCATGAATGGCTCGAGTTTTTCACGTAACTCAATGAACTTTTGCTCGAACTGGGCGCCGAAGTCACGCATCCAGCTGGGCATCTCCGATCTATCGAGTTCGACCTTCTCAAAGTAGGTTTCGACGAACTTTACGGGCTCAGCAACAGCGCGGAACAAGCACCGGGCGGCCGCGTCTGCGTCGATCCTGCCGCGAAGCAGTGCGACGATTGAATTCAAGACCACATCGACCGGGAGCCCAAATGCGGCGGCGAACTCAGGCGCCGCGTCATGGGCCATCGCGGCGAGGTCGATCTGGTTCGCCAACTTCTTAGCCCGACGCCGGAGGACGCGGGTGGGGAGGGCGAGCTCCGCCACGGTTGCCTGTGCCGATTGCCGCAACGTGGATCGCAGATTCGCCATCTCCTCTGCGAGGTTCGGGAACCAATAGCGTTCGTTGGAGAGGACCCTAGGTCGCGGACGAGCCTCGATCAGACCGTGCCGCTCGGCCGCCTCGGCCATTTCCGACGCTACGAGCCGAGACGGGAACGCCAACGCCCAGGGGCCGCATAGGCGCTCGACGGCCTCAGCCTTGCTAATCGTCGTATCGCGAAAGTCCGCATCATATTGGAGCAGTTCGCCCATGAGCGGCATCGACGTTGCGAAAACGACATCACCAGCGAGCGCTTTGCGCTCCAAGTCGAGGAAGAGAGCTTCCGTCGCGGCGTCTGACTTTCCACGGATAACGTCGCCGAAGCGCGAATAGTCCTGCGTATCGAGATAGACCACAGGGCAACCGCTAATGGAGTCCGACATCGGGGGGGCTGAAAGAGAATCAGAGCTTCCAATCACGGTGTGCGATAGTAGTCGTCATGGGATTGTAGGCGAATATCCATTTTGAGCTGTGGCTGACTCTTAGGTGACCCGGGGTTGCTGAGCTTATAGGTTCGTGAGGTCGCTCGTTACGCAAGAATCGCCACCACGCTCACACGATGCAACGGTGAGAATCGGCCACGGCGGCGGTAATTCACCCCTGCAGGTTACAAATGATCGGTGGAATGGTGGAGAGATGATTTCTCGGATTTCCACCCTCGGTCAGACGAAGTTCCGCGCGAGCGCTGTGCCGTTCGGTATCAAGCAATCTGATCGGCTTTCCCATATATACCTGCTCGGTAAGACGGGGGTGGGCAAATCGACGCTCATGGAGGGTCTGGCTCTTCAAGATCTCGCTGTCGGGCGTGGCTTCGCCCTAATTGACCCGCATGGCGACCTTGTGGGACGCGTGCACGCTGCGGTGCCAGACAGGCTTCGCGATAGGGTCTTTTACCTCAATGCACCCGACGCGATGCAGCCGTTTGGGTACAACCCACTACGGCGGATACGGCCGGATAAGGCCGCCCTAGCCGCCTCGGGGCTTTTAGAGGCGATGCGAAAGCTTTGGCCGCTCGCATGGGGAGTGCGCATGGAGCATGTCCTGCGCAATTCGCTTCTCGCGCTTCTCACCCGGGATGGCTCGACGCTGGCGGACGTGTTGCGTCTCTACACTGACAAGCAGTTTCGCCGCGAAGTTGTTTCTCGGATCGAGAACCCTGTTGTCCGCGCCTTTTGGCGATCTGAGTTCGCAGCCTACAACCCTCGTCAGCTCGCAGAGGTAATCTCGCCCATACAGAACAAGCTCGGCGCCCTCCTGTCCGATCCAGCGCTGTATCGCATCCTCGTTGCGCCAAAGGTCGATCTCCACTTCCGCCGCATCATGGACGACGGTGGCGTACTGTTGGTCAACCTGTCCAAAGGGCAACTTGGTGAAGACTCAGCCGCGATGCTGGGGAGCTTGTTGGTGTCCACGCTCGGTCTGGCTGCGTTCACCCGTGCCGATAGCGCCGATCGCCGTCCATTTTTCCTTTATGTGGATGAATTCCAAAGCTTTACCACGCTTTCGTTCGCCACGATGATGCCGGAATCAAGGAAATACGGATTGGGCCTGACCCTCGCCAATCAATACCTGCATCAGCTTGAGCCAGACGTACGCCACGCCGTGCTCGGAAATGCGGGCACGCTCATTTCATTTCGTGTCGGCCCTGACGACGCGGCAGTACTGGCTCGGGAGTTCGCACCGCAGTTCGGCGAGCATGACCTCATAAACCTCGCCAATCACGACTTCTATCTTAAGCTCATGATCGACGGCACACCGAGCACGCCGTTCAGCGCCACGACGATCCGGCCGAGTTGAACCTACCTCAGGCCACGATATGACCGTAGAATGGACACACTCCAATTCCTCTCCGCATTCGGTCTAGGAGCCATCGTCAGCACCGTGATTCAGGGATGGCTTTCGCAGCGCGCCTATCTCCGTCAGCGAGCCTTCGCGGAAAAAAAGGAAAGCTATGTAGGATATCTTGATGCGCTTCACCGCTCGGAGGTTGAGGGCGGTCCTGACGCTGCATTATTCGTCGGGCACTGGGAAAACAGGATTGCACTCGTTGGCTCTCCGGCGGCGATAGCCGCCTGCGAGCGTGTGCGGCGAACCAATCCGCTCAACGGGACTGCGCATCCAGAGCGCCCAGCCGCGATGGCTGCGCTCAAGGAGGCAATGCGGATCGACATTGGGGTGGCGCGGTGAACACCCAAATCCCTGGTATAGCAATTGCCACGATCTCGCTGTGCATTTCTGCTGCCACGTTATGGCTCACTTACCTTCGACGTGGCCGCCTGCGCATGACTACGCCCTCAGTCGTATTCTTCGGCTACGACCGCGTCCCAAAGGTGACGCCGAAGGTCTTTCTCCGGACGCTCCTCTACAGCACGGCCAACCAAGGACAGGTGATCGAATGGATGTACGCTAGGCTGACGCATGGCACAGTCCAGCAGGCCTTCAGTTTCTGGGGATACGGCGAGACGGAAAAGCTCTCGCCGGGCAGCGGCTTGTTTGCGAGCCGGACCGGCTTTGCCGCCAATCATCATTTCGTTCTATCCGTACACGAGGAGGGGTACGAATTCACGGAGGGCACCCATGAGGTCGAGGTCTTCGCACGGGTCGTCGGACGAAAGCCGGCTCGGTTGTTCTCTCTTTTCATCGACGTGACCCCGGAACAGGCTGCGGCCCTTCGGCGGCACGAGGGGATTCTCTACGAACGTCGACCAGACGGCAGCTTCGAGGGCCACGCTCGTGGGTTATAGTAGGTGAGGCCCTGCTGCACCTCGTGCGATGGAATCTCCGACCGCTGCGGACCTTGCCTGGATGGCTAGCTCGAGCAGCCCTGCCCAAGATCCCCGCGGCACTAGGCAAGCGCACCAGCTCGTAGCTTCACAGAAGCGCGGGGCATGTCATGACGGGCCACAACTCGCACGCCTCGTCCGAGGCGTGCCTTCTTATGCGAAGTGCCAGATGAACACGGCGCTTGCGGTCAGAAATAGCGTCGCCACCGCAATAAGGCCCCGTTCGGCGATGTCCCTCATGCGTCGCTCTCCGATATGCCCGCCCAGTATACGGGGATAACGAGCAACATGAACTGAAACCCGTCCCGATATGGACAAGAATGTCATTACGGCATCGACGAACTTTCGCTAGATGAGGCGCGTCAATCTAGGGAATCGGTTGAATGATCAACGAAGCGAGTGAAGCCCTCATGCTCATGCAGCGGGCACTCGACTTGCTTGATGCGGCCGGCGAGGGCCACAAACCATACGCTTGCAAACTTCAACACGCCATTGATCTAATGAAAATGCCGCCGGATCGGGCCTATCGCCTTAAGCAATATGGCTGCACACCCGCCTCCGTGCAGGAGTAGCGCCCGATCGGCGTATCGGCCCTTCAGCTCTTCACCCCCTTCTCAAACCGCACGTCCTTCGGATCGATGTTATGCCCCGGCACCTGTGCGGTTTCGGCCGGCATGTGCGCTTCTCGGGTTTTGCGGCCGAGATGATTGCCGACTTTCATGCCACCGCCGATACCGCCCGCGCAATCAGAGTGGCGCAGCGACGCAGCCCGGCAGCGCGCAGAGGGGCACAAGTGCGGCCAGCATAGGTATCCTCTTCATGATGTCCCCGCTGGTGAGAGTCAGCAGAATGATACGATCGCCCTGCGCCGGCGCATCAGCCCGCCGACGAGGCCGAAGCCGCTGACCATCATCGCCCAGGTCGCCGGTTCCGGCACGGGAGGAACCCGCGGTGTCAGCGTGAGGCCGACGACGATCCGGTCTTGCGAGCCGTCGCGATAGAGCGAATAGCCCATGTTCCCGAATACCGGCTGGAACTCATAGACGAGGTGATAGCCGTGATGCGGCACCCAATCGCCGTTCTCGTCGGTCGCGAATGAGAGGTCGACGAAGGGCGCGAGCGTGTCGGTGGTGCCGTAGTCGAGCGTCAGGCCGATGATGTCGTTGTAGCCGACATCGCCGGCATAGCCGTCATGGATCGTGCCGAAGACCCAGTTGCCGTAGCAGTCGTTCACGCTGGCGCAGGTGCCCTGCGCCGTTGCCGTTGCGTCGAGGAACGGGGCCTGGAAGCCGAGGTCGAAGATGACGGTATTGGTGGCCGAAGCCGATGTCGCGCACGCGGCGGTCGCCAGTGCGAATGCTAGAACCCCCTTCATGTGAATTCCCCCCGATCCTGAAGTGGACGGAAGGCATATACGGAGTTTCGCCGTATTTTGGAATACGGCGTTTTGCAGTATTTGATATTCCCTTGCCAGTGGGCGGGCTCGATGCCCAAGCCCCGCAAGTCAGCGTTCGAGCCTGAATACCGCGAGATCATCGCGCATTTGGTGGCGCGGCGCGCAGAACTCGGCATGACCCAGGTGCAGATGGCCGAGCAGTATGGGGAGCGGCAGGCCTTCATCAGCAGCGTCGAGCGCCTGCAGCGGCGGTTGGACGTATGGGAATTCGTCCGCTTCTGCGCCATTTTGAAAATCAATCCGCAGGACATTCTCGGCCCGCTCTTCGAGCATGAGGCGAGGGGGCGGAGCGGTTAGTCCAAAGCGGCTGCATCAAGGGCCGATTCGGAACTAATTCTCCTTGTCCCCGGCCGCGCCTCGATCGCAGCATCGGTGCACGGGGGACTTCAATATGCAGCTACTATTCCGGCGCGATCAGCGCTCGGGCCTTATGGGCAAGGTGACCTTTTCGCTCGACGTGCGCGCGGACATTTCCGACGATGAGCGGGCGGCGATCAAGAAGTACAAGCTCGGCGACACCGAGTTGTACGCAAGCCACGAATATACGGGCGGATCGGGGCTTCTCGGCGTGGCCGGTCGCCTTGCGTTCAAGGCCATCAACCTCCGCATCAGCGTGAATGACCTGACACAGGGTAAAAGAGTCGAAGCCAAAGACATCGTCGAGATGCTCGCCATCGAGTATCACATCAAGGAAGCCGCGCAGACGTTCGGCCAGGTACTCGCCGCCGCAGCGACCTTCGGCGGCGAAGAAGTGGTGGAGGTATAGGCCTCTTCGGCAATACGAACCTGAGCAACTGGCTCGGGGGTGGCTCTCGCCAGCGCGAGTTCGATGAGACACATGCGCGGTGGGAGGAGACCGAACACGCGTGGCGGGCGTCTCCACTTGCGACAACCGACCTGTCCGACACCGTGCTTCAAATTGTCGTGACGAGCCGAGAGATGGTCGAGACCGACATCGGCTATCAGCTCCTCACCGAGCTTGCGATGGCGACCGATCAACTTCTGCAAGCGGAAGACATCATCGCCATCGAGCCCGATTGGCCGCTCATTGATAGCGATCTTTCGGTTGCCGTTAGCGTGCGCAAGATGCTCACGCGCCGCAAGCGCTGGGCACTCGACTACGATCGCCTCATGGGCATCGTGCGCAGGATTCTGGTCACGGGATACACCGACTTCCTGAACGCGCTGCCGGACCGATCTGGGAAAGATGCCGACGAGGCGCCCGCCTTCACGGTGCCGCTGGTCTCGCTCGTCGATGACCCCAAGGGCACGATCGAACGCCTCTTCCTCAGCTTCTACGATGACGATGTGTTCCGGTATGACCTCTTCCATCATCTTCGCGGGCGGCTGGGCACCAATCTGGTGGTTGCGTCGGGCTTCCCGCCTGAGACCAATCCGCACGACGTGCAGTTCCGGCTGGTGATGCCGAGTCGGCACCGGTCGGCGAACCCGACTGAACTAGCTGATCTCTACTTCGGCGGCACGCCGTACGCGGACGTGCTCTCGTATCCCGTGCCCTTCAGCATTCCCTACGAGACGCGATTTGAGCACTGCCACATCGTCGGCGGCACGGGACACGGCAAGACCCAGCTCATGCAGCGCATGATCTATGACGATCTTGCCGCCGCGCGCGATGACGGCCGTTCGGTCGTGGTGATCGACAGCCAGGGCGATCTCATCCAGAAGTTGCTGCGGCTCGATCTCTTTGCGCCGGAGCAGTACGACAGCCTCTTTCACCGGCTGGTGCTGATTGATCCGGCCGACATCGAGCATCCGCCCGCGCTCAATCTGTTTGATGCTCACACGGAGCGGTTGGCGGACTACGGCCCAGCCGATCGCGAGCGTGCCCTTAACGGCGTCATCGAGCTCTACGAGACCTTTTTTGGCGCGCTTCTGGGTGCCGAGCTGACCCAGAGGCAAGGCGTGATCTTCCGGTATTTGGCGCGCCTCATGCTCGCCATTCCGGGCGCCACCATCCACACGCTCATGCAGCTCATGGAAGATGGCCGGCCATACCAGCCGCACATGCGGGCCTTGGGCGGTGCGGCTGGACACTTTTTCGACAGCGAGTTCTTCCATCCGTCCTTCGCGGCCACCAAGAAGCAGATCCTGAAGCGTCTGTGGGGCGTACTCTCGACGCCGGCCTTCGAGCGCATGTTTGCGCAGCGGGAAAACAAGGTCGATCTCTTTGACGCCATGCAGGGCGGCAAAATAATCCTCATCAACACGGCCAAGGATCTCCTCAAAACGGAAGGGAGCGCGCTCTTTGGTCGCTTCTTCATCGCCATGCTCGCGCAGGCGGCGCTTGAGCGCTCGGCGGTGCCCGGCGACGAACGCACACCCTGCTTCGTTTATGTGGATGAGGCACAGGAGTATTTTGACGACAACATTGAGACGATCCTGTCGCAGGCCCGCAAATACCGGGTCGGCATGACGCTCGCGCACCAGGCGCTCGATCAGCTTTCGCCGCGGCTCCGATCGGCCTTTTTATCGAACACCAGCTTCAAATGCGCAGGTGGCATCTCCCACAAGGATGCACACGCGCTGGCCGGCGAACTGCACACCACGCCCGAGTTCATCCAGGCGATGAAGCGGCGCGGTGGGAAATCGGAGTTCGCGGCCTGGCTCAAGCACCGGACGCCAGAGGCGCTGCGGTTATCGGTTGAGCTAGGGTTTTTAGAGCGCCGGCCGACGCTCACCGACGATGACTATGATCTTCTCATTGATGAGAGTCGGGAGAAATATTGCGGCACGAGTGCCGAGGTGCTCGCCTGGCCGAAGGCGATGCCAGCCGCCGAGCCGCGGGTCGCTCCCTCCCGCGCACCGGAGCCGACGTTAACCGACGAGTTGGTCGTTGCTCCACCGAAGATGCGCGAGCCTCCTGAGGACCGCGAACTCGGCAAGGGCGGCCCCAAGCACCGCTACCTCCAGAACCTCGTAAAGGAGTTGGCCGGGGCGCAGGGCTTTCGCGCCACGGTCGAAGCGCCGCTATCCTCCTCTGCCGGTCAGGTTGATGTGCTGTTGAATCGTGACGGCCTTCGCGTCGCTGTGGAGATTTCAGTCACCACATCAGCGGAGCATGAGTGCGACAACGTGCTCAAGTGCCTCGCCGAGGGGTATGACCGCGTCGTCCTGCTGATGTCGAAATCGGCAGCCGTGCAGGCCCGCTACCGGCAGGCCATCGAGGGCGCAGTCGCATCAGACGACCTGGCGCGGCTGTCGTTCTTGTCACCCGAGGATGTGCCGGACTTCATAGCCTCGCTGGCGCCACCGCCGGGGGCAAGCGAGACGACTGTCCGCGGCTATCGCGTGAAAGTGTTGAGGACCGCCATTTCACCAGAGGAGGCGCAGGCACGGCGCGAACGACTGACAAAATTGGTTGCCCGTTCACTTCGGGACAATGGACATTCTCCAGCATAATGAAAATGTTCGAGGAGCTTGAGCAGGCGTTCAAATGAGCCCGTTCGCCTCGCGCTGCCGCGAACGGCTTGCTACGCAGGAAGCCCCATCAATGCATCGATCCTCGATCGCTGGCAAATGTGGTAGGAGTCACTGAGACCAATACGTGGAAAAGTTAAATGGCCGCGCGTGCCAGCGGCGGCAGCTCTGCTTTTAGCGCCTGCAAAGTGGCATCCGCGTTCGCTGCGAGCACCAATTGCCACGCACCTCCACCTCCCACCGCAGGGCGCCAAGCGATAATGGGTTGGAGTTCAACGGCGGTCCTATTACCTGAGCGGACGGCATAGATTGAAAAATGTACCGCCACGGGCTTGCCGCTAACGCTACGTTCCACCCGGAGTATCCGTTCTGTCAATTTCGTGATTCTGAGTGAGATATTGTCATGATCGGCTGAGGAGGCGTGAGCGGCAAGATTGACCCAGAACGTGTCGGCGTTGGTGCCCGGTGGGAGCTCCGCCAGAGGTAAGCTGGCGGACTTATACAAGTAGTAATCTGCTTCGGCGCCCACACGGGGAATCCCTATCAAAGACTTATTACTTCCACTGCACCCGTAGACGAGCAAAACGAGCGCAAGAGGGGCTAACTTCCGGAAGCTCACGCGCCTGGCCAGCATGGCTTTCCATCCGCTCCGTTGACTGCCTTATCCACCTTAAATCGGCCTGCTTCATCTTTAAACTCAGCTGCGGATGAGCAATTCGCGATCCAATCTTGATATGATTTAACGTCTGGTAGGTTGCGGCCTGTTATTTGGTAAAAGCCGTCTAGAAAAAACCCGAGTTCGACGTCGTCAAGGGTTTGCGTTGAAACGTCTTGAACCAGTGCACTGAACGCTGCCTTGCTGGGGCGCCTGCGGAAGCTCTCGCGCGTGCTGAGCATATTGAGCGCAGTAACAAGCTTCTCTGCGTCGTCTCGGGCGTTGATCAGTTCAGACTGCACGACTTGAGGGTCTGTCAGTCTCTTTAGAATAGCATCGGATCTTGTTCGAACAATTTGGGGGACCGACAAGTCGGCCGTGAGGATTGTGGCCGATATATACGGCTGATCAGTTGCCGTATGATCTTCAGAGACTATGCGATTAAGTCGGTTGTCGAACTGAAGCTTGTTTGTCCAATACTCATTGTTAACCCCTCCACCCTCCACGCAAGGTGGTGCAGTGACCAACACACCGCCGCTTTGTAGGACACCGAGCGGGACGCCGCCGGCTTCGTCCAAGAGGCTTGCTCCGTACAGTTGGAATGTGAAGTCGACGAGGGGAATATTGTTCTCGTGCGCTAGGACCTGCTTTGCCGCAAGTGCAGCGATTCCTATGATGGGGCCTGCTTCAGGAGACCCTGCCAATCCAGCTATAGCCTTGGAGGAGTCTCGAACCTTGTCTAGCAGTCCACCTACGGCCGTGTTGCGCTCAAATGACACGTCGACCAATCGCAGCCGGAAATAGGGCGGGAATTTGGAGTCCCAAGCGTCTCTGCTATACACGAGAAGATCTTGAAAATTCAGCAAATCTCCCGGCTTGACGTCACGCTCGTACCATACCGCTATGAACTCTTGTGAGTCGACTGCTCCGGCGACATCGAGCAGGACGGCGATATCCCGGCCCCCTCCGAAAGCGATGTCTGACAGGCGCGGTGCGCACGTTTTTAAAGAGGCTGGAAGATAGGCGTGCGATATGACGATGCTGAGGGGCTGACGGTTTCGCACTGAGCGGCGCAATCCGACGTCGCCATCCTTGTTGGCCTTACGAGCTAACTCGTAAGTGTCAGAAAGAGGAACGAACCTTCCCGGATCGGGATCTTTGGGCAATGGTTGGGACGGCGGATCAAGAAACAGGACTTTGTTCGCTGAATATGCGGGCGCTTGGACGGCGCTAACATCATTAAGGCCGATAGTTCCGCGGAGCAGTCCGCAGCCTGAGAGCATGAGGCCCGCCAATGCTGGCGAAAGCAGCCGAAGGGTTGAACCGAGAATATTGCCAGGTATGGTTCTCACTTCCACGGAAATATCCTTCAAAGTCAGCGGGATCCCCAATGCTATGGGACTCCGCAGTTGGTGGATCAGACGCTCCCTCTCTAAGGGCACCCCGGCGCCGGCCAGGTGAGGATGGCGTTCAGCAGGTGAGCTAACCGCACCCCGCCGAGTGCGACTTGATCCCGGCCAACCGTCCGTGCACCCGAGGCATACGTGGATGTAAGGGTGAATGGACCGGCTGATTGCAGTACAATGGGCGCAATGAATGCGCGGCTCAGAGCCAGCTGGTAGCTCTCGTTGGCCCATTTCTGCGGATTGGTGACGTTGGCCGCGGCCACGGGCGGGCTAGGCAAATGTGATGCCGCGCCAACTGAGTCAGCGAGCACGTGCATGTTATCTCGCTGATCACCTGGAGTGCCGTCCCAAAAGCCATGCAGCTCCTGATATCCGGTGAAGACAACCGCGATATTGTTCCCCCCGGCGTCACTACCGTGCGCGAAGGCGGGGCCGAACTGGCTGGTCGTATGAAGCGGCTGATGCAGGTCGCCGACGAGGTGGATCAGCCACGCCAGGTCGTAAGCCTTGAGCGGGATCGGGGTGTGGCGATTGTTGATCGTGTTCGCGAAGAGCGCCACCCGCTCGACGGCGTTCACAGCAGGCGGTGGATGCCCGGGCCCTAGCGGGACGGGGTTGTCCACGAAGTGCCAGTACTTGTGCTTGCGCAGATCGCTGAGCCCTTGGTTCAGCGCGGCGGCGGCGCCCACATGCACGGCGTCGTCGCCGTCATCGATGAAGCCGGAGCCGGTGGCCTTGATGCGATCGGGCCAGGTTGCGGCGTTCACGAAGAGCGCTGCAGCAGGATCGATATGGGTGGGGTTTTGGAGTCCACGGGAATATTCGGGATTGCTCTGGAGGAGCAGCGTAGCGCGGCATCGAGCGCCCGGCGTCATCTTGGTCCACGCGACCGCTGCCGTCATCATGTGGCCCTGGTTGTGCCACGCTAGCGCGGATGTGGACAAGGTAAGGGCGGCAATAAGCCCCGACGTAATTGTAAGCCGATTCATTGTAGCCCCCACAGCTACGAGCGTCCCCCGCAACGCTGCAGAAACAATGCGACTCGAATGCAGAATTGTACAGCGGCATTCTCTCCATTTTGGAGTGCATAGAGTGCATCATCACTCGGATGAACTTACCATCAAGCTTGGATATTGAAATTTCCGAGCGAATTGGTGGCGTTAAGAAGAATATGCTGGCTTCCGGGCCCGTGAAGACTTTGATGGATGTTCTTGCTGCACTTAGGCCAGCTTCTGTTTGCGCTTGGCGCGGCTGTTCGCGAAGAATCCCTGCCGCTGCCTATGGTTAGCCTCCCATCTCCGGCGAGTCCGTGGCATGCTCTCCGCCTCGATTCGGGAGAGATGCCATGAAGCTGATCGCCGCATTCGCCGCTGCCTCACTGATCCTCGCCCCGGCCATGGCCGGAAAACCCTGCCGGGACGCCAAGGGCAAATTCGCCAAGTGCCCGCCGGTTGCTGCAGCCGCGACGGCTCCTACCGTGACCAAGGATAAGAACGGCCGGTGCCATGTGGCATCCGGCCCGAAGAAGGGCCAGTTCACGAAGTGCCCATGAGCTGACGCCGGCCGCCGCCCTGCTCTGGGCGGCGGCCTAGTTTGAAATAGCCTCCAGATCGGCCGCAATTGCGCTGGTTCGGGCCTCCGCTTGGGCATACGTTTTGCGCCCAGGGGAGGACTTATGCGCAAACTGCTTTTTGCGGCCATTGCCGCCGCCACCATCATGGGATCGGGAGCTGATGCCCGTTCCCATCATCACTCGTCCTACTATCACGGTAGCTCGTACCGCTCGTCGGACTACTACACAGCTGCAAGCGGCCACCGCGTGCACCGGCCGGTGCACGCCTTGAGCGCGCCGGCTGGCGCATCTGCTCGCTGCTACGACGGCTCCTACAGCTTTAGCGAAAGTCGCCGCGGCACCTGCTCGCATCATGGGGGCGTGGCGAACTGGCTCTGAGGGAGCCGGAGAATTCGTTTTTCATATGTTCCGATTTGTTCTACGTGTGTTCAGTTGCGCGCTTTAGCTCGCGAAGCCGCGGCAATTGGAACGAATAGGAGGTCAGATATGGCAGTGGTGTACGTCGAAGCGCGCCCCAAGGGCCGCCCGGAAGGCAGCGCCATCATGGACTATGTCGTCGAAGATCACGCCGATCACGTGCTCTGGACGGCCCCGACTCAGCATTTGGCGATCCAATGGGCCAAGGTGAATGGTCACAGGCCGCATGTGGCCCGAGTCCGGCACCTGAATAACAAGCGCATCCCCGATCACTGGCGGGCGGTGTGACCTATCAAAGGAGAGGAGCCACCATGTTCAAGATCAGTGTCTGCGCAGCCATTCTGATTGTTGTTGCCGCTCCGGCAGTTGCACGCGGCGGGCATTCCGGTGGTCATTCGTACGGGTCGCATAGCCGCAGCAGCACGGGCGAGCACCTGGTGTCGGGTTACACCCGTTCCAATGGCACGTATGTGGCGCCGCATTACCAGACGAATCCGAATGGCACGCGCAATGACAACTATTCGACGCGCGGGAACGTGAACCCGCACACCGGTGAGCTGGGCACCAAACCGCGCGACGAAGACGCGCCGCAGAACTAAAACGGGCCGGTTAGTACGGCGGCTCTGGGACCGCGCCGAAGAGCGAATCGACGTGGCCCCAGAATCGCGTGATGGCGCGGGCGTAGCGCCATAGATCGCCCTCGCGAACCCGCAGTTTGCGCTTTGCATGGCCGCCCGACGGACTGCTAGTCCGGGGCTAAGAGGGGGTGCCGGGTGTCCAAGGTCAGTATCGGAAGGGGGCTTGCGCGGCTCGGTGCACAGGCATCGATGCTCGATGCGCAGCGCGCCGGTGCCGAGCTATTCGGCGCGCCGAAGCTAAACGCCTTTTCGCTGTTTCGGCCCAACGAAAATACTCTCAGCCGCGTGCTTGGGGACCTTCTCAGCCCGCGAGGCGCGCACGGGCAAGGCACCATTTTTCTCCAAGCCCTGCTCAACGAGTTGGGCCTTCCTGGCGTCGGAATGCACGAGGTGGTGACTGTGCGCCGCGAGGTGGTGACGAGTGCTCAGCGCCGTATCGATCTTGTGATCGACACACCCCGATTGCTGATCGGCATCGAGAACAAGCCGTGGGCGGTCCAACAGGACGACCAGCTGATCGATTATCACCGCCAGCTCGAGGAATGGGCGGGTCAGCGCCGTCCCGTGCTCGTGTTCCTATCCAATCAGAGTCCACGAACGGGGCAGGGACAGGTACTCACTTTGCCGTACCTTGCCGATGACGAGACTTCACCCTCCCTTCGTCGCGCTCTTGAAGGCGCGCGTGCCCACACCAAGGCGCTCCGTGCGCGCATACATGTGGATGAGTTCATCCGCTTCATCGACCTGCAATTCGAGGATGAAGGCATGACTGACGAACTCGATCAGCCATATATTGATGCAGTTAAGTCTGAGCTGGTCGGAGATGTTCCAACCCGCAAGGCGATTGCCATGGTGATGCTCGCGCACGATGAGGTGCATGCCCGCATTCTTGACGAGCTCGGCACCTTTCTGGAGGCCGAGATGACAAGGGCGCTGGGCGCATGCGCGAGGGTGGGCTGCACCTTGTCTGAGGCACTTTCTGAAGCATATGAGCTATGGGCCTTCCGCCGTGAGAATTGGCCTCCCAACTGTGCGGTGGGGTTGGAAGGTTACGGTGAGTTTAGTGGCGTCAATTTCGGGGTGCGCGCGCCCGATCCGCAGGCCAAGGGCGTGCGTTCGGAAGGCGAAGCAGGCTGTCCAGATCGAGCCCTCATCGATCGAGCCATGCGCCGCGTGGGTGGCGGCCGTAAAACGCAGTGGTGGCCGTGGTGGCAGTCCGCCGAGCCTGCGTATTGGGGAAAGGAGTTCACAGCGCGGCTGATACTCGGCTCCCCAACCGGCAAGGTCGCTGACCATCCCGATGCGCAGGATCTTGCACGACGATTGATCGAGCTCGCCGAGGCGATCGACGAAGAGTTGAGGGAGAGCGCAGCCCTAACTGCTAAGGGAAATTTGGCGAGCAGAGGGTGACCAGATACTCAGTCGACCGACGCAAAAAGGGGTCGTTCGCTCATAACGTGCGCTCAGCATGACGTATGACCAACCTTACTTTTCGCGCAATGGCCCATGCCCTTGCGGCAGCGGCGAACGCTTCAAGCATTGCCACGGCGCTATGATCGACGCGCCAGGTGATAATCCCGAGATAAGCAATGCTGCCTTACTGGCGGCGCTCAAGGCCGCGGACGATGCCCACCTTGCCCAAGGTATGGAACCGGCTGCGCGGCATCTGATGAATGTCGGCGTCGCGCTCGGACATTTCGGTATTCAAGGCATCCTGATGGGACCGGGTGCACCCGCAATTGCAGCGCGCGCGAATCGGATGTGCGACCTGTTGTTCGTGCCGCAGGAACTTCAGTCAGGGGGCATGCACCTTGGTGCCTTCCTGTTTCGCGACATGTTCGTCGCACTCTACGCGCCGATCATCTTCGGCACCGCACACTTCGATCCCTGGACAACCGTCGATCTCAATCCAGTGCAAAAGGGGTGGCTTGCCGATTCTGCGGAAGAGGTTGGCCGCTTCTTCGACCAGGCCGCCGATATTATGGATTTTGGATACGGCTGGCAGGAATTTGGGGACGCCCGGTCGGTTCCCGATCTCGCGAAGGATCTGATCTGGCGCGCACATGCCCAACTCGAAGCCGCTGCGGCGACCGCAACCCGCGCCTTCGATTATCGCGGCACCGTCCAAGCCGCGTTGCTCGGCGCCGAACTCGCGCTGAAGGCGGGGCTCGCCGCTCATGGCCTGACTGACAAGGAATTGGGCCAGCGGGCGCTGGGACACAATTACATTGCCTTGGCGGAGCGGCTGGCAACCTTTGAAGCAGGGTTCGATCTAACGCGCGTAAGCCATGCGGCGGCAGCCTTCCCCAATTTTGTCCAGAGCCGGTACAACACCCCCGCGCCGCTGCGGGTCGAGACCGGGCACATCCTGATGGGCGCGCAATATATTGCATCCGAAGTGACGCGCCTGTTCACCGATCGCAATATCCGCAGGAATGCCGCGAACCCGCACCCGCGTACCTACCCCCAATAGCGCCGGCTCGGGCATTTTCCATCTGACGCGGTTCGCGGCCAGTCGCTAATCTCCTTGGATGGCCGCCGCACGTCGGCGCAGAATGCAAGGTGGAAGGCATGAAGGTTTCTAACGACCCTCTGCAGAACGCGATTGACCTCGCTCTTGGCCGCACCGGCTCCGCGCGATCGATCCTCGATGGCTTCAACCCCCAGGACGTGGTTGGTATGAAGGCGCTGTACGGTAATCGGCATAGCGAACTGGAATTGTTCGCGAAGACCACTTCGGCTTATGAACAGGTCGAACGGGCTACGCGCGCGGTGAGCGCTTCGGCGATGTTGCATGGTCGGGCGGAGCCGCTGCTCGATCCTTATCATGGCCTGCCGACCAGCTTGGCACAGCGTATCCACCAGGAAATCACTGCCGCACAGGAGGCGCTCTTCGGGGTGGGTCGTTATGGCGGAGATGCAGCTCGGATGGCCGCCGAGAAGGGGCTGCTGTCGTTTACAAGCAGCAGCGCGCGTTGGGCATCCGGTTTGCTGCATCATCAGGACGAGCTTCAGCGACTGACTGGTGTCCGCGATGCGCGAGACTTTGCGAAGACCCTGACCACAGCACGTGCGATCACCGAAGGAGTAGAGCGCCTGGCGCCGCTAGGTTCACTTGCAGGTCCGCTCGCGTCCAGCGGGGCGTGGGCGGAAAATACGACCCTGCGCGACACGATGACCAAGATGTCGGCCTTTGCCGGTTCACTCGCGACGACCGGCCCCGTCAGCGCCGCGACGCTGGCATCCAGTCACTCACTGCTTGGTGACTGGAAGACGCTGCCCGATCTCGAACCTGCTTACTGGCGCGATCCCGAGGTTCGTGTCCGTCGTTATCGCGATGCGGATGTCGATCCTGGGGTGATCGAGACCAATAATGATGCTCTCATCGACGTGCTTGTCGAAAGCGGCATGGTTCCGGGTGGGCGGACTCGATCCGGCGCCAACGTCGCTGTCATCCAGGCAGGATCAGTCAGCGTCCGCGTCATGGGCGCGCGTGCTCGGGCTGGCACCTACGAGGCGATCGACGGTTTTGATACCTCGCTCAAGGCGCACATAGACATGACCCTGACCGAGGAAGTCGGCCCACGCTGGTTCGTGCAGCATATCGACCCGAAGATCGTCGGGGCGACCAAGGAAAGGCGCCAAGCGGCACTCCTCGCCGGCGAAGAAGCGATGCCGCTGATCTATTATCTCGATCTTGGCCAGTTAATCGATATCGTCCGCGACAAGCGCCACTGGCGATTCTTCGAGCCAACATTTCTCGATGCTGAGGTTTTTTCAGTCAACATGCGCCGTCTCAACACGATCCGAAGGCCGACCATGCATGGGCGGAAAATTGATACAATTCAGATCCTCGAAGCGTTCGTGTTGGTCTACCAGTTCAACCAGGCAATGGCGCGGATCGGACCGCTTGATGCTGGATGGGACGATGACATCTGATTGAAAGCGCGTCGGGCCGTTACGAGCTGCCAAATGGTTAGTCATGCAACGTCTGCGCCGCCTGGTAATGCATTTCCCGCGCGAACCAGTGTGCCAGGCTCGACGCCGACAAACGTCGATCGTCGAACGACACGGGCATCCCGCGGTCGTCAGGTCGGTTGCTTCTCCCCTGCTTCTCACGCGATTACCGAGCGCTGGCAGTCGCTGGTTGATGGACCGGCGGCGTCTAGTTTTGCGACAAGATTCAGCTGCACCTTCACCACCAATGATGCGGTGCGAAGCGCTTCCACTTCCATCCCTCGTGGAAGACATCCAACTGATGTGGCATCAATGTGACGGAAGCGTGGGGGCGCCAGCATTGTCCCTGGTCGCCGGCTGAGGCTCCACTGCTGCCGGCGCCTTGCTGCCTTTCACCTCATGCACGATCGGCTTCACCGCCTCCACGATCGTGGGGATCGCCACCACCAGCTTGCTCAGTACGCTGAGCAGTTTGCCAAGGTTGATCTTCATGTCGTCACTCCTTCTTGCTGGGAAATATCACTGGGGATGTGCGGACGGGCTCCGGCGCGCAGTTGCGCAAGGCTGAGTCCGTCCGACCATTCGAAATGGGGCCGGTCCTTGATCGTGGTGAAATCGCCGCCCCAGGTGAGACCGATGTCGACGCCGATCGAGCCGAGCTGGTGCCAGAGCGCATCAGCCTCAGCGCTGTATTCCGGGGTATCGCCCCAGTTCTTCATCATCAGCAGGCGGGTCGGCGCGACGTCGATCGCGAGCCCAAAATTGTGATAGCTGTAGCCGGGCCGGGCGTTGGTCACGATCGCGCCGGGCCTGGTGCGGCCTTGCGCGTATAGTTCGGCCTGTTCCTCCAGCGTGCGCAGCGTGCAGATGACAGTGAGTTGGATCCCCGCCTGATCGGCGCGGGCCAGCAGGCGCTCCGCCAGCAGGCGCATGTGCGGATGCAGATCCGCAAGATTGCGGCTCGCCATGTCAGTGTCTCCTCTTGTGCCGCGCGTGCTGCGCGCGCCTGGCACGCGTTCGGACCGAATTGATCTGCGTGAGCGTCTGGTCGTCCGTGCGAACCTGGTTGTCCGGTGTCGCGGTCGGATCGATCCGCTGCACCCATTTGAGCGACAGCGCGATGATGCCGCTTCCGAGGGCGCCGAAGCCGCAGCCGCTCAGCAAGGCGTAAAAGGGCGAAGGCCGCTGAAGCAGCACCCAGCCGGCGCTGAACAGGAGCGCAATGCCGGTGATTGTGATGTCGAGGGCTCGTGCGCGGGAGGTGTCAGGCGCGTCCTTGAGACAGACCCATACGCGCACGATCATGCAGGCGCTTAAGGCCGCCAGCATCGGCGTGGCCTCGAACGGATAGCCGAGGGCATTCCAGACGACTGGTTGAGGCATCGGAGCGGAGGGGGCGGCGATCATTCGGCCGCCTCGGCTTCGATGCGGGAAATATAGGCCTCGACACGGTCGACGGTGCGCTGGCGCGGCTCACGGCCGCGGCGCAGGTCGAAGACGAAGCGAGGATCGTGCACGGCTTCAGTGCCGAAGCGCGCAGGGGGAACGTCGAAGCGCCTTAGGTGGCGCTCCACACGACGCAGGAGCATGGGACAAACCTCCGAATCTATGTTCCTTATTTGTTCTCATGCGATTTCCTATTTGTCTAGGAAAAATCCTGTGCTAAGACGCGGTATGGCTGATGAAAATCCCCGGGACGCCCTGCGTCGGCTCACAAAGGAGCGAGGCGCCAGTCTCGCCAAACTGTCGCGCTTGATCGGGCGCAACGACGCCTATCTGCAGCAGTTCGTCATGCGCGGTTCGCCGGTGCGGCTTGAAGAAGAGGATCGCCGCAAGCTGGCGCGCTTCCTCGATGTTGAGGAAGACGTGCTCGGCGGGCCTCCGTCGGACATTCCCCGGTCCGAGGACATGGTGCTCGTCCGCCGGCTCAACATCGAGGCCGCGGCTGGGCGCGGGCGGATCATCGATGACGAGTTCGCCGTGGGTAAATTCCGGTTTGAGCGGAGTTGGTTAAGACAGCTGTCGCCTGCCAGTCCCGACGAACTGTCGATCATCACCTTTGTAGGCGATTCCATGGCGCCGACCATCAACGATGGCGACGATGGGCTGGTAGACCATTCGAGTGCCGGCCGGCGCGTGCGTGACGGCATCTATGTGCTGCGGCGTGACGAGTCGCTGATGGTTAAGCGGCTGGCGGTCGCGCCACGTGCAGGAACCGTAACGATTGTCAGCGACAATCCCGCCTACCCCACTTGGCCTGACGTGCCTGTGAGCGAGATTGACGTGCTCGGGCGCGTGATCTGGGCCTCGCGTAAATTCGGCTGAGTTCGAGCCGTAGGAAAAATCTTACAAAGGCGCTTGCGTTATAGGATTTGAGATGATGTTCTCTGTTTGTTCAACGCGAACGAAAGGACTCACTCATGCGAAGACACCTTCTCACCACCCTCCTGCTGATCTCGTGCGCCTCGGCCGCGCACGCTTCGGAAACCGTCACCTACAGCTATGACGCGCTCGGCCGGCTGGTCACGGTCGCGCATTCCGGCAGCGTGAACAACGGTCAGCAGACGACCTACAATTACGACAGCGCCGACAATCGGACGAACGTCACGACTACGGGCGCGTCCCACTAACCACCCGCATCTTCGCCGTCTGCGGCATCAACTCTCTTGAAGGAGGCACTCCATGCGCCGTCCAACCCTTTTGGCTGCGCCTTTTACGTCCAGCAGCACCGCACACCAGCGATATCCTGTCGCTGGTGCATTCTCGCGCCACCGACGCAGCGGCGGCGTCGCGGCGCTTCTGCGATCGACCGGACACGTCAGTCTCGCCGGCATTCTCACGATGCTGGCCTCACCCTTGCTCGCGGATATCATCCCACCCAAGACCTACGTGACCACGCCGGGCGGCCTCAACGTCGCCGACGGATCGTTCGTCTATTCGAACACGGACCTCTCGATCGGCACGCTCTCGCTCGAGCGATACCACATCACCGGCACCAGGCTGCCGGCGACCAGCCTCATCGGCAAGCATATGGGGCACAATTTCGACATCTATGTCGCGACCAACCCGAAGTCCGGAACTAGCGCTCGTCCGATCGTCCATATCGGTTCGAGCGCAAGCGGTGTTTACGCCCAGACCTATAGCAGCGGATTCATCGGTCCAAACAACGTAGATGCCTATGCGGGCATCCTGACACTGTCCGGCAGCAACTACGTCTACACGGACAAAGACGGCAACATCTACACATTCAGCTCGGCTATCCCGCGCGCGGGTGTGTCGGGGGCATCGCAGCGCGTCACGCAGATCAATTTCGCAGACGGGCGGGTACAGACCTTCTCCTACAACGCCAGTAACCAGCTCAAACTGGTAAGCGACTCGTCCGGCTATGCGATCGTGTTCGACTATGCCGCGACCGGCGGCGTGTCGGCGGCATGCGGCTTCGATACGTCACAGACCTACGTGACCAGCGCGTCCACCTGTACCGGAGCGTCGCTGAAGGTCAGCTACGGCTATGACGGCAGTGGCTTCCTGACGAGCTTCCAGGATGTCGTCGGCCAGACCACCCTTTACACCGAGAGCACTGGTGGCCTCGGCTGCGTCCAGCCGCCGGGATACGCGACCTGCAAGCTGTCAATGCTGTACAGCGGAGCCCAGGTCTATCAGCAGACGATGGCGGACGGCTCAGTCTGGCGCGTCGCGTCGAGCGATCCGGCGATTGTCGACGATCCGGACGCAGTAAGCGGCGACGGCGCGGTCGAAGGTCAGATCACCGATCCTGACAACAAGATCACTAGCTTCGCGTTCACGAAGTCGTCGCCCTACAACATGACCGATGCCAACGGTTACTCAACGGACTACCGCTTCTGGGGGGCAAACCAGTTCGACAACACCGGTCAGCCGATCCATGATGGCACGCTGCTGACCGAGGTCGATCTGCCCGAGGGCGGCCAATATCTCGCCGAATATGGCGGTCCTTTCAACGCCATCTCGAAGGAGACCTGGGTTCCCAAGCCCGGTAGCGGGCTTCCGAACCGGGTGCGCACGCTGACCTACAGCACCACCGGCTGCAGCTCGCCTGCCACGTACCAGAATTGCGCCAAACCGCGCGCGGTCACGGACTATAACGCCAACGAAACCGACTACACCTATTACGACTTCGGCGGGGTCCAGACTGAATGGTCGCCTGCGCCGATGGCCGGGGCGGCGCGGCCGCTCAAAATCTACACTTACAGCCAGCTCTATGCCTGGGTGAAGAATGCCTCCGGCACATTGGTCCAGGCTGCCACTCCGGTCTGGAAACTCACCTCCGAGGTCCAGTGCCAGAGCGCGCCCGGCGCTTCGTCGCCTGTGTGCGACGCGAGTTCGACGCAGATCACCACGACCTACCAATATGGTGCTGCCGGCACCGCCGACACGCTGCTCTTGAGGGGCAAGGTGGTCGACGCGGGCGGGCTCAATCTGCGCACCTGCTACGGTTACGACGCCCAGGGTAACGAGATTTGGGAAACGAAGCCGCGCGCCGGCCTCGCCACCTGCTCCTGATCCATCTCCAATCGAAAGACAAAGCCATGCGACACATTGAACGTGCGCTGCTTGCCGGCGCATCCCTCGTCGTCATCGCTTCGCCCGCGCTCGGGCAGGCGAGCCCTTCCAATTTCACCTTTGCGACCCGCTACGACGCTATGCGTCGGGTGGTGGGCACGATCAGCCCCGATCCCGATGGCGCAGGACCGCTCCATTATCCAGCCGTCCGCAACACCTACGATAATGACGGTCGGCTGATCAAAGTCGAGACGGGCGAGCTTTCCACTTGGCAGCCGGAGACGGTCGTGCCCTCCGCCTGGGGCTCGGCTTTCACGGTGCTTCGTACCCTTGATACCACCTACGATGGAATGGACCGCAAGCTGACGGAGAAGCTCTCCGGCACCAGCGTCGCGCACAAGCTCACGCAATACAGCTACGATGTCGTCGGGCGCCTGCAATGCACCGCAGTGCGGATGAACACGGCTGCATTCGGCTCGCTGCCGAGTTCCGCCTGCTCGCTCGGCACCCAAGGCGGCGACGGGCCCGACCGGATCACCAAGAACAGCTATGATCCGGTTGGGCAGCTCACGCTGGTGCAGGAGGCGGTCGGAACGAGCGTGCAGCGCAACCAAGTCACCTACACCTACACGCCCGACGGCAAGCATCAGACCGTCACTGATGCCAACGGGAACAAGGCCCAGTTCGAATATGACGGTCTCGACCGACTCCAGAAGTGGGACTTCCCATCGAAAACTACCCCCGGCGTGGTCAACACGGCCGATTACGAGCAATATGGTTATGACCCCAACGACAACCGTACGAGCCTGAGGAAGCGGGACGGGACTACGATCAGCTATACCTACGACGCGCTCAATCGAATGACGCTCAAGAGTTTCCCGACCGGCTCGCTCAGCAACAACGTCGCCTATACCTACGATTTCCGCAATCTCATGCTTTCGGCGATCTATCCGGTCAGCGGCGCGGGCATCAGCTTCACCTACGACAATGCCGGCCGGCAATTGTCGAGCACCAACACGATGACGACAAGCCGCACCATTCAGTATCAATGGGATGCGGACGGAAACAGGACCCGCCGGACCGACCCTGACGGTACCTATTTCGACACTCACTATGACGGGCTCGATCGGGCGACCGTCACGCGCGAGAACGCCGTGACATCACTTTTCACGTTCAGCTACGATCAACTGGGGCGGCGCGCCGGCATCACCCGAGCGAACGGCACCACGACCAGCTACGCCTATGATGTGGCCGATCGGCTGTCGTCGCTTACGCAGGATCTGATTGGGACGGCGGACGACATCACGTTCGGCTTCACTTACAATGCTGACGATCAGGTGCTGACGCGGACGCTGACGACCACCAACAGCAGCTATTCCTATACCGATGCGGCCAACGGCGCGAAGTCGTATACGCCGAACGGGCTCAACCAATATGATGCGGTTGCGGGCGGCGGCTATACCTATGACCCGAACGGCAATCTGACTTCCGATGGGGCCAACACCTATATCTATGATAACGAGAACCGCATCCGGGTGGTCAACGGGGCGCATAACGCGACGCTGCAATATGATCCGCTCGGCCGACTCAGCCGGGTCGGCTCGTCTGCGATCAATTACTTCCTCTTTGATGGAGACGACCTGATTGGCGAATTTGATGGATCGACCGGGGCGCAGACTCGGCGTTATGTGACGGGCCCGAGTGACGATGATCCCCAGGTATGGTATCAGGGCTCCGGACTGACTGATCGAAGGTATTACCATGCCGATCAGCAGGGTTCCATCGTCGCGGTCAGCAATGGAACCGGCCTGTTGGGAATCAACAGCTATGACGAGTATGGAGTTCCATCAGCAACAACGACCGGAATTTACAAATACACTGGGCAGATATTTATCGCACAAGCTGGGCTTTATTACTATAAGTCGAGAGTATACAACCCATATATTGGCCGATTTATGCAGATAGATCCGGTCGGGTATAAAGATCAGATGGGTCTTTATGAATATGTTGGAAATGATCCGATTAACAACGTGGATCCCACCGGAGAGGCTGCATTCAAGCTGACCGACGAAAAAGCAAAAGCTGTCGGAGATGCAATCAACAAGGCCATTGCTGACAATAAAGGCGCAATTTTTACTGTAAACATTGGCTCACATACAGCGCAGATTTCTGCTAAAGGTGGCGTTATGACAATATCGGTATCGGATGGAAGTCAGTCTATTACGGTATCTGGTAACGTCAAGGACGGTGGTCGTCGTGCTTTTGTTAATCTGGATAATGCCAGGGTCAGCGGGAGCAGGGCAACCGTTTCTGGTAATCCGGGTACCGTGATTATCTGGCAAGTCAGGAAAAAGGACACGGGTAAGACCACATTGCAGTGGAAGCCTACGAAGTCCTTTAGGATAAACACAAAACTTTACGGATTTCCGGTATTTAAGACTTTTTCTCCCTTACCAGGTTCGGAAGGATATGGGTTTTGAGACTGAATCAAAATGCTGCGGGCATTTGGACCACCCGAATTTTGCTCCTGTGGTGCGTCCTGAGTATAGTGGGGGCGATCGCCGAGCGAGAAAATCTGCGTTTTCTCGGCATGCTAGGTTCAATGGGCGCTGCGTCGAGCCCCAGCCTCGAGGTGCTTGAGGTGCTACTAATTGCTCCGTTCCCTCTGCTCGTTTTGACCTTGCTAGTTCGATATCTATCGAGGTGACTGCGGACTAACAGTAGTTCGGCGACGTGTGATCGTCTGGTGAGACTCGCTAGCAGCGCTTGTACGAACACTCCATGCGCTGAAGATCGATCTGGGAAGGGGTCATAGCTTTGGGCGGCTAATCTAACGGCTTCCTGAGGCTGGGCTCCTTCCTGCTCTTTGCTGGATGACTCAGCGAAGAATCGAACAGGGCTGTTGATTTAGCCGCTCCTTTCACTGAGCGCCTAGCCCTAAGAATACCAGATGAGCTTGGTAAGGACCGCCGTTCAGAAACGACCGCACAACCGGCT
>Ga0207702_10000824_pt1 | contig 32722 bp, 18 predicted proteins | sample KBSCornC62_FD_184302 | JGI IMG/M metagenome (GOLD analysis project Ga0207702, IMG submission 184302) | Corn rhizosphere microbial communities from Kellogg Biological Station, Michigan, USA - KBS Corn C6-2 (SPAdes) (version 2) | ecosystem: Host-associated > Plants > Roots > Rhizosphere > Soil ... | reverse complement strand
ATTATAATCCATCTGCCCTTTCTGGTGCTGGCCAAGGCCGTAAAAGCCTTCGTCGGTGCCGCGATTGAACTGCTGCACAATGGCCACATAGGGCTTGCCCTCGACCGTAACCGGTTTGAACGTGCCCGCGCCGGTCTCGGACAAGATCGTCTGGCCGGCCGCGTTGCGGATGCTGACCCGGCCCTGCAGGATCGAGACGGTCGCCTTGGGCGTGACCAGTTCGAGCGCATCGCCCAAGCGGCGGACGCGGACGGTGCCGGCGGGCACCGCAGTCACCATCAGGCTTTGCGCCACGCTCGAGAGATCGGCCGTCGGCGTGCGCGTGATGCGGAAGGCGTCATCGCCATAGGCCTGCACGCGCAAGGCGGTGCCGCCCGGACCGCGCACGACCACCCCATGCGGGATTTCGGTCCAGTCGAGCGGGGCTGCGCTGGCGGGCGCCGCCAGCAACAGCCCAAGGGCGCTACCGAGGTGCGCCATGGCCCTCCGGTTAGGCCCGTCGGCCGTGGGCCCGGTGGCGGTGCGGTTTCGCGGGTGAATCATGTCATCACCCCAGACGATAGAGGCCGGCGCCGTGCGGCGGGATGGTCCTGGCGAAGCGGCCGCTGACGGGTGCGAGCGTCTCTCCGCTCCACAGATCGCGGGCCGGCAGGGTACCGGCGAGACCCAGATGCCGCATGCCGATGCCAACCTCCTTGGGTTTATCCGTCGTGTTGAACAACGCCACGTAGAGGCCGCGCCCGCTTGCAGGCTGCGCCGACCAGATATGCGTGCCGTCCGCGATGAAATACGGCTGGCTGTGCGTGCTGGCCTGGTTGACCGCGAGCACCTCGCGATTGGTGAGCAGCGCCAAGGTCTCGGGGCTGAGGTGACGCAGGTCCCCGCCCATGATCAGCGGCGAGCGGGCGATGGCCCACAAGGTCATCAACGTCTTTTGCTCGTCGGGCGTGAACTTGGTGTCGCGCGCACCCAAAGCGAGCCGGCCGAGCGGGAGCATGTCGGCATCGGGCCAGCTGTCGGGACCGGCGAAGCGGTTCCAGTTTTCGAGCCTGACGAACTGCGCCTCGAGCAAATGCCATTCGTCCCAGAAATCGTCGCTGATGCGCCACATCTGCGCATATTGGCGGACATGCTCGCCGCGCGGCACCGGCGTCTCGCCGGGCGACAGGCTGAGGATGATCGGCCGGCCCGTCGCCTGGATCGCCTTGTGCGCAGCCTCGATCTCCGCGGCATGCGCATCGTAAGGCCGGCTCATATCGTCCATCTTGACGAAATCGACGCCCCACGAGGCATAGAGCGCGAACACGCTGTCATAATAAGCCTGCGCACCCGGCTTGGTCATGTCGACGCCGTACATGTCGGGGTTCCAGGGGCAGATGCTGGTCGTGTCGGCGATGTCGGCGGCGTGATAGGATGTGCCGAGGATCGGCAGGTTGCGCTTCACCGCCAGCCGTGGAATCCCGCGCATCAGGTGGATGCCGAATTTAAGCCCCATCGCATGGACATCCGCCGCCAGCGGACCGAAGCCCTTCCCGCTTGCGCTCGATGGAAAGCGGTTGGGCGCGGGCAGCAGCCGGCCATGGCCGTCCATCGTCGGCTCCGGATGCGCGCTATATTCATAGCTGGACGCATTCGGCTCATACCATTGGATGTCGATCGTGAAGATCCGATAGCCGAAGGGCAGCAGCTTATCGCGCATGATCGCCGCTGTCTCGCGCGCCTGCGCCTCGGTGATCGTGGTGGCGAAGCTGTTCCAGCTGTTCCAGCCCATCGGCGGCGTCGGCGCCAGCGGTCCATGCCTGGCCTTGCGCGTCGCCGATCCGGCGCGTGCTGCGTAAAGCGCCGCGACACTGCCCATGCCGCCGCGCAACAGGTGCCGGCGGTCAATTCCGCTCGCCGTTGGCGCACCGTTCCCGTCGTTCGCCGCCACGTCCATCCCCCCTTTTGTCGCTATGATTGGCGCGGTTGATGGACCGCGATCGGCCTGCACGGCAAGACCGCAGCCGATAGGCTGGCGTCCCGCCGCCCGCGTTGCGCCTCGATTCACCGAGACTTTGCGCCGCTTTGCGTCCGGGAAGTCCCGCTCACACAAACACAATCCCGCCCGGAACAAATCCGGCGAGGCCTTCAAGCGGCGTCCTGTTAACCGCCGACTCCGCGCTCGCAAGGCCGGCTAAAGCCGATACGTCCTGCCACCCTGGAGCCTTACAGCCCCCACCAAAGGAATGCGTTCGCCTACCGAAACCAGTCGTTCAAGTGCCTGACCCGGCGGCGGAATGATCTCAAGCGTCACGTCCTTGTCGGGGCGAAGCACCAGCGATTGCACGCGACTGTCGCGCCAGGACATGTCGACGCTCAGCGCGCCGCGTGCGCGTATGCCTCTGATCGATCCCGTGGCGAGGGCGCGCGGCAAGGCGGGCAGCAGGCGCAGGCCGCCGTCGTGGCTCTGCAGCAGCATCTCGATGATCGCGGCGGTCGCGCCCAGATTGCCATCGATCTGGAAGATCGCCCCGTCACCGAATGGATGGGTATCGAGCAAATTGGGCCGAGTCGATTCGGTGAGAAGCTTGGTGAGCATGGCATGGGCTTGTTCGCCGTCGCCGAGCCGGGACCGGTACATCGTCAGCCAGGCCGCGCTCCAGCCGGTCTGGCCGCCGCCATGGCGTATGCGCTCGGCCAATGTCTTGCGCGCCGCATCCGCCAAGTCGGGCGTGCGCCGGGGATCTATCTCGATCCCTGGGTAGAGACCGAACAAGTGCGACACGTGGCGATGACCCGGCTCCTGTTCGGGAAGGGGCTCGCTCCATTCCAGGATACGCCCGTCGGGTCCGATCTGCAGACGCTGCAAGTGGGCGACGGCGGCCTCACAGCGCGCCATCAGCTCCGGCGCTTCGCCCACAATACGCGCCGCATCGGCGGTGTGGCGCAGGACGGCGTAGGCCATCGACTGCGCCATGCCGCCGCCCATGTCGATATAGCCGCCGGTGCCGTCGCTCATCACATAGGCATTTTCGGGCGAACAGGCCGGACCGAACACCAGCTTGCCGGTCTTCGGATGCTCGACGAGATAATCTAGCGTGAATTCGGCGCATGCAGCGAGGAAGGGCAATGCGCGCTCGCGCAGGAAGCGGGTGTCGCCGCTATACAGATAATGCTGCCAGAAGTGGAGCGACAGCCAGGCCAGGCCTTCCGGCCAAAGGCCATATTGCAGGTTGCCGTCGGCGATCGTGTGGCCCCACGGATTGCTGGTGTAATGCGCGACGGCCCCCGCCGCGCCATAGGCCACGCGCGCCGTCCGCTCGCCATGGGGCTTCAGGCGCTCGGCATAATCGAACAGGCTCGCGTGAAGCGCGCCGAGCCCGCACACTTCGACGGGCCAGAAGTTCATCTGGAGGTTGATATTGATATGATAGTCCGCGCTCCAAGGCGGCGCAAAGCCATCGGCCCACAGGCCCTGAAGATTGGGGGGAAGCGAGCCGGGCCGCGTCGAGGATATCAGCAGATAGCGCCCGAAGTGGAAATAACGTTCAAGCAAGGCAGGCGATATGCCATGGTCGCGAGCCCTGCCGGCCATGGCGGGAAGCGGCGGCGAGGCGAAGCTGAGATCGACCGCATCGAACAAGGTGCGGAAATCGGCGCGATGGGACGCGACGAGCGCCGGCCAGGACTTGCTCCTCGCCGCCAATTGCGCGCGCAAGGATTGCGCTCGCGGCCCGGGCTGGATCATGTCGGTCGCGGCGCTCAGCCGGATGATCGCCGACCGCGCGGCGATGACGCGAAAGCCATCGGGCAAAGGCTCGACCCTGCCGCCATCCGCCGTGCATGACATGTGCGCCGCGAATTCGACGCCGAAAGGTGTGGGCTTGCCACTGAGTTGCACATGATCGCTGTCCCGAAGAACACTCGCATCCCTGTCACGCGAGATCCGGACGGTGAAATTCAGACCTTCCTTGGCGGTCGTCTCGAGCCGCACCACGAGCAGCCTGTCCGGAAACGATGCCAGGATGGTGCGTGAATGGAGCGCGGTGCCGATGCGATACCGCACCCGAACCTCAGCATTCTGCAAGTCGAGTTCGCGAATATAGTCGGATGCCTCGCCCGCATGATCGAAGGCGAATGATAGGTCGCCCAGCATCTGGTAAGCGCCGAAATCCTCGGCGGGCATCGGCGTCATCATGTCCGCCTGCGCTAGCCGATTGGCGGCGGGCCGATCGCCTTCGAACAGCAATTGACGCACCTCGGGCAAGGCGGCGCGGGCCTTAAGCGAATTGTGGTCGGCCGGACGTCCCGACCACAATTCGATATGATTGAGCTGCAGGCGTTCGGTCCCGACGCCCCCGAAGACCATGGCGCCCAGGCGGCCATTTCCAACGGGCAAGGCATCGATCCAGCGCGTGGCAGGCGCATCGAACGCCAGCGCCTTGGTCGTGGCGGCCTTGTCGCCTTCGGCTGACGCGCACGCCGCCCGGCCGGGTAGGAGGGTGAGGCCGAATATGCCCCCCAGAGACTGCCGCCGAGTGAAATTGGTCATGGCCCCCCTCCAAGCCGTGGTGGTGAGCCTCAATTCCGGCTCATTCGGCAATTGCATCACTCATAAAATTCATGTTCACTAGTGGAAAGAGAAATATGATATTGGCGGTGTGGAGGCGGGCACATTCGACGGCCATCATGCTACCCGGACGCGACGACCGGCAGAGTCCGGCACCTCTCTTTGCAACCCTACACCCCGACCTTTCGATTGCTGAGCTGAATGGAGGCTGCTTTGTCTTTTTTCCGAAAGCGCCGCCTGGCGCTGGCGACCAGCGTCGGACTTGCCTGCATCGCCCGCTCCGGCGGAGCCCAAGCGGCAGACCCGGCGCGGATCGACTATGCCACGACGCAGGTGATCGCCGCGAGCGACAGCCCGGCGATCATTGCCGAAAAAGCCGCCAAGGTCTTGCCCCGGTCCAACCAGTCGGCGTGGATGCGGCTGGAGCAGACCTATTTCATTCATTTCGGCCCAAACACGTTTCGTGGGGTCGAATGGGGCAACGGCCATGAGGACCCCGCGATCTTCAATCCAACCGCGCTCGATGCCGATCAGTGGATCCGGACGATCAAGGATGCCGGCGGTAGGATGGTGATCCTGGTCGCCAAGCATCATGACGGGATGAGCCTGTGGCCGACCCGATATTCCGGTCATTCCGTGGCCGCCAGCCCCTGGCGCCACGGCAAGGGTGATCTGGTCCGCGAGGTAGCTGACGCAGCCCGCCGGCATGGCGTCAAACTGGGCGTCTATCTTTCCCCGGCCGATCTCTGGCAGCTCAGGACGAACGCGTCGAACCCCGAGGGCCTGTATGGCGATGGCAGCCCCAAACGTCGGTCGCTGATCCCGACCGATCCGGCAAGCTTCAAATCCGATCCCTCGAAGGGACGCGCACCGACGCCGAGCTTCGCTAGCTACGTCTATGACGTGAACGACTATAATCGCTACTTCCTGAACCAGCTCTACGAGCTGCTGACGCAATATGGGCCGATCGACGAAGTCTGGTTCGACGGGGCGAATCCGGATCCCAGTGTGTCGGAAAGCTATGATTATGCGGCCTGGTACGATCTGATCCGCAAGCTTCAGCCCGGGGCAGTCATCTTCGGCAAGGGCCCCGATGCGCGCTGGGTCGGCAATGAGGACGGCGTCGGCCGCACGACGGAATGGAGCGTCGTTCCGCTCCCCAAGGCGCCGGAGCAGTTCAACTAGCCCGACATGACCGACCAGGACCTGGGTAGCCACAGCCGGCTGGTGCCCGGTTCGCATCTCTGGTGGTATCCGGCGGAGGTCAACACCTCCATCCTGTACGGCTGGTTCTGGGCTCGCCAAAAGCCGGTCAAAACCGCCTCGGACTTGATCGACCTCTATTACCAATCGGTCGGCCGCAACGGTAATATGCTGCTGAACCTGCCGCCAGATACGCGCGGGCTCATTCCCGACGATCAGGTCGCAAGTCTTCGCCTGATGGCGCAGGTGGTCGGCGAAACCTTTGCGCGCAACCTGGCCGCCGGGGCCATCGTCTCGGCGGATAGCTCGGCGCCGGCGCGCGAGCCGGCAAAGACGCTCGATGGCGATTTGGATACGTGGTGGGAAGCCGCGCCGGGGGCGACGAAGGCGACGATCACGCTGACGCTGCCGTCACCGGTGACCTTCGACGTGGTTTCGCTCCAGGAAGCGGTCGACAAGCGCGGGCAGCGCATCGAATCCTTCGAGATTGACGCCCGGGACGGCTCGGCATGGAAGACGGTCGACGCGCAGACCACCGTCGGCCACAAGCGCCTGCTGCGGCTGACAGCGCCGGTCACGACCAACCAGCTCCATATCCGCATCCTCGGCTCGCGGCTCGAGCCGACCTTGGCTGAAATCGGTCTGTTCAAACAGGCCGAGATCGTTCCTGCTCCGGCCATCTCGGAGCGCCGTGCCGACGGCGCGGTGTCGCTCGGCTGCCCAGGCGGGCTACGCGCGGTTTACACCATCGACGGTTCGGTCCCGACGCCGCAGTCGGCCACCTATGGAACGCCGATCCCTCTCTTGCGCGGGGGTGATGTCCAAGCGGCTTGCCTGGGCAATGACGGCCGCATCGGAATGATTGCATCGAAGCGAATGTCCGGTTTTGCTCCGATCGGGTGGCGGATCGTGTCGCCGCGAAGCAGCGCGGCCGTCCCTTCTGATGCAAATGCAATCGACGGCGATCCATCGACCCTATTGGATGTTCAAACCGCGACCATGCCGCTTTCGCTGACCGTGGACATGCAGCGGGTCGAGGACCTGGGCGGCTTTTCCTATCTTCCCCGGCAGGACAAACGGCCGGACGGCATCGTCGAGACCTATCGCTTCGAGACGAGCCTTGACGGGAGAATCTGGAAAACCGCCGTTGCGGAAGGCCGTTTCGACAATATCCGCAACAACCCCATGCTGCAGGAAGTCCGCTTCGCCCCGGTCCGCGCCCGCTATTTCCGCTTCACCGCTTTGAAGGAGATAAATGGCCGGGAAAAGGTCAGCATGGCGGAGCTTGGCGCCTTGCCTGTGGAACCGGAACAGGCCGCCTTGCGGTAACCCCCACGACCCTTTCCATGGTGGCCGATTCGAGGTTCAGCGCGGCCTGATTCGGAAGGCGATCGGATAAGGCAAAGGAGGTGCCGACGGCAGGGTGATGACTAGCGCCTCATCGGTGCGGGCCCATTTCAGCTCGGCTGCAGAGCCCAGCATCTCGACCGTACCGATCGGCCGCGGATAACGATCCGAGCCGGTGCGCAGAGCGCCGATGCGGATCGCGCCGTCGGGCGGCTGACCCAGCGCGAAGGCGTAGAGCGTATCGCCCTTGGTGGTGAAGCGGATATCGCGGTGATCGAAGCTCAACCGCGCCAACTGGTAGGATGCGAGCTGCCTGGCTTGGGTCGAAGGCCCTTCGCCATAAATGGCCCAGGGCCGCGTGCCCTTGATCGCCTCCCCGTTCACCGCATGCCAGTCGCCGAAGGCGGTAAGGAAGGCGATTTCGTCGCTGTCGGGCTCGCCATGACCCGGCAAAGGGATGTTGAGCAGAAGATTGCCATTCTTGCTGACGATGTCGACGAACAACGGGATCATCAGCGACGCCGTCTGATAGCCGTGCCGTTCGAACAGGGGGCGATCATAATGCCAGTGGCCGATACAGGCTTCGGTCTGCCACGGCTCCTGCTCGAGCTTGTCCGCCATCAGCATTTCGAAGTCGCGGGTCAGCGCACCCCAAACCGGCTCCGGCACTTCCTTGAGGTCGACGACGCCTTCCAGCCGGCCGCCGTGACGCTGCAGGTTGCGGTTGTAATAATAAGCGATGATCTGCGGGGCGAGGTCGGGAATGCCGAGCCACACGCCCAGGTCCGGCGCGCCCGGACCGCCTGCATCGAAGCTGAATTTCACCCCGTCATCGAAGGTCAGGATGTCGGGATCATAGCGGTCGATCACGTCCTGCACGCGCAGCAGGAATTCGCGCACGAAATCGGGGCAGGGCGCGCCTTTCTGATGAGGCGTGCCGTTGAGCCGGCGCGGATCCATGCCGTCCCACCACAGACCTTCGCCGTCGGCCCGGCTCATCACCCCATCATAAGGCACGCCCGCCAGCGGCCCGGTCGCATCGCTCTTGTAGCGGACGGGGAGGAACTCGTCCCAGGTACGATGCGGCGTACCGTGGTAGCTGACGCCGAACTTCAGCCCGTGCGCGCGAGCACTCTTTGCCCATGTGCCGACGACGTCGCGCTTCGGACCGACATTGACGCAATTCCACGGCTGATAGGCCGAATCCCAGCAGTCGAAATTGTCATGATGCGTCGCCAGCGCGACCAGATATTCCGCGCCCGCGCGCTTGTAGAGCCGCACCAGCGCGTCCGGATCCCAACGCTCGGCGCTCCAGAGATGGCAGATATCCTTGTAGCCGAATTTCGACGGGTGCCCGTAGGTCCGCACATGATGATCATATTGGGGTGTGCCCTGGATATACATATTGCGCGCATACCAGTCGCCCCGTTCGGGCACGCATTGCGGGCTCCAATGGGCCCAGATGCCGAACTTGGCATCGCGAAACCATTGCGGGCATCGATAGGCCTTGAGCGATTCCCAGAAAGGCTGGAAGGGGCCATCGGGAATGTGCCCCTGGAAGAAGGGGGACCGGGCGGCCGAGCGTCCGGAGGCTGCTATCACCGCTGCGCTACCCGCGAGGAACAGTCTGCGGTTCATCGCGTCCTCCTTCTGCTTGGGTTCGATAGAAGATCAGCGAGACCTGCCGAACCGAACCTTGAGCAAAGTCGGCTTCGTCAGGTTCAACCCATAGTCGGTCTGATCGCCATTCCAGCGGCGTTTCATCACCCATTGCCCCTTGTCGAACGTGCCTTCCTCGACGGTCATGAAGTGTCCACGGCCATCCGACGCTGGTGCGGCCTCGTTCGAAGCTTATGCGCACCTCCGACCCCGCCAGCAGGAACTCGTCGGGCGCGAGCTGGATCAACGCCGCCCCGCCGACCGGCTGGTCCCTGGTGGGATTGGTGGGCATCTTCATCCACGTCGCGTTGGGATCGCCAAACGCCCATGCGCCATATTGCGCCTTGATCTTCCACCGACCCAGCACGGCCGACTGGTCCGACGCATCATCGCCCTTGGCGAAACCGATGGTCGGATGGTCAAATGCGAGCTTCGCCCAGTCGCGTGCGATCGGCGCCATTAGCGCGAACTTGGACGCGAAGGCCTCGAGATTTTCCGGCGTGTTCAGGCCGCCGAGCGGATAGTTGGAATAGGTCGGGTCCATCCCGAAGGGCGACACGCCGATCGCACCTTTGCCCAGCGCGAGCCAGAAATAGCGGGCAAAAGGCAAATCGTTGCCGAGCTCCGGCACGAACAGGGGATTGTCGGCGCGCGCCATCTTCCCGAACTTGCCGTTCACCACACGGTAGTCGCGATCGTAGATGTCGGGCGCGGCGATCTTGATATGCGGTGCGGCCGCCTTCCAGACATCGAGCATCGGCCAATCGGCCCCGCCGCTGGCCCCACCGCCTTCTCCCGCCTTCGGATCGCCAGGATCGCTGGTCACGACATTCACATACATGGGGAGGTTAAGCTCGGCCTGGCCGGCGGCGGCGATCTCATCGATGTAGCGCGCCGTGTACCAGGCGTTGAACGCGGTGTCGGCCTTCCTGTCGAAGACCTGGCTCCACGTTCCGCTTTTGCCCAGCTTTCGCGCGAGTTCCGCCGGGACGGGGCCGGCGAACAACCGGTTCGCTTCCGCCGAGAAATCGCGCGGAGAGCCGTAGCTTCCGACCTCATTCTCCGGCTGGACCATGATCACCGTGTGATCGGGATCGATTTCGCGAATGTGCCGCATCAGTGCCACGAACGCGCGCTTGTCGGCTTCCAGATTGTTCCGGCTGAGCGGCGTCGGCACATAATGCGTCTTGCCGTCCCGGGTCATCATATGCGGGAAGCGCTTGAGGTCAGCCTTCACCCATTCGGGCTGATAGCTGCCGCTCGTATTCTTCCACGAGCCGAACCACAAAAGGACCAGCCGGACATTGTTCGCGCGCGCCTGCGGGATCAAAGCATCCACCCAAGAGTAATCGAACTTCCCCTCGGCCGGTTCGATCTGTTCCCATGCGACGGGGATTTCGAGCGTGTTCGCATGCACGGCGCGGATCGTGGGCCACACGTCGGGAAGCATCGCCGGGTAATTGCTGCTGTTATGCGCCTGGCCGCCAAGGATCAGAAAGGGCGTGCCGTCGACGAAAAGGGCGTGGCGACCGCCTTTGGTCTCGATCCTCGGAAGAGGCGTGTCGGCGATGGCCGGAGCCGTCAAGCCAAGCATGGCAAGCGGCAAAATAGCGCGACGAATGATGTTCAATTCAACCCCCTGGATGCCAAAGTTCTGCGTTGCTTTGTTTCCGCGTGAGACTGGAACATGGTGGCTGGGCGGCCGACAAACCGGTCACGTCGCGCAGTAAGACCTGATGAATTCCTGGTGATCTGGCAAGACGTTCGCAGCCTCGCGGACGGCCGCCTTCAGAGAGAGCAGCGCGCGCATCATGTCCTGTGCCGGAATGGCGTCGGCTACTGGATCATGGCCGCGCGGCATGATCCCCTGGCCCAGCAGCACCGCGAGCCAGCTACTCTCGGTAAAGAGATCGTCGCTATCCCGGAAAAGACGCCCGCCGGCACGGAACAGCTCGATCTTGTGACGCAGGCTGTCCGGGATGGCCATGTCCCGGCACTGGCGCCAGAAGTCGGTATCGTCGCGGGTGGTCGCCTTGTAATGGAGGATGATGAAATCCCTGATCTGCTCATATTCGAGCAGGCTGCCCTTGTTGAATTCCTCGGCCAGCGATGGGTTGAAGCTGCTGTCTGGAAACAACAGCAGGAGCCGTGAAATCCCTGTCTGAACGAGATGGATGCTGGTCGATTCCAGCGGCTCGATGAAGCCGCCGGCGAGGCCGATCGCGACGACGTTGCGCTCCCACAAGCTCCGCCGGCAGCCGGCCTTGAAGCGGATGAGCAGCGGATCGGCCAGCGGACGCCCGCCGAGCGTGTCGGCGAGGCGCGCCACCGCGGCATCATCGCTGATGTGTGCGCTCGAATAGACATAGCCATTGCCGACGCGGTGCTGCAGCGGAATGCGCCAGCGCCACCCCGCCTTGTCCGCCATCGACCGCGTATAAGGCGCGAGCGGCCCGCTGCTTTCGCAAGGCTGCGCCGCCGCACGGTCGCATGGCAGCCAATGCGTCCAATCCTCGAACGCAACCCCCAGGCTCTGGCCGATCAGCAGGCCCCGAAAGCCCGTGCAATCGACGAAAAGGTCACCCTCGACGGCCTCGCCATCCTTCAGCGTCAACGAAGACACGAAGCCGTTGTCATGGCGGTTGACGGCAGCGACCATCCCCTCGCGGCGCGACACGCCACGCGCTTTCGCATAGCGACGGAGATAACGCCCATAGAGGCTTGCATCGAGATGATAGGCATGGCGCAAGTCCGGCAAGGTGCTTCGACCCGTCCTGAACCCAAAACGGTTCAGCCGGGCGGCGACATGGGAGAGATTATACTCGCCGATGTCGCCGACATCGATCCCGGCCTGGCGCAGCCGCAGCCACATCTGGTGGAACTTCACCTCGGGCCGGTCGAGACCATAGACGCCGAATGGATGGATATAGGTTTCGCCGAGGCCGCCCCAGTCGGTGAATTCGATGCCGAGTTTGATGGTGGCGCGCGTCTCCCGCATGAATTCGGCTTCGTCCACGCCCAACAGTCCGTTGAAGGTCTGCAGCGTGGGAATGGTCGCCTCGCCCACGCCGATCGTGCCGATCTCCTCGGATTCGATCAGCGTGACCGACACCTGGCGACGGTCCAACATGCGCGACAGGCCAGCCGCGCACATCCAGCCGGACGTGCCGCCGCCGACGATGACGACGCGGCGGATCGGCTCAGCGGGCAATTGCGTCGCTCCCGCAGAAGCTTCGGATATAGTCCATATGCAGCGGCATCGCTGCCGTGGTCCGATCGATATAAGCCTGGACCGACGCCATGTGCGCTTCGAGTTCGGACTCGGACAGCAGATCGGCCAACGGATCATAGCCGCGCGGCTGGACTCCCTGACCGAGCATCACCGCCAACCAACTCGGCGCGTTGAACAGATGATCCGCGCTGATCAGCATCCGTCCGCGCGATTGAAACAGTTCGATCGCTTCGCGCACGCCGTCCGGCACGTCCATGTCGCGGCAATAAAGCCAGAACGGGGAGTCATCGCGCCTTGTGGCCTTGTAGTGCAGCACCAGGAAGTCACGGATACGCTCATATTCGGCCGCCGTGTGGCGGTTGAAGGCCGCTATGTCGGCCGGTTCGAACCCCTTGTCGGGGAAGAGGGCCAGCAGCTTCAACACGGCCGTCTGAATGAGGTGGATGCTGGTCGATTCGAGCGGCTCGAGAAAGCCGGACGCGAGGCCAACCGCGACGCAATTGCCGATCCAGAAGCTCTTGCGGCGTCCGGTCACGAACGGAATGCGGCGCGGCTCCGCAAGCGCGCCGCCGTCGATGGTGTCGAGCAACCTCCGCTCGGCGGCATCGTCCTCGATGAAGCCGCTGGAATAAACGTAACCATTGCCAACCCGATGCTGCAGCGGAATCCGCCACCGCCAGCCCGATTCGTCGGCCGTGGACCGCGTATAAGGGATCGGCGATTCGACGTTGGCGGACGGCACGGCGACGGCGCGGTCGCAGGGCAGCCAGTGCCGCCAGTCCTCATAGCCGCTCTCGAGCGCCTGCTCGATCAGCAGCGCACGCTGGCCGGTGCAATCGATGAAGAAGTCGCCGTCGATCCGCTGGCCATTTTCGAGTTGCAACGCGCGAATGTGGCCAGTCTCGGCATGCTGCTCGACCCGGGAGATCTTGCCTTCGAGCCGGCGGACGCCGAGCTTTTCGCTGAACCGGCGCAGGAACGCCGCGTAGAGATTGGCATCGAAATGGAAGGCGTAGTTCAGCGGCGCGACGTCGGTCCGCTGCCCTCCGACCGGATGCGTGAAACGCCCGCGCCGCGCCGCGACACAGCAGAGGTTGTAATCGTCGATCGACACGAACTTGCGGCGCGCTTCCGCCATGCGCGCGTAACGCAGGAAAAGCTCATGGAAGAAGACGTTGCGGAGATCGCGGCCATATCCGGAAAAGGGGTGGATATAGCGCGCGCCGATATCTCCCCAGTCGACGAATTCGATGCCGAGCTTGAAGGTTCCGTTGCACGCGCGCAGGAACTCGGCCTGATCGATGCCGAGCGTGGCGTTGAAATAATGGATCGCGGGGATCGTCGCCTCGCCGACCCCCACCCGACCGATCTCGTCGGACTCGACCAACGTGATCCCCATTCCAGATTGGGAGAAGGCCTTGCTGAGTGCTGCCGCCGCCATCCAGCCGGCGGTTCCGCCGCCGGCAATCACCACATGACCGATCCTGGACGTCATCGGCCGACCCCTGCCAGCCCAGTGGTGCTCGGAGACGCAGCGCCCTCAGCACACATCTTTTCGACCAGGTCACGGTGCGACGGAAGGTAGGCCAGAGCCTTGTCAGCACTCCGATCGGCCAGCGCGAACGCGACGCGCGCTGCATCCTGATGTCGCAATGCGCCCCCGCGCCCCGTCAGGTCCGTGGCGAACTCCATTCCATAGATCACCTGACGCCAATTCTCTTCGGTGAACGTGTCGTGGCCATAGTCCACGTCGACGAAACTCGGCGGCCGATAATGCCACCGCTCGAGCCGTTCCTGGAGCGAGGCCGGGATCGATTCAGGCCGGCAATTGTCGATCCAGAAATCGCTGTCACGGCGCTGGCTGAGACAATAATGCGCCTTGATGAAGTCGATGACATTCTCATAGCGGCGGCTCATCGCCGTATTGAACTGGCGCGCCGCGACCTCCAGCGGGCCGCGCCAGGGGAAGATCGCCGCAAGGATCAGCGACGCGCTTTCCGCAAAGCCGATGCCGGTCGCCTCCAGTGGTTCGATGAAGCCGGCGGAAAGGCCGATGGCGACGCAGTTGCGATGCCACTGGACAGGGCGGTAGCCGGCTTCGAACTGCAGAAGCCTGGTCTCCCCTTCCCCTTGGCCCAGGCCGGCATAGCGCCGCAGCAGCCTTTCCGCCTCCCAATCCGAGCAATGATCCGACGAATAGACATAGCCGATGCCGCGGCGATGGCGCAGGCCGATGTCCCAGATCCAGCCGGCTCGCTCCGCGGTGGCGATCGTGCATGACGGCAGCGGCGCGGACGGGTCGCGATAGGGCTGCTGCACCGTGATCGCCCGGTTCACGAACAACGTGTCGCGGCGCGAGACGAACGCAATCCCCATGGCTTCGCCGATAAGCCGCGCGCGAAAGCCTGTGCAGTCGATATAAAGATCGCCGCTCAACACACCGTGGGCGCGGGTCAGCAGGCTATCGATGCTGCCATCAGGCGTGAGGCGCACGTCGGTCACCTGGTCGGCGACAAGCTTCACGCCTTGCCGGATTGCGTGCTGCTTCAGCACGTCGGCGAAGGCGAGCGCGTCGAAATGATAGGCATAAGCGAGCGGTGCGGAATAGGGCGGTTCGTCGCCCCGCTTCGGGCCAAGCATGGCGTCCACCACGCGTTTCTGGACGCCGCACACGTCATTCCACGAACGCGAACCGGCCTGGCCAAGCAGCCAGTAAGGCAACAGATCAAGACCCTCAGGCCGATGCGCCGGTTCGAACAGGTGATAATAATGGTCGTCACCCCGCACCCAGTTGGCGAAGCGAACACCCTGTTTGAAGGTGGCCGATGCCTGGGTGAACAGGAGCCGCTCATCGATCTCGAGGCGGCTGAGTGTCTTGCGGATGCTTGGGAAGGTCCCCTCGCCAACCCCGATCGGCCCGATATCGGGTGACTCGACCAGCAGGATCTCGACACCGGCCGGCAGGTCGGCACCGAGCATGCGCGCAAGGTAGGCGGCGGTGACCCACCCAGCCGATCCTCCTCCAACGATAATGATTTTCTTGGTCACGGCCCGGATCGGAGAAATGGCGGCGCCGTGAAAACAACACGACGCCGCCGAATGTTGGAATGCCCCGAGGGGCGATCGCTAATCTTAGAACTTGATGTTGACACCGGCGTCGACCCGACGGTCGGATTCATAATAATTGCGGGGGTAAAGTTTGCCGGGCAAGATTTCCATCTCACTCCTCGCCTTCACGTTAGTGAGATTATTTGCCTGGATGTTGATACGCAGATGCGAGTTGATCTGGTAGTTAGTACCAAAATCGAGTTGGCCATAGGAATGGCCGTAAAGCGGCAAATTATAGTAGATCTGCTGACAAATTCCCGTGCTGCAGTATCTGAAATTCGAGTTGTTTGCAGTACCGGTCCCGTTCGTGCTCGTTCCCATCAGGAATCTGCTGCGCCAGTTGTAGGCAAGTCCCGCATAAAATTTATTTTTCGAATACATCAGCTGCACGTTGTAGCTGTACTTCGACAGGCCAGCGACAGGCAGATTCGCAAAGATGTGGCCGTCGACGTCCTGTGCCTTGGGCGCCTGGTTCTGGCTGCTGATGTAAGTGAAGTTGGCATCGATCCCGAACCCGCTCCACAGACCGGGAAGCTTGTCCAGGAAGGTTCTACCGCCGAATTCGAAGCCCTTGATGTGGGCATTCTCCTTTGCATTCGCTGCCTGCGTCGTCGTGAAGGTCGTCGTACCGGTTACGACTTGCCCGTTGCCCTTGGTGAAGCTGTACGGGAAGGGGACCGTCGCGTCGCCGAAGACGATGAGATCCTTCAATGTCTTGTGGAACAAGGCAAAGTGGGCACTGGTGCTGTAGCTCTTGTACCATTCGACCGACATATCGAGATTTGTCGAAATCGTCGGCTTGAGCGCGGTATTACCGATAGATGCCCCGATGCCGTTGAAGATCGGCGCGAAGCGGTGATCGACCTGAGTCGGGACGCCGTTGACGATCTCCGTTGATGTATAATTATTCGTGTTGGCGACACTATTGACGTTGACGCTGCCAGAAACCTTGATGTCGTTGAACCCAGGACGAGCCATGGTCTGGTTCGCGGCAAACCGGATGTAGAATTTGTCCGTCGGCTTGAAGTTGATGTTGAATGCCGGCAGGGCCCTCGTATCCCTGCTCTGGTTCGCCCGCGGCTGAATGTCGATGGGGACGGTTATGGCGTTCGGAGTTTTCTTGCCGGTTGGATCGGCCTGAAAATCCGCGTTGGCGTCCGCCTGGGTGAGGTAGAATGTGGAAGCCGCATAGTGGAATTGGCCAAGCGATGTCGTCGTGGTGCGCACGACGCGAATGCCGATGTTCCCGGTGAATGGAATAGAGAACAGGCCGCTGTCGCTGCCGAACTTGCTCATCAGATAAACAGAGTCGGTGTTGAGCTTGGTCCGATCCTCGCCATGGTCGGCGCGCACGACCTGGTCGGGCGTTCCGTCGTTCACGTTATAGCCGTAGGTTTTCATCACATAGGCATAGTCTTCCGACGTGATCAGCTTCGCCGATGGGACGAAGAAGTGGCCGGGCACGGCAATGCTGCCGTGGAAGAAATCGTTGAAGGAGTAGAATTCGCTGTCGCCCGCGGGACCGTCCGACAAGTGTGTCACCGGTGATCCGTTCCACCCCTGTCCGAGCGGCGTCCAGTACGTGCCGACATACGTATCCAACTCGCTGCGCCGAGCAACGCGAACACCCGCGCTGACGGTTTTGAAGAAACCGCCGCCGAGGTCATAATCGACATCGAAATTGCCGGCGTACATCGTTCCGCGATTGTTCGATGGACGCCAGCTGAGCTGGCTCCACTGGTAGCTGCTGCGCTGATTGAGCGCATCTGCATTGTCGATCACGAAGCTCGGAACACTGCCGGTCAGATCCATCTTGTAGCCGGTGACGGGAACCCCCAGACCGACCGACATGCCGGTCGAACGTGCCTTCGAAAGCACATATTGCCCGGCGCCGCGCACCCGCAGCCTGCCGACGTTCCAGGTAAAGCCCTGACTGAAATCCTCGGTGATATTATTCGACGTCGAGAAGCCCCGTGAGCTCCCAGCGCCTGCATAGGACGGCGCGCACACCGGCGGCGACGCACTCCAGTCCAGCGACTGGGCCTGCGTGCCGTACGGAGTATTGCAATCAACCTGCTGATCGGCGGGAATCCAGCTCTGGCCAATCGTCGAACCGGCATCGCCCTGACCGAACGAGGCGTTGCCAATATGATCGGCGGCCACCAGCACGCCATTCTTGTCGAACTTGGTCGCCCCCGAAATGGGCATGAGGTGATCGCTCGCGACCCATACGCTCGTACCGTTATTGTGGCTGGTATATTTCGACGCGAAGAACGTCTGGAAGAAGGTGAGATTGTTGGCGGGCTTCCACTGGACAGCTTCGTAGAGCCCCTTGCGCTCACGGCCGAAATGATCGTCGCCCCAGCCGAAGCCGCCGGGAATATACCGATTCTGCCCCTGATACTCCTTCTTGAAGAAGGGCTCGACGCTCAGATGCGCATCCTGGGAGTCGAACTTCGAATAAGCGATGTCGACCAGGATGCCGATTTCGCCAATGCCGGTGTTGAACCGGGTTGATCCGAGCACGGAGGCCGAGGGCGAAACTTTCTTGACCAGGTCGCCCCAGCTACCACTGACCGAGCCTTCGATCGTGGTCTTCTTGTAATCGAAGGGCATCTTGGTGCGGAGGTCGATCGCGCCACCGGTTCCGCCTTCGATCATATCGACTCGCGTCGCTTTGTAGACGTCGACAGCAGCCATCAATTCGGGCGTGACCTCACCCCAGCTGAGGCCCGATCCGCCATTGGCCGAGAAGATTTCGCGCCCGTTGAGCATGCTGCTCGCGTTCGACAGGCCGCGCACCTGGATGCCGGTGCCTTCGACCTGGAACGCATCGCCCGAACCATTGAAGCGGCTCATCGTCACGCCGGGCACGCGCGCCAGCACTTCCGTGATCGAATTGTCGGGCAGCCTGCCCGCTTCGTCAGCCACGACCGAATCGATGATCGTGTCGGAATGGCGCTTCAGCTCGGTCGCGGTCTGCAAGGCCTGGCGACGCGCGGTGATCACGATCGAGGCGGCTTCGTCCGCATCGATCGGCTCCGCCTTCGTCTCATCGGACTTGGCCTTTTTCTTGGTCTCCTTGGCTTTCGCTTTTCCCGCCGAAACCGACGTGTCGGCCGCCTGGGCCCACGCCGGCTGCGCAACACCCAGACCCGCCAAAACCAGCGCCGAAACGCTGGCACCCAGCATCAGATTAGCAATCCGCACCTTGATCCCCTCCATTCGAATGCACCGCGCAAACCATGTTCGTCCGCGTCACTGCTCCAGCGGTCGGCCACGGCTTCGCCGCATCCCACGATGCGAAGCCGACAGTCTTTTCTGGTAATTTTCTTGCCGCCTAGCGTGTGCTTCAGCCACACGGCAGCAACCGCCGACGCAGTTCTCCCCCCTCCCACAGTTCTTTTCTATATCGCCCGCCTCACGGGTCGCGTTCTATTTATCAGACAAAACGATGATGGAGTCTATCGTGGAGATAGAGTTGAGGTGGTCTGATAAGATAGTTTTGTGTGAAAAATTAACTCTTCAACTCCACTTCGTTATATTTAAATCCGGCCCGCAACAAAAAAATCCGGGTCGTAACATTTATGAAAAAATGGGCGGCGGTTGGCTTGGCCGGCGGGCGCGGATGGAGGAGATTGACGATGCTGACCGGAAGGCTCTGCGAGCGTTGATGAGCCGCCCTGGTTCGGCGGTGCGCCGGCCCGACGGCAACGCGATGAGAAAACGCGATAAGAATTGGTAAGGAGAGAAGGGCGATAGTGCGGACTTATGTTCCGACGCTGGCAGGGCAGGCGGGCCGCGCACGGAATCGCTCGATCGTGCTCGCGCGCGGAATATTTTACCCGCCCGTCAGGGAAACGCTCCGATAATGGTTTCTCGTGATGCGCGTTTCGGTTGATCCTGTCGCCATTGCCGATGCCGGGGGCTTCCTGACACCGTCCCATCCGCTGCCAGCGAAAATCCAAGACGGGACATGGCGTGCGGGAGCGCGATCCGCGATCATCGCAATCCTCGCCTGGACGGCCGTCGGCCTGTTCCAGTCGGTGCCGGATCTTCTCCACGGCACGCACTGGTATGCCGTCGCGGCGAAACTCATCGAGGCGTGGGCCTGGGCGCTACTGACACCCGCGATCCTGCTGATCGACCGCAGGGTTAAAGCCGCGCAACGGAACGTCGCCTGGCTGTGCCTCACTCACCTGCTGCTGAGCGTGCCCTTCAGCCTGATGCACACCTATCTCGCAGGCCTGCTTCTCTATCCGATCCCCGAGATTTCCTGGAATCCGCTGCGGAATAGGGATTTCGAAGCCTATTATTTCCTGGGCAGTTGGATGACCTATGGCGCCCTCGTCGGCGTCGTGCAGACGTTCAAATTCTATAACCGATATCTGACGAGCCAGCTCGATCTGGAACGGGTCGAGAAGCGCCTGATCGAATCCCGGCTCAATGCGCTTCGGCTGCAGCTCGAACCGCATTTCCTGTTCAACGCGCTCAACGCCATTTCGTCCGAAGTCGCGGCCAACCCCGAGCTGGTCGAGGAGATGATCGAGAATCTCGCCATGTTGCTCAGGCAGTCAATGGAGTGCCACGCCAGCACCGAGATCACGCTGGCCGAGGAGTTGGTGTTGCTCGACCATTATCTGGCGATTCAGAAACTGCGCTTCGGCAACCGCGTGGACATTCGTGTGGAGGCTGATCCTGCGTCGCTCTCGATCGCCGTTCCGTCGCTGCTGCTCCAGCCGCTGGTGGAAAATGCGATCCGCCATGGGCTCGAACGCCGCATGTCGGGCGGCTCGATCGCGATATCGGCGCAGCTGATCGATGATCACTTGCGGATCGAGGTGATCGACGACGGCGCAGGCCTTCCCGCCAACTGGCGAATGGAAAACGCGTCGGGGCTCGGCTTGCGCGTCACGCGCGAGCGGTTGGAGGCGCTGTATCCGACGACGAGCGATCGGTTCGCGATTTGCCGGCGCAGCGGCGGCGGCACCGAGGTGATCATCCACATTCCCTTGCAGAGGACAGGAATTGACGCCGATGGACGTGAAGCCTGAGCCACTCTGCGCGCTGGTCGTCGACGACGAGGCGCCGGCACGGCGGCGCCTGGTCGATCGGCTGACGCGGGATCGGGATGTCACCCGCGTCCTCGAAGCCGAAAATGGCGTGGACGCGGTGAGGCTGATCCAGAAATCCAGGCCCGATATCGTGTTCCTCGACGTGCAGATGCCGGGCGTCGACGGCTTTGGCGTGATCGACGCGATCGGCGTCGACAAGATGCCGTTGACGGTGTTCGTGACCGCTTTCGACCATTTCGCGATCAAGGCGTTCGAAACCGACGCGATCGACTATCTGCTCAAGCCATTCGGCGGCAAGCGCTACGAGGCGACCATGGAGCGGATCAAACGGCGCCTGCACGATCCGCGCTCGGCCGAGGGTGATAAGGCGGGGTTCGGCCCGGAATTGATTAACCTCGTCGCAAAGCGCTCCAAGCCCGGCGAGATCTGGGAGTGGATCGTGGCGCGGTCGCGCGACGAGGCACGCCTGGTCATGACGCAGGATATCGACTGGATCGAAGCATCCGGCGTCTATGTGACGGTGCATATGGCGGGCGAGGAATTCCTCTACCGGGCGAGCCTCGCCACCATCGCCCAGCGTCTCGATCCGTTCCGCTTCGTCCGCATCCATCGGTCCAGCATCGTCAACCTGCGGTCGATCGCGGTCCTCGAACGCCGATCGCATGGCGAGTTCGGCGTCAGGCTCAAGGATGGAACGCAGCTGGTGATGAGCCGCAGCTATCGGTCGCATGTCGAGGCGATGCTGGGTCAGAATCTCTGAAAACCCGGGCCGATTCGCGGGCCCACGCTCCACTCCACGTTGGGAAGGTCCCGCTCACACAGGCACAATCCCGCCCGGAACAAATCCGGACGGCGCCTTTCAAATGGCGTTATAGCCGTTGAAACAATGATTTCGGCGGACCGGGCGCAAGGCTGCGAATGAGACCGGTCCGGAGAGGGGATATGGGGTCGCTTCGCCAACATGTTGGCGCCATCGCGCAGGGCTGCTCGGCGCAGCCGCATCAAATGCGCGGACCGCAGCCGAACCTGTCCTCCCGAACTCATCGTCACGATCTCCCCCTGGGGCCGGCCGCAGCGTGCCGGCCTCTTTTTTTTCCTGCCGGTCTGGACGTGCGGCGCCATGCCGCCGGCCAAGACCGACGAACCGCGCGAGACCAATAGAAATCGTCCGCGCCGCGCTTGCCCCCATCGGCCGAGCGCCTCGATCAAACGACCATCCTTCAGGAGTGCGATAGTGAAATTCGGCGGTGCCTTGCTGTTGTCTGTGCTTGCCCTCGCAGTGACCTCGCCTGCCTCGGCATCGGCACAGTCGGACGTCGCCACGCGCATGATCCGGATCGACGCTGCCACGGCATCGCAGCCCGTCGACCGCTTCTTCGATCTGTCGGTCGGGTCGGACTATCCCGGCACCCTGGACCGCAACGACAGCATGGCGCAGCTTGCGGTCGCCACGCGCGAGCTCGGCTTTCGCTACCTTCGCTTCCACGCCATCTTCCACGATGTGCTCGGCACGGTGAAGGTCCGTGACGGGCAGGTCGTCTATGACTGGACGAAGATCGACGAACTTTACGACAAGCTTCTCGCGCGCAGGATCAAGCCCTTCGTCGAGCTCGGCTTCACGCCGCAGGCGTTCAAGACGTCGGACAATCAGGTCTTCTACTGGAAGGGCAATACGTCTCATCCGCCGCTGGACAAGTGGCGCGATCTGGTCGGCGCGTTCGTGCGGCACCTGGAGGCGCGCTACGGCGCCCATGAGGTGCGCAGCTGGTTCTTCGAAGTGTGGAACGAGCCCAATCTCGCGGGCTTCTGGGAAAAGGCCGACCGAGCCGCTTATTTCGAGCTTTATGATGCGAGCGCGCGCGCGATCAAAGCGGTCGATCCCGCGTTGCGCGTCGGCGGCCCGTCGACCGCGGGCGCGGCCTGGGTGCCCGAATTGCTCGAATTTGCGGCAGCGCGTGGGACGCCGATCGATTTCGTGACGACCCACGCTTATGGCGTGGACGGCGGCTTCCTCGACGAGGAAGGCAAGTCCGACACCAAGCTGTCCCGCTCGCCCGACGCGATCGTCGGTGACGTGCGCCGGGTGCGCGCGCAGATCGCCGCGTCCAAATTCCCGCATCTGCCGCTCTATTTCAGCGAATGGAGCACCAGCTACAGCCCGCGCGATCGGGTCCATGATTCGTACGTCAGCGCGGCCTATATCCTGACCAAGCTCAAGGCGGTGCAGGGGCTCGCCCAAGGCATGAGCTATTGGACCTATAGCGATCTGTTCGAAGAGCCGGGTCCGCCGACCGCGCCGTTCGAGGGCGGCTTCGGCCTGATGACCCCGCAGGGCATCCGCAAGCCGGCCTGGTTCGCGTATAAATATCTGCACGCTTTGTCGGGTCGCGAGGTGCCGACCAACGACGCCTACAGCATCGCCTCGATCGACGGCGGCAAGGCGGCCGTGGTGCTATGGGACTGGCATCAGCCCGACCAACCGACGAGCAATCGCAGCTTCTATGGCCGACCGGTACCCTCCGCGCCGTCAGCTCCGGCCCGGCTCCGCTTTGCTCATCTCCGGCCCGGCAAATATCGGCTGCGCCTGTTCCGCACCGGCGATCGGCACAACGACGCTTATTCGGCTTATATCGATATGGGCATGCCCAAGCAGCTTACCGCCGCACAGGTCGATCAGTTGCAGGCGCTGACGCGCGATCGGGCCGAGATCGACCGATTGATCACGGTGTCGCCGAAGGGGTCGGTTGAGTTCAACCTGCCGATGCATACCAACGACATCCTGCTCGTCCGGCTCGAACGGGCAGCGGGCCGAGAGGGGAAATCACGATGAAATACAGCAAGCGTGACATCATGAAGGCGCCGGTGGCGGCGCTCGGCGTGGGGCTGGCAGCGCGCGCCACCGGCCAGACTGCAACGGCGTCGAATGGCGCGGCACCGGACGGGGAGTTTGGGGTCGCGCCTGGCCGGTTCGAGCCGACCGTGGACTCGCTCAAGGCCTATCAGACACCCGACTGGTTCCGCGACGCCAAGTTCGGAATCTGGGCACATTGGGGTCCGCAGGCCGTCCCGGGCCAAGGCGATTGGTATGCCCGCTTCATGTATGTCCCGGGTCATCCGCATTACGACCACCATCTCAAGACCTACGGCCACCCGTCGGAACAGGGCTATAAGGACATCATCCCGCTGTGGACGGCGGAGAAGTTCGATCCCGAGGCGCTGGCCGACCGCTATGCCGCGGCGGGCGCGCGCTATCTGGTGTCGATGGGCGTGCACCACGACAATTTCGATCTGTGGCGCTCGAAACATCACCGCTGGAATGCGACGATGATGGGGCCCAAGCGCGATATCGTCGGCGAGTGGCAGCGCGCGGCCAGGAAGCGGGGCTTACGTTTCGGCGTGTCCGAACATCTCGGCGCCAGCTATTGCTGGTGGTATCCCAACCATCTCTACGATCAGTTCTGGCCGAAGCTGGGTGTCGATTATGACGGCGCCGATCCGCGCTTCGCGGACCTCTATCACACCAACCGCGACGAACCGTTCCTCAACAAGCCCGGCACCTGGTACACGCGCAACCCGGCCTACCATAAGATCTGGTACGACCGGATCCGCGACCTGATCGACGCTTATCAGCCCGATTTGCTTTATTCCGACGGCGGCGTGCCCTTCGGCCTGCCGGGCCGGTCGCTGATGGCCCATTATTACAACAGCAGCATCGCGCGCAGCGGCAAGCTGGACGTGGTCTATAATTGCAAGGACCTGGGCTCGGGCGAATTCCACCGCGAATGGGCGGTGCAGGACGTCGAGCGCGGCGTGCTGAAGGGCATCAATCCCCTGCCCTGGCAGACCGACACGTCGAACGGCGACTGGTTCTACAGCGAGAATTACACCTACAAGAAAAGCGGCGAGGTGATCGCGATGCTGGCGGACATCGTCAGCAAGAACGGCAATCTGCTGCTCAACGTCGTCCTCCGCGCGGACGGCAGCCTGCCGCCCGAATCCGATCAGCTCCTGACCGACCTCAAACCCTGGATGGCGGCCAATTCGGACGCGATCCACGGCACGCGCCCGTGGAAGGTCTATGGCGAGGGGCCGACCGAAGCGGCCAGCGGGGCCTTCGCGGAAAGCGGGACCTATACGGCGCGCGACATCCGCTTCACCACCAAGGGGCATATTCTGTACGCGATCACGCTCGCCGAACCCCAGGGACAGGTGGCGATCACCTCGCTGGCGAAGGGCAACAAGTTCGAGCAGCGCCGGGTGCGTGACGTCCGCTTGCTCGGCCATCACGGCCGGATCGCCTTCCGTCAGACGGGCCAAGCCCTGGTGATCGATCTGCCGGAAAGCCTTCCGACCCGGCATGCGAGCGCCTTCGCGATCAGCTTCGCCTGAACCGGACCCGCGGCCAAGGGGATTTGGTCGCGGGCTCCTGGCCGTCAGGGCCGGAGCTGTGAGTCCGCCGCTTCCCCAATCCTTCGATGGACGCTGGGCATGAGTTACGCTTCGAACGATCCGGCGCCCACCAAGGGGAATGCTCGCTCCGGCAGCGCCATCCTCTCGCCACCGTTCCTGCGGGGTGCGAAAGGCGCCGCGCCGACGAAGCTCCAGTGGGCGCTGCTGGTCGTCCTGGGCTGGACGGCCGAGGGCCTGGTTCAGGTCGGGCCGGATCTTCTGAAGGGCGTCCACTGGTACGAGTTCCTGGGGAAGCTCCTCGAAGCCTGGTCCTGGGTGCCGCTCACACCGGTCATCCTGGCGATCGACCGAAAGCTGAGCGCCCACCAGGCGAGTGTCACCCGTCTGTGCCTGATGCACCTGCTGCTGAGCATACCGTTCAGCGTGATACGCACCTACCTCTGCGGCCTGCTCTTCTACCCCTTCCCGGAAATAGACTGGAGTCCGCTCAGGACATCCTTGTACCTCACCTATTATCTTTGGGGCAGCTGGATGATGTACTGCGCGTTCGTGTGCGCGGTTCAGGCGTTCAAATTCTATAACGGCCTGCTCACCAGCCAGCTCGAACTGGAAAGAGTCAAAAGAGGATATATCGAATCCCGTCTGAATGCGCTTCGCCTTCAGCTTGAGCCCCATTTCCTGTTCAATGCGCTCAACGCGATTTCATCGGAGGTGGTGGAGAATCCAGAACTGGTCCAGGACATGATCGAAAGCCTTGGTGCGCTGCTGAGGCGATCAATGGACCATCACGGCAGCACCGAAATCACGCTGGCGCAGGAATTGACGCTGCTCGATCATTATCTCGCGATCCAGAAGCTGCGGTTTGGCGACCGGATCGACATCAGGATCGACGTGGAGCCGGCGGTGCTTTCAGCGACGATGCCGTCGATGCTGCTGCAGCCTCTGGTCGAGAATGCGATCCGACATGGGCTTGAACGCCGCATTTCGGGCGGGGTGGTCTCCATCTCGGCCAAAGCGGCCGGTGACGCGTTGCGGGTTCAGGTGACCGACGACGGCGTGGGGCTTCCCGCCGACTGGCGAATGGAGACATGTTCCGGCCTTGGCTTGCGCGTGACGCGTGAGCGGCTGGAGGCGCTCTATTCGCCCGCGGACGATCGCTTCGCCATATCGCCGCGCCCGGGCGGAGGCGTGGAGGTAGCCATTCGCATTCCGTTCAATGCGCCAGGAGCCGAAACCGATGGCCTCGCCGCCTAAGCCGTTTTGCGTGCTCGTCGTCGACGACGAGGCGCCGGCGCGCCGGCGTCTGGCCGATCGGCTCAGGCAAGACGCGGAAGTCGGTCAGATCCTCCAGGCTGAAAACGGCATCGCCGCGGTCGAGCTGATCCAGCAGGCCAATCCCGACATCGTATTTCTTGATGTGCAGATGCCCGGCGTCGATGGTTTTGGCGTGATCGATGCCATCGGCCTGGAGCGGATGCCGCCGACGATATTCGTCACCGCCTATGACGATTTCGCCATCCGGGCGTTCGAAGCCGACGCGATCGACTATCTGCTCAAGCCGTTCGGCAACAGGCGCTTCGACATGACCTTGGAACGCGTCAAACGGCGCCTGCACAAGCCGGTGTCCGGAAAGAAGGGATCGGGCTCGTTCGGCCCGGAGCTGGTCAGCCTGGTCACCCGACGTGTCAGCCCCGGCGCGATATGGGACTGGGTGGTGGTCAAGAGCCGCGAGGAGACGCGCCTGATCATGACCCGGGACATCGACTGGGTGGAAGCCTCCGGCGTTTATGTAACGGTACATGCCGCGGGACGATCCTTTCTCTACCGGGCAAGCCTCACCACCTTCGCCAACCGGCTCGATCCGTTCCACTTCGTCCGGATCCACCGATCGAGCATCGTCAATCTGCGGTCGATCGCGATGCTGGAACGACGTTCGCACGGTGAGTTCGATGCCGTGCTGAAGGACGGCACGTGCCTGCTGATCAGCCGCAATTATCGACCGGGCCTTGAGGAAAGGCTCGGCCAGACGCTTTGACGGTCGAGCGGTTCGCCCACCGGGCCCGTTCGCGACCGCCATGTCCTTCCTGTGCGCCCTTCATTCCAGATTGAAACAATTCGGCACATGCCACTCCGACCAACGCTATGACGTCCGACGGCAAAGATGGTGCCCTGATGCCATTCAGAATGTCTACGCATGGATGGATTGTTCTTACAGCGACCACCTGAACAGCATTCCTCATCGATGCGCGGCATCAGTCGGGGTCAGCTTCGGCTGGTCTAGATTCGGGACCGCGAGGGCGCATCATCAAACGAAAATCGTTCAAACGGACCCGGAGAGAGTTTTGAAATCCCGCCAAACCAAAGCAAAGTGCCTGGCCTTCCTCGCGATCACCGCGCTGGCTACGGGCATCGCGACCGGCTTCGCGGCCAATCCTGCTCATGCCCAAAGCGCGGCCGGCCATCCCGAATGGCCCGGCAAGGGCCAGCTGTTCGTCGGCACCTGTTATCAGCCGGTCGACCGTTCGCCCGAGCAGATCCGCCAGGACATCGCGATCATGAAGGCCGCCGGGTTCAACATGGTGCGCATGGGCGACCTGTCCTGGGATTCGTTCGAACCGCAGGAAGGGCATTTCACCTTCGAATGGTTCGATCATGTCCTCGACCAGATGCAGGCGGCGGGGATCAAGGTGATCCTCGACATACCCGGCCAGCCGGCGCCGATCTGGCTGCACAAACATTATCCGGGCGTCGACATCGTCAACCAGGACGGTGCGCGCATCCATCCCGCCACGCGTTATTGGGACGATATCAGCGATCCCGATTACCGGCGGCTCGCGCGCCGCCTCGCCGAGCAGATGCTCAAGCGCTACGCGCACCATCCCGCGGTGATCGCGGTCGGGTACGACAATGAGATCGGCAATGGGCACATGTCCTATTCCGAAGCGAACCGGCAGCGCTTCGTCGGCTGGCTGCAGCAGCGTTACGGATCGATCGACGCGCTCAACAAGGCTTGGGCGACCCAGCGCTGGTCGCGCCGGATCAACGACTGGAACGAGATCGACCTGCCCTATCTGAACGGGCCGGGACCCAATGAGCGCTATCTGGACCTCCGGCGCTATTGGTCCGACGATACGGTCGGCGCGCTCAAGGATCTGGAGGCGGTGCGCAAGCAGTATGCCCCCAACCTGCCCGCAGTCTCCAACTTCTGGCCGACTGCACCCGGCAAGGGGTTCGATTATCTGCGCGCATGGGACCAGGTCTCCACCTACGGGGCGCAGGGTTTCTATCCCGGCGATCCATTGGGCGCCGCCTTCGAGGTCATGACCAACAAGGCCGGGCATGACACGCCGGTCTGGTTCAACGAATTCACCGCCGGCGGCGGCGGCTATTACGGCACGCCCGGCCGATCGCGCATGTGGGCCTATTTCGGGCTGATCTATTATGCCCAGACCTTCCTCGCCTGGACCTTCAATTCGCACATCGGCGGCGAGGAGCAGATGCTGTTCGGGCTGGTCGATCATGACGGACGCCCGTCCTGGAAGGTCGACGAGTTCGGCCGCATCGCAAGCGAGTTCCGCAAACTGCGCACGCTCGGCTTCCCGCGTTATCAGGCACCGAAGGTCGCGATCGGCTTTTCCTACCAGACGAACTGGCTGACCTCGCCGCCGCCCGGCCCGAACACGATGCAGGAATATTATAAGGTCAATTATTGGGGCCAGGGCATCGCCGCCTTCAAGCCGCTCTTCGAGGACAATATCGACGCCGCCGTGGTCGACATCGGCCACGATCGCATCGACCAGTATAAGCTCGTCATCCTGCCGAGCGCCTATGTGATGGACAAGGAAAGCGCCGATGCGGTGCGGCGCTACGTTGCCAATGGCGGGACGGTCGTGATGACCGGCTATTCGGCGAAGGCGGACGAGACCGGCAAATGGTTCGAAACGCCCTTGCCCGGCCGGCTGACCGACGTGTTCGGCGTGCGGACCAACGAATTCTACCGCTCCGATCGGCTCAAGGTGAAATTCGGCACGGAAGAGCTGACCGGCAGCGATCCTTATTACGAGGTGCTCGAGCCGAGCACGGCCAAGCCGATCGCGACCTTCACCAACACGCCCAAGCCGAGCCCCGCAATCACGGTGAACCATTATGGCAAGGGCCGCGCCATCTATATCGCGACCGCCGTGCAGGGCGCTTTCTACGATCCGCTGATCCGCTCGCTTTACGGCGAGCTCGGGATCGAGCGCGGGCCGGTGACGCCGGCGGGCGTGGTGGCGCGCGTGGTCGATGGGCGGACCCTGTACGTCAACATGACTGGCGGGCCAGTCAGCGTGCCGATCACCGGCACCAGGAAGGACGTTCTGACCGGTGCCGACGTGCACAATGCGCTGAATCTGGAACCCTTGGGCGCCGCGTTGCTGCAATAACCCTGGTCCGCAATTCAGTCTTCTCTGGCGCAAAGGCGGTTTCACCGAACAAAAGATCGGCGGCGATTTCAGCGCGATCGGGCGAACATAAAAATCCCATATGTTGACTTCGCCCTGACCTGCCTCAACTCAGGCCGGGGGCCGATCGCAGGTGCTTGCCGGTCGTCGGGGATCGTGTGGCGGCGGGGCACCGCCAGCGATCGATGCCACTTTGGTGCGGGGCGCGGGGTCGATGTTGGGTTTCGGAGAGCGGGCGCCGTCATTCAGCGCCGCAGCGTTGAGCGGCAATCCGCGCTATGGCTTCGATTCAGCCGCGGGCCGGCCGATCATATTGCTTTTCCTTGGCAGCGGCCGATGGGCCCCGGGTGCGGAAGCGCTTCAGCTGCTGCAACGGCATAACCAGATCTTCGACGACGATCGCGCCAGCTTCTTCGGGGTGACGATCGATCCCACCGACGCGGACGAAGGCCGGATCGCGCAGCGCATCCCCGGCATAAGATGGTTCCTCGATTATGATGGCGAGGTTTCGACGCTGTACGACGCGGCCGGCGGCGGAGAGCAAGGCGCGAAACAATATCGACCCTTCTGGCTATTGCTCGATACCAATCTCCGTCTGGTAAGCAGCGCGCCCTTGCAGGAGGGAGGGCGCATCTTCGCGGACCTGCTCGCGCTGATCGGGATGCAGCCGGAATCGACCCACGCGCCGGTACTCGCCGTGCCGCGCGTGCTGGAACCGGCTTTGTGCCGGCGCCTGATCGAGCTTTACGAGCAGAATGGCGGCGGCGAATCCGGCTTCATGCGCCAGCAGGAAGGTCGCACCGTCGGGATGGTCGACCATAGTTTCAAGCGGCGATCCGATTATACGATCGAGGATGAGCAGCTTTGCGCCGCGATCCGCGAACGGCTGAAGCTACGGCTGCTGCCCGAGGTCGAGCGCGCCTTCCAGTTCCGCGCGACGCGGATCGAACGCTGGATCGTCGCCTGTTACGATGCCGCGAACCAGGGCTTCTTCCGGCCGCATCGCGACAATACGACGAGCGGCACCGCGCATCGCAACTTCGCCTGCACGATCAACCTGAATGCGGAAGAATTCGAAGGCGGCGAGCTGCGCTTCCCCGAATATGGCCCGCGATCCTATCGCGCGTCGACCGGCGGCGCGGTCGTCTTTTCCTGCTCGCTCCTGCACGAGGCGATGCCCGTCACGCGCGGCAAGAGATATGCCTTTCTGCCCTTCTTCTATGACGAGCGCGGCGCGGAGATCAGGGCGCGCAATGCCGCCACGATCGTGGATGTGGGCCAGGAAGCGCCTGCGGCCGCGGCCGGCTGAAAGCGGTCATGGCCTGAGCAGCCGAGTGCGCCGGCACAGTAGCGGGCCACGTGGCCTTCCCGCATATCCCCAATCCGCTTCGCAGCCGCATAGCTGCCGCTCGGAACAATCTCGGAATGACGACATGGTCCGCTGCTACGAAGTGCCCCAAGAGCGACTTTGAAAAAATGTGAGCGGCCGCAGATCTTCGCCCACACCAAGCCGCGGTCGGGAGGAGCGCATGAAGGAGCTATGTTCTGATGGATCTATCGCGACGTAACCTCATGCAATGGCCGGCGGTCCTGGCAGGGGTTTCCTCGCTGGGCCTGGGCGCAGCGACCGCGGCGTTCGCCGAGCGCGCGACGATCGGGGTGGGAGAGGTCATCGACCTTTGGCCGCATCCGCCCGAGGGCGCGCTGCACCCCGCCATGGCGCCGGTGATCGAACAAACCTCGTCCGATCCCGCAGCCTATAGCAGCCGGCGCATGAAGGGCATCGCCAGGCCCTATATGATCGCGCTGCCGGCAGCCGAGCCCAACGGATCCGCCATGCTGGTCATCCCGGGCGGCGGCTTCGAATGGAATTATTTCGAGCATGAGGGCTACGACATCGTCGCCCCCCTGAACCGCGCCGGCATCAGCTGCTTCATCCTGATCTACCGCCTGGCGCGGGATGGCTGGGCCGATCCCGCCAGTGTCGGTCCGGCCGACGCGCAGCGCGCCATGCGCGTCATCCGCGCCAATGCCGCGCGCTTCCATCTCGATCCGGACCGGGTCGGCGTCATGGGCTTCAGCGCGGGCGGCTTCCTGACGACCACGCTCGCCACGCGCCATTCGACGCCCTTTTATGCGCCGGTCGACGCCACCGACCGGCTCAGCGCCAGACCGCTGCTGACCGCACCGATCTATCCGGTCCAGAGCGCCGATCCGGCTTATGCCTATGAAGGCGTGGCTCCCTCGCTGTTCGGCGGCCCGCCCACGCCAGCGCAAATCCGCGAGTGGTCGCCCGATCGCAACGTCACGCCGGCGGCAGCGCCGACTTTCATGGTTCATGCCGAGGATGATGGGCTCGTCCCCGTGGCCAATACGGTGCGGCTGCGCGACGCGATGGTCGCGGCCAAGGTCACGGTCGAGACGCATTTGCTGGCGCACGGCGGCCATGGCTTCGGCACCGGCGCCGGTCCGGGCAGCCCGGATGGCTTCTGGCTGCCCTTGTTCTACCATTTCGCGCGTCAGCAAAAGCTGTTCGCCTGACGATACGGCCCCGGCCGCTCACCAGGAGCGCCGTGAGCGAAGGAGCAAGTTTTCGATGATCCGGTCCGCCCTTTTACCCCTCCTGGCGCTTGCCGCGCTCATGCCGCTGCGGGCCCATGCGGCCGAGCCTGCACCCTTTGCGCTGAAGGACGGCGACACGATCGTCTTCTACGGCGACAGCATTACCGAGCAGAATTATTACACCCAGTGGGTCGAGCTCTACACCGCGACGCGCTTCCCGCGGATGCATGTCCGCTTCATCACGTCCGGCATCGGGGGTGACACCGTCTCCGGCGGTTGGGGCGGGACGATCGACGAGCGGCTGGCGCGCGACGTCTTTCCCTACAAGCCCAGTGTCGTCACGATCATGCTGGGCATGAACGACGGCCATTATGGCGGCCCCGACGACAAGGTGACCGCGGCCTATACCCAAGGCTATGGCCACCTGCTCGACGCGATCCACGATCGGGCACCCCAGGCGCGGGTGACGCTGATCGGCCCCAGCGCGTTCGACGACGTCACCCGGCCGGTTGGATTTCCCGGCGGCTATAACCAGGTGATGCAGAATTTCTCGGCTTTGGACCAGAACATGGCCAAGGCGCGGGGCGCGGCCTATGTCGATTTCAATGCGCCCGTGGTCGACGCACTGCGGCGGGCCTATGCCGCCGATCCGTCGGTCGCACGCGGCCTCATCCCCGATCGTGTCCACCCCGAGCCGATCATCCATTGGGTGATGGCCGCCGCCCTGCTCAAAGGCTGGAACGCACCCGCTATCGTGTCGGCGGTGACGGTCGATGCGGCAAAGAGGCGCGTCGTCTCCGCCAGCAACGCCACGGTTGAAACCCCCAGGGCCAAGGGCCGCGGCCTGGAATGGACCGCGCTTGAAAACGCACTGCCGTTGCCGCTCGATCGCGGCAACGAGACCTTCTCGCGACTGATGGCGATCAGCGATATCCAGCAGGCCCTGAACGACGAGCATCTGACCGTCGCGGGCCTCACGCCCGGCCAATATATATTGGCGATCGACGACAGGCCCATCGGCACCTTTTCGGACACGGACCTGAGCGCGGGCATCAATTTGGCCGACTATCACACCCCCATGCGCGATCAGGCGCAGAGCGCGCAGTGGGCCATCCGCGACCGCGTCCAGGCGCAC
>Ga0207702_10000817_pt1 | contig 32938 bp, 18 predicted proteins | sample KBSCornC62_FD_184302 | JGI IMG/M metagenome (GOLD analysis project Ga0207702, IMG submission 184302) | Corn rhizosphere microbial communities from Kellogg Biological Station, Michigan, USA - KBS Corn C6-2 (SPAdes) (version 2) | ecosystem: Host-associated > Plants > Roots > Rhizosphere > Soil ... | reverse complement strand
GCCGCAAGGTCATGCGCATGGTAATCCCGAACACCAGCACGGCGAGCAGAAAGGTAAACACCATGACTTTCGGAACCGCCCCGTGCTTGATGCGGACAAGCGCCACGTCAAACGCCTCACTGGTGACGACCTGCAGGAAGTAGGGACGGCGCGCGCCAGGAACGGGCACGGTTTCCACGTAAAAGACCTTGCCGCCGCTTTCGAAGCGGAAGCGTGGCGTATGCATCCAGTCGCCCTCGTGCGGCACCGATACGATCATGGGCATCATCGACAGCGCCGCGTTACCCTGTGTGTCCACCACTTGATAGCCGGTGTCCTGCGCAAACGTCGAATGAAACTTCTCGATTTCCGGCGAAACCACGAGCGAGACGGGTCGTCCCCCGGCATCGAATTGCACGGACTTGGCCAGTCGATGCGCCGCGCTATCTATTTCCCCCCTGATGAACATTTCGGCGGGATAATGCGTGAACGCGTATTCGACTCCCGCCATGATAACGACGAGGCTCAGCGCCAAGGCCAGCAGGCACGTCGCCGTCAGCCGCGAAGAAAGGCTGTCGAACCACGGAAACCGGCGTGTTACCGATGGCGTCGGGGTGTTGGGGTGCAGGTATTGTGCTTCAGATGACATCGTCATGATGTTGCCGGTTTTGATGAATCATTCGTCCGCAGACGTTTTCTGCAGTTGGTAGCCAATGCCGCGCGCATTCACGATCTTGACGTCGGCATCGATGGCGAACAATTTCTTGCGCAAGCGATGTAGCGCAACATCCAGGGCGTTCGGCGTGACCTCGTCATGCAGGCCCCAGGCGGCATGTTCCAACTGCGCGTGTCGAACCACCTTCCCAGCCGCCGACACCATGCGCAGCATGATCTGCAGTTCCGACGGCGACAGCGACACCCAATCGCCATTCCAGCGCATGCAAGCATGTTCCGGATCGATCGTCAGCCCGGCGAAATCCGGCGCAAGGGTAGCCATGGCGGAGGGACGGCGCATCAGCGAACGCACGCGCGCCACCAGTTCTTCCATGGAGAACGGTTTGGTCAAGTAGTCGTCCGCACCGCTTTCGAGCCCTTCGACGCGATCGTGAATTGCGTCCCTGGCGGTCAGCATCAGGCACGGAATGGCCGCTCCGCTCGCGCGCAGCCGGCGCAGCAACTTGATGCCATCGCCGTCCGGCAAGCCGCGATCCAGCACCAGCAGCGCGAACTCGAAGCGCGCCAGCGCATACAGCGCGGCGGCGGCATCGGGGAAGACATCCGTTTCGATGCCGCTACGCGCGAGCGTCGCCTTGATCATCTCGGCAAGACGTTCGTGATCCTCAACCAGTGCTACGCGGTGCATGCCATCACGTCACTTGAATCGATAGATATAGCCGACCATGATGCTCGGGGCCGTCTTTTTTTCCACTAGCGGGCTGTCGGTAATACCGGAGCCGAATTGCGTGGCGCCTACATCGCCGCGGATGGACTGGCGTGCATCCAGGCGCCACGTCACGCTGACGCCGGCAGTCACGTTGACCGTGGACTTGCCATCGTAGACAGGGCGCGTGAGCGTGGCCTCGCTGGGACGCACTCCGTAATAGTAATCGACGTATTTGCGATTCATATATTCGAATCCGACATGCGGTGCGATGCGCCAACGCCCAAAATCAAAGCCGCGCTCGAACGATAGCGCTGCTTGCTGCCCGCGGCTGCTGAACAAATAGTCGCTTGAAATGCTGAATTCCCCATAGCGCCAGCCTACGTGCGGACCATACCAAAGCGCGCCGTTGCGGTCGGCCATGCCATGAAAGATGGTGGCATCGGAATGGCTATAGCCATCGAACAACGAGAATTTGGTGCGCAAGGAAAACGTAAAGCCGTCGCCTTGCCATGCCTTGAGGTCCAGCGCTGTGCCGGTGAAACTGATCCAGCGGCTGTTGTAGAACGCAAAGGGCACGGGAGAAACGCGCGTACCGAAGCCTTTGTACGGCAGGCCACGCGCGGCAACACCAGCACCCAGCCCCCAGTAGGAAGTTGCTTGCTGTCCGTCAAAACCAGTCGCGGTACTTGGGAGAGTCTGCCCGTTGCCGGGCGGCGTCCCGTCGGTTGTGCTTTGGGCATAGACGCTCGGGAGCCAGGGGAGTGCGCCGAGCAGGACAAGGTACTGCATGCGGTTACGGGGGAATCGCATATCGTGGTGATCCGGGTCGAGGGCGGGATTTGCACTCTCGGGTGGGGCGACTTACCGGATACTTACCGTGTTCTGTGCAATTTGTTGGTTGTCCGAGTTTGATTCCTGTCTCTTATGAAGCATGAGTGTGGCGAACTGCGCTACAACGCAGTCAAGTGGGGGCATTGCCTGCGGCGCTTTCGGACCCTAAAGGGCCCGAGTCACTTTTCTTTGCTGGCCCAAAGAAAAGTAACTCGGTCGCCTTCGGCGACCGAAAGCGCCGCAGGCAATCGTCACTCTGCGCGATTTTACCCTTGCAAATAACTCAATCTACGATGCCCGCCCCCGTATGCAATGCGTGAAATCGCAAAAACTATTCGCAATGAATACGTATGCATACCCTGGTTGTTGCACCGCGATGCTTCCTACCATCCAGCGCAACAGCTTTCCGTATAGCCAGGCAACGCGTTAATCAGCTACGCAATCGATGGGGAGATCGATTCGGCGTACGGCAAGCTGCGGCCACGCAGATCGATACCTGCGTGCACTTCAGGGAATCCGCAACGAAACCTGTTCAACCAGGAGGCACCCGTATGAAGTGTCCGAAGATGCTCGCCGTCTTGCTGGCATGCGCCAGCCTCGCGGCGATTCCCGCCATGCCCGCTCACGCCGCCATCAACAGCATGAGCCTTGGCGCCAGTTACGACGCGCAGAAAACGCAGATTACCTTTCGCGTGTATTCCTCGCAGGCCACGCGCATCGTGCTGTACCTGTATGCCAGCGGCTATGGCGCGCAGGAGGCGGCGACGTATCAGATGTCCAACCAGGGCGGCGGCGTGTGGCAGGTGATTGTGCCGGTGTCGTCCATTCAAGGCGCCGGCATCACCGGCTCGGTGTATTACGGCTATCGCGCGTGGGGTCCGAATTGGCCGTACAACTCGAACTGGACCAAGGGCTCTTCGGCCGGTTTCATTTCCGACGTCGACAGCAATGGCAACCGCTTCAACCCGAACAAATTGCTGCTGGATCCGTATGCGCATGAAATCAGCCAGGATCCGCTCAACACGAACAACCAGAACAGCCACATCTTCGCCACCGGTGGCACCATCGACGCATCCTTCGGTGTGGCGTATCGCCTGATCGATAGCGGCACCTACGCACCCAAGGGCATCGTGCTGGTGCCGAGCACGCAGAATACTGGCACCAAGCCAACGCGCGCGCAGAAAGATGACGTGATCTATGAAGTGAACGTGCGCGGATTCACCAAGCAAGACCCCAGCATCGCTTCGCAATACCAGGGCACCTACTACGGTGCGAGCCTGAAAGCGAATTACCTGGCCAGCCTCGGCGTAACCGCCGTGGAGCTGCTGCCACTGCAAGAAACACAGAACGACGCGAATGACGTGATACCCAATTCGGATGCGAACCAGAACTACTGGGGCTACATGACCGAAGACTACTTCGCGCCGGATCGCCATTACGCATACAACAAATCGGCGGGCGGCCCCACAGCGGAATTCCAGGCGATGGTGCAGGCGTTCCACAACGCCGGCATCAAGGTCTACATGGACGTGGTCTACAATCACACCGCCGAAGGCGGTAGTTGGAGCAACACCGATCCAACCACGGCAACGGTGTTTTCCTGGCGCGGCCTGGACAACACCACGTATTACGAACTCACCTCGGACAACCAGTACTTCTACGACAACACCGGCACCGGCGCCAACTACAACACTTACAACACCGTTGCGCAGAACCTGATCATCGATTCGCTCGCCTACTGGAGCAACACGATGGGCGTCGATGGTTTCCGCTTCGACGAAGGCCCCATCCTGGGCAACGCCTGCCTCAACGGCGCTGCGAAATCCGGCGCGCCCAATTGCCCCAATGGCGGCTTCTACTTCGATGCGGCCGATTCGAACGTCGCGATCAACCGCATCCTCCGCGAATTCACCGTGCGCCCGGCAACCGGTGGCAGCGGTTTGGATCTATATGCCGAACCATGGGCCGCCAGCGGGAGCAACGAATACCAGCTCGGCGGATTCCCGAAAGGCTGGTCCGAGTGGAACGGCCTGTTTCGCGACAGCGTGCGGCAGGCACAGAACGAACTCGGCAGCATGACGATCCACATCACCCAGGACGCCAACGACTTCTCCGGTTCGTCCAACCTGTTCCAGGCCAGCGGCCGCGCGCCATGGAACTCCACCAACTTCATCGATATCCACGACGGCATGACGCTGAAGGATGTCTATTCCTGCAACGGCGCCAACAACAACCAGGCGTGGCCCTATGGTCCATCCGACGGCGGCATCTCCAACAATTACAGTTGGGACCAGGGCATGTCGGCCGGAACGGGCACAGCCGTCGACCAGCGCCGCGCCGCACGCACCGGCCTGGCCTTTGTGATGCTTTCGGCCGGTACGCCGATGATGCAGGGTGGCGACGAATACCTGCGCAGCCTGCAATGCAACAACAACGCCTACAACCTCGACTCCACCGCCAACTGGCTCAACTACAGCTGGACCACGGACCAGTCCAACTTCTACAACTTCGCATCGCGCATCATCGCGTTCCGCAAGGCGCATCCGGCATTGCGTCCTTCCACCTGGTACACATCGAGCCAAGTCGTCTGGTACGAACCCAGCGGCGCGGTGGCCGACAGTAGCTACTGGAACAACACCAGCAACTACGCCATCGCCTACACCGTGAACGGCTCCTCGTTCAGCGACGGCAACTCCATGTACATCGCCTACAACGGCTGGTCCGGCGGCGTCACCTTCACGCTACCGCCGCCGCCTACCGGCACCAACTGGTATCGCGTCACCGATACCTGCAACTGGAACGACGGCGCCAATACCTTCGTTACGCCAGGCAATGAAACGCTGATCGGGGGTGGCGGTGCCACGTACGGCCAGTGCGGGCAGTCACTGCTGTTGCTGATTTCCAAATAGCCGTCCAATTGCAAAAAAAGGGAGGGGCTGCATCCCCTCCCTTCCTGCTTCCTGCAGAAAAATTCCTGCGTCTTAGTTGGTCACACAACCGGAAACGGTGGAGCTGGTGATGCCGGTGCCGCTCAGGAAGGCCAGGCCCTTGCCGGTACCGATGGTGGTCACGTTGGCCTGGTTGACGGTGTACGGCGAGGCCAGCAGGCCCTGGGTGTTGGCCAGGTCGGTGCCGTTGCCCTGCGAGCTGCCCAACAGGTACGAGACGGCGACGATCGGGTAGCTGGTGGTAGACGTCGCGTACGAGTCCGGCGTAACCAGCAGGATGCACTGGGTGGCCGGCGCCGGCGAAATGGCGGCCAGCGTCGGGCGGCCCGTCGTGGAATCCGCACCGCTGATCACCTGGTTGGTGACGATGTTGCTGCTGCTGATGGCGACCGGCGCACCGAAGCTGGACGGGTTAAAGCCATTGACCTTGGCGAAGCTGATGCCGGCCGCCTGCGAGTTGGCCGTTTCCACGTAGCCGATGCTGCCGGCCGTGTTCTTGACGGCAGTGGCCACCGCCGGGTTGCCGCTGGAACCGGTCCAGTTGCTGGGGATGGTCGGCTTGTACAGGCTCACCACGCTGGTGAACGCCTGGTTGGTGACGAAGTGCTGGGAAGCCGTACCCGAGCACACCTTCGACAAGTGGTTGCTGAAGCTGAAGGTGGTGCCGCTACCGTCGGCGCGATACTGCACATTGATCGCACCGGCCGGAATGCTGTCGCCCGAACCCAGCGTAAAGGCGCTGCTCAGGCTGGCGTCACTCCAGTCGGTCACCGCACCGGAGAAGATCGAGCAAAGCTGCGCGTCGGAGAAATTGGTGTTGCTGCTGTTGAGCACGACGCCGTTGGCGGTGGTCTTGTTCAGGGCGATCGAGATCGCGCCGGCAACGGCCGGGAACTGCACTGGCAGGTAGGTGGAGGAATGATGAGCGCTGTAGTTGCTGAGGTCGGTGGAGCTCAACGGCGAGTCCGCGCCGACGACATTGGGCCACGCCAGCGTGGTGCGGCCGGCGAGCGGGGCGCCGAAGCCATGCAGCGTACCGGTCGAGTCGGTCGGGCAGGCATTCTGCACATTGTAGTTGGCCACTCCGGAGAGGATGTTCTTGCCGGCGCCGCTGCCGGTCTGGCAGTACGACACCGAGGTACGCGAGCCGCTGGACCAAACGCCGAACAGCGAGCCCGTGCCGGCAGGCAGCACTTGGGAATTGGTTTCCGCACCCGTACCGACGTAACCGATCGCCGGCAACGTTGCGCCGCCGGCCACCTGCGTGGCGGCATGCGATGCGGCAGCCATCGCCAATGCAAGGGCGCCCATCACCAGCTTGGTGCGAATGCCAACCTTGTTGAGTCCGTGATTCATGGTGTATCCCCATTGCGCATGTTTACCTCCGGAATTGGAGGCCCGGCTTTTTTACGCTTGTGCAATGACGATGCAATTAACGTCCGGTGTCTTCCAATATGTACCATCAATTACAGGTCTGACGCATTGAAATAATATTTAACGTCATTATTTTCTTGGCATACGCCATCTGTGATGCACCCTGCATTCCAGACATTTGACCGCTTCTCCACCCGTCGTTTTCACGCGGATTAATCGTTTGCATGGCTATATTCCGGCGGAGCTCTGTGCGCGTCTCATAATTACCTGACGCCTCATGTCGCCGTCGTTATATATATTGTCCAAAACGACTCAATGCACGGATAAAATCCGCAACGGCGCTAAATCCATTTCATCTGAAGTAAAAAGGCGCGCATAAGGGAGACGCGCGCCTCAGATGTATTGGCATGATGGCAATTCGTACGGCAAGCCGTATTCATGCAACATGGAGTGCACCTCCCGATCCAGCTCAGGCATGCGACCGAGTGCAGTGACCTCGGCATGTCTCAGCTCCATCAGCACGCATCGGATGGCGCTGCGATGCCCTTCCGCGCACCATGCGTTGAGTATCTTCATCAGCTCGCTAAGCACGTGCTTGCCTTCCACGGCTTTGCTGCGCGACAGCTGTTTCTCCAGCGAATAGGTCAGGCGCCGGCTGAAGGCGCGTTCGGCCACGCCCAGCAACGCCTCCAGTTGTTCGCGCGAGCATGCCGCGAGCAATGATTCGGCCATCGTGTATTGGCGGAAGTTAGAAAGCTGGATCAATGTTTCGACGAGTGCACCCTGGTTCACTGTGATTCGCCTCAATCCCTTGCCTTGGCCTTCGTGGGGAAAAACCGGCTCGTCCCTGGGACGGATGTCCGCAAGGAGGATGTCCGATTCATGTTTTGGCCTCAGCCGGCGCCTGCCCGCCGGCCTCGCTGCTGCTCCGGCTTCGCGCCGGTTACGGTTTTGCTTATTCGCTCAATTGCCTGCGCTCGGCGTCGGTCAATACGCGCTTGCGTGCATCGCTGAGCGGCCCTGCACCGAGAACCTGCACCGGGCTGTTCGGGTTGTAGCCGCCTTGGATGCTGGTGCTGCCGTCACCAAAGCCGAGCACCTGCACCGAGATGATCGACGGTTGCTTGCCAAGCGCATCGTTCTTCTGCTGGTTGGCCATGTCCTGCGCTACCTTGCTCACCGCACCCGCAGCGGCGCCCGCCGCGGAGAGCGCGCCGACGTTCACCGTTTGCGCCACGGGTACACCGATCTTTTGTCCTTGCACCTGGATATTGTCGGCATTGAGCACCTGCGCGGCCGCCACGATCAGGTTGCCGGAGACGCGGATGCCGGCATCACCCGCATCCACCGTGCCGCGCGGCGCGACCAGATAGACACTGCCTGTTGGCGCACCTGGAAGGGTCTGCAGTGTGGCGATACCGGCGCCGCTGACCTGGCCGCGGGCATCGATCAGGCAGAACGCGTCCACGTCGCATACGTATGTCGGTGGCGGAATTTCCGCCACGGTCTTCGCGCCCTGGCCGGCGTTGATGTCGCCGTTGGAACTCCAGATCACCATGTCGCCGCCCTGCTCGGTAAAGATGCGGCTTTGCGCCAGCAGCACGCTGCGATCGGTGAACATGTCGACGCTGCCCTGCTCCAATGTAAGCACGCCCATGCTGTTGGGACCGGCAAGGACTTGCCCTTGGCTGTTACTGATCACCGGCGGCGCGTCCACGCTACCGATCAGGGCTTGGCCACCCGGACCCAGGATGCTCACGTCGCCACTTTGTTGGGTCTGGATGGTGGAACTGCGGATGTCCAGATCGCCGGTGTCCACCGTTTGCGCTTCGCCGTTGCGGCCGCCCGTGCCGGCGCCGTTGTTGGTGTAGCCATACGAGGCCGGGAACAGGCTTTCGATCGCCGCATAACCGCGTGCGTACTGCTGATAGTACGGGCTGGAGGGATCGTTGTAATCCGCACCCACCTGCGCCAGCAACTTGAAGAATTCCTTCTGCACGAACAGCTGCTGCGCGTACGCGGGCAACTGCTGGAACGCCGCCTCCGCTTGTTGGGGCGTCAGCGATACGTTGCCGAGGTCTTGCGCGTAACCGGTATCGACGACCTTGCCTGCTTCCCATTGCTGCATGAAGCCCACCAGATCCGGCACCAGGCTGTCGAAACCATCCATGCCATCAGGATGATTCAATAGGTATTGCGCGAAGAAGCCGCCGGCATCGACGCCCGGCGCCACGCCGAACAGCACGCTCACGTTGGCGCCATCGTGCGGCAGGTTGGGATTGACCAGATTGCCAATCGTGTTGATGCCGGTTTCGTAGACGTAACCGGTGCTGAGCTTCGATTGGATATCCGCCTGGCTGGTCAACGGTCCGATATTGCGGCCCGCCTCCACCATCAGATTGCCCACGCCGCCGAGCAGGATCGACGGCACGAACGCATAGTTCAGGCCTCGCGGAGCATAAATGTCCAAGGCGCCTGTGTAATACGGCGTGTCGTAGATATCGCGGCCCGCCACGATGCGCGTGATGTCCGATTGATGTACCTGCTGGCCGATGAAAGACAGATCCACGATGTCGCGCCCGGCCTGGATCAGCGCTGGCTTGTCAGGCTGAAGTACGAGCTGGTCCATCATTACGCCGTTGGGTGCCTGCGTGCCGTCCACGATATCGCCATCGAGCGCATAGACGCGCGCAGGCGTGACATCGGATGCATGCAGCGGCGTCGCCTGATGCAACTCGCCCTTGAAGTTGTTGTTGACGCCATTGTCCAGGTAGGCGGCGTCGAACAGGCTCTGGTAATTGGCAGCGTCACTTCCTACCGGCTGCAGCGGAGAAGGCAGCAGGCTGCTGCTGGCATCGATCAGGCCGAAGCTTGGAGCGATCGCCGGCCCTACGCTGTCTGGTGAGTAAAGGGTATAGACCTGCGAGGCAAACACGGCCGTATTGCCGGCAAGCACTCTCAGGTTGCCCGTGGCCGAAGGATAGAGGCCACCCGCACCAAGTACGTTGACGTTGCCCTGCAGCGCAGCAAGGTCGAGCGATGCGGGGAGCACTGCGCCCGGGTTGTAGTACGCGCTTACCGCCGCTGCACTATAAGAAAACAGTAAGGCCGGAAGACTCACGCTATCGAGGGTGAGATCACCTTGGATAGTCAGTAGACGTGCCGACGAGGCGGGGCTGTAGCTCTGACCATCGGCCATCTTCCTCGGCAATAGGGTTGCCAGGTTGGGATCGATCCACGCATACGAAGGATCATAAATGCCGCCGATATCCACCCCTGTCCGCGCCAGCACGTTCCATTGCGCATCCTGCAGGCCAAGCAGCGTCGACACCGGCGTACTGAGACCGCCGAATGGATATACGGCTGCAGGCGCGGTGTAGCTGATGTCGGCACCGATCTTGCCGCCAGCGCTGAGTTCGCCCTGCCCTTTGGCGACGAAGTACACGCCGCTCAGGATGTCGCCGTCGGCGTGCACAGACAGATTGCCGCCACCCACCGTGGTAACCGCATTGCCCGCCGCGTTGGCGTACCAGGTGGTCGGCAACGACACGGACAGGTCGCTGATATGACCGCCGGCGTTGACGGCGACGTTGCCGCCCACGCTCATCACGCCCTGGTCGAAGTTGGCGAAGTTGATCGAGGAACGCGAGCCGTCGGCAGCATTGCCGGTCTGCATCCAGGGCCACCAGAACTGGCTGATGTCGGTGCCGACAACACCGGTGACGTTGCCGCTAATGTCGGTGACCTGTTCGATGGCGTTGATGCTGCCCTGCGCGTTGAGCAGGATGTCGCCGGCGTGCTCGGGATTGACCAGCCCGCTGACCAGGAAGTCGGGCACCATCGCGGTTGTGGCGTTGCTTCCCGTATTGGTCACCGATACGCCGGTGCCGGCCGCCGTGCCGCTGGCTGGCTCGCCGGCGGTATAGACCACGGCAGGCGCCACGTGATCCAGCCAGTTGATATCGCCGGCGGCAGTTATCGCGATCGATCCGGTGCCGGTGCGCACGGTGATGGGGAAATTCAGCGTCTTGCCGTCGCCACCGGTAGCGGTGTACTGCACGCTGAAATGGCCGTCCAGATTCACGTTGCCGGCGTTCGCGCCGGGCAGCACGGAGGACGGATCCACCGCATTGGCAACCGCACCGGCCACCAACCGATAGGAACTGCTGGAACCACCCAGCAAGGTCGCCGACGCCAGCGAGGCGACGCTGCCGAGCTTGGGCATGTTTGACGGCCCGTTGTCGGCCACATTCGGGATCTGTGTCGGCCCGGAGGAATTGCTGGCGGCCGGCGAATACGGCGCATAGAACATCTGCGGATTGCCACCGAAGCGCACGTCACCACCGTCGTTCTGCGAGACGTAGGTGTAGTAGGTGTCGTAGCCGCCGATATAGGTGGCGTAGTCAGTGGAATAGTTCTTGTAATTGCTGGTCGCTTCGGAGGCCAGCGGCAACAACAAGGGCGAAGGCGTTTCGGTGGTGTTGCCCACCGCGTTGCCGAAGTTGCTCGTCAGCCAACTTAAGTATGTCGCGACGTAGCCGGCGTAATCGGTAGAAGGTTGCGGCGCGATACGCTGCGTCGGGTTGTAGACGGTGAAGCCGTTGTTGTCGGCGTTGTTGTACGCCAGTGACCAGTTGCTGCCCGCGCCCACCTCGCCGATATACATCATGTAGTTGCTGTAGTAGCCCGCGGACTGGTTGGTCAGCGGCGCCAGGATCGGCTGGTAGTACGGGTCGTTGCTGATCGGTAGCGGATTGAAACTGCCGAACTGGTCGATGTAGACGGTGCTGTTGAATCCAGCACTGTTCGGCTGCCAAAGAATATCGCCCGCAAAGATGGCCCCCGTCCTCAGATAGGTATCGGAAGCTTGGTAAGCCGTCAGCGCATCCAGGTACGCCTGCGAAGGCGGGCCGCTGTCGCTCACGGTCACCGGCGCGGCGAGTGCCGCGCCGGTGTTCTGCTGGTAAAAGCCATCGGTGATGCTGGCTTGGATGTTCACGTCGTGCAGCGCCTGCACGGTGAGGATCGGCGCCATGCCGGACGCCGAAGCGGATGTCGCTCCATAACGGTAGGCGAGATGGATCATGCCATCGGTATCGGTGGTACCGGCGCCAAGGTTCCAGTTGGTCAGCACCGAAATGGCGCCGCCGTTGGTATTCGCATCCGGATTGGTCAGCGTGATGCCCGGACGAAGCTGCAGGTTGGCAAGCCCCGCGAAGCGATCTCCGAAACTGTAGCCGGGCTGTTCCACGTAACTCATCAGCGTGCCCGCGCCTTGCGTGGCATCGCCGTTGACGTAGCTGTAGAAGCTCAAGTGCGCGGCGTTCGCTGCGGTCGGGGTGAAGTAATCCTGACTCAGGTACTGCTTCAAGGTTGCGGCATCGGTCGGTGCGGGCAGCGCATTGCCCGCGGCATCCATCCAGTTGCCGGCAACCATTTGCGATGTGCCGTCGGAACCGTATTGATACCAGCCGGCCGGATCGATCAGGCCGTCGAAATGCTTGGAGGCATCGCTGGAATGGTCGGTGGTGCTCCACACCGCATAGGGTTCGATCGTGACATTGCTGGCGCCGCGTATTGCCAACGCGCCGCCGCCCAGCATGATAGGCACGTCGCCATTGGCCAGCAGGGGCGCGCGCATGCTCACGCTGCCGCCGACATCGCTGGAACCACCGGACACATCGATGCTGGCGTTCGGCCCGAACTGGATGATGCCGGCGCTGCCGGGCTGCACGTTCTCATATCCGTAGGCGGTGTTGAGCGTGCCGTCCGGTGTGCCAGTGGTACCGATCACGACCAGGCCGCCGCGCTGTTCCGGCGTACTGCTGGCGGCGAGCAGGCTGCCGTTGAGGGTGACGCCGTTGCGTCCGTAAAGCTTGATTTCGCCAGCCGCCGCACCCGATGCGTTGATGCTGCCGTCGATCCGCACGACGCCTGCATTGGTATCGACCGCGCCTTGTCCGCCGCCGGCAAGCAGATACACATCCTGCGCGACCAGGCTCTTCCCGCTGGAGAGCGTGAGGTTGCCCGCACCGCTGCTGATGGAAATGCCGCCGGTGGTGCCGGCTTGCGTGGTCAGCTGCGCCAGCTGATCGAGGTCGAGCGCACCGCCGCTGCTCAAGGTGAAATAGCCGCCCTGGTAGCCGTTCAGCGCCATGCCCCGGAACGCACCGTTCAACTGCGCCTGTCCGGCCGCCTGGATGGTGATGCCACCAGCGCTGCCGCCCAGCGGAGCGCCGGCGAAATCCACCGTCGCGCCTTGCTGCACGATCACCGAGCCCTGGTCCGATACCAGCTTGAGCTGGCCGCCCGATGCGTAGGTGGTGACGTCGTAGAAGGTCTTGTTGACGCCGGCGGTATTCAGCACGGCACCGCTGGTAATGGTGAGATCGCCGTGAGTGACTTCCAGGTTCACGTTGCCGGCAGACGCTTGCACTGCCGTGCCGATAGTGAGCGAACCGCCGGCAAGCGAAAGCACGCCGCCCATCGCGTCGTTCTGCAGTGGCGTACCCGAAGCGCGGTTCAGCGTGAACACGCCCATGGTAACCAGGCGGGTGTTGGCGCCGCTCCCCGTCGCCAGCACGGGCGTGCTGAAGCTGACGTTGGCGCTGCCGAAATCGAACCCGCCGCTGCCCTGCCCGAGCATGCCCTGGCTTGCCGTTGCGGTAACGCTGTCGAAGCCCTGCAGCACGCTGCTGCCCGCGGTGAAATCCAGTTCGTTCGCACTCAGGCTCAACTGGCCGCTGCCGATGCCGGCCGTAGCCGCGTTCCCGATCGCATTGCCCAGGCCCAGCTTCGCCGCCGTGATGCTGACCTGGCCGCCATCGCTGACGAAGGCGCTGGCGTTGAGGTTCAAGCTTTGCGGCAGATCGATCGCCACGGTGCCGAGAAAATCGATCGCGCCGCGACTGTTGAGCGTCACCTGCTGCGCGCTGCCGAGCAGACTAAGCGTGCCGGGTCCGATCACCAGTCCACCGCTGCCGGCATTGGCGCCGTCACTGCCGACGAAACTGATCAGGTTGGCATCGGCCTGGATCGCTTGCGCACCGAGCACCGCCGATGGGCTCACCGAGGTATCGCCGGTGGTATCGATGATCAGCGAACGGCCACCCTGCACGGTGGCGCCCGCATCAATGGAGAGCTGGCCGAGGCTTGCACCGGGCGAGATGTCGTTGCGCGTGACGTTCACCGTGCCGTTTTGCGATACGCGCAGCAAGGCGCCGTTGCCGCTCACCGCCGGCACGCTGCTGCCGTTGGCGGCCGTGCCGGGCACGCTGCCGAAAATCAGCGGCGTGACGTCGGCGGTACTGTTGCCGCTGGCGAGCAAGACACTGCCTGCTTGCAGCACGATGCCTTGCGCGGTGGGATCGCCGTTGCCGTTGGCGACCAGCAGGATCTCGGGCGCCTGCAGCGGATGCGCGCCGTCGTTGGCGAGCACCACGCTGTCGGCGATGCTGCTTACCTGATAGCCGCTGCGTCCGAGCTGGCGCGTGCCGCCCAGCAACAGGCTGCCCGCGTTCAACGCGCTAAGCGAATCGGCCGACAATTGCAGGTATCCGGCAAGCGCGCTCGAATCCGGACGGGTCACCTCGATCGCCTGCGCGGCGATATCCACCAGCGAGGCGCGCCCGCCGCTGGCCGGCGCTGCATCCAGGCTAGTCGCCAACTGCAGTTGTTGCGTGGCGCTCAGGCTCAGCTGGCCGGCATCGGCGGACAAGGCTGGCGCGGTGGTCCCGGCGGCGCTCGCCTGCTTGGCGAAATAACTGTCGGCATCGGTCAACCGGTATTGCGAGTACTGCTGCCACACCGGCGCGGACTGCACCAGGAAGCTGGTGGTGCGCGCGCTGCGCGAACCATCCAACGCATTGCCGAAATAACCAGTGATGCTGAGCGTGCCATCGGGCAGCACCGCGTTCTGGCCCAGCACGCTGTCCTGCGTACTGGTGTTCTGCACCACGCGGTACGCGCCGGGCACGGTGGCGTAGCCGGCCGGCAACAGCGTGTAGTAACCCGCGGGCAGGCCGGCCATGCCGGTCAGATAAATGGTCTGGCCGACTGCCGGACCCGCGCTTGCGCCGTTCTCCAGCGCGGCATCGTGCGCGCCGACCGGCGCGGTGTAGCCGGGAATGATCGCGTAGATCGCGCGGCCGTCCGCATACTGCGGCACTTGCTGGCCCGCCGCGCTGTTGGCATAGCTGGTTTCGTACTGCGTCAGCACGTTGACCGTGCCGCCCACGCCCGGCACCCATTCGGACGCCTGCAAACTGCCGCCGCCGCTGATGTCGATGGTGGCGCCATGATCGAGTGCAACGTCGTTGCCGGCAATGCTGATGCGCTTGGCCGGCGGCGCGGACAAGGTGGCCGACGTCTGGTTCGGCGCGCCGTTGTAAGTCCACTGTTGGCCATCGGTGGTGGTGCCGAATGGCACGGTGACCCCATCCAGCGATACCGAGCTGATGCTGCCCGCACCCAGGTGCACGCTGTGCGTCGTCACCAAGGGATAGGCGCTGCCGTCGCCGAGCCCGAACGCGCTGGCGGTTGCGGAAGGATCGAGCACGCCGATCGCCAGGTTGCCCGAGGGCACGCGCACGGTGCCGTTCTGCTCGATGTGATCGGCGTCCAGCAACAGGCTGCCGCCCGCGGACAACGGCACGCTGCTGGCGCCAGTGCCCAGGATGCTCAGCGTGGTGGACAGCGGATGGCCTTGTGCATCGTTCAAGCCGGACGGGTTGGCGTCGATCACAAACGCATAGCCACTGACCGGATAAAGCTGCGCGGCCTTAAGGCTCAGGTTGCCGGTGCTGAACAACAGGCCCGGCTGCATCACACCATTGTTGCTGTTGTATTGCAGGCTGGTGGGTGCATAGAAGCGCAGGTCGCCGCGCGATGCCAGGTTCGTCGCGGACCAGGCCTGCAAATCCAGCCCGCCGCCGATATCCATGAAATCGGCGCTGACGTTGAGCACGCCGCTGCCAGCCACCGCTTGTGGTGCATGGTTCGGGTTGGTGCCGACCAATGCCACGTACGGAGCGGTGATGTTCACCACGCTCTGGCTTTGCAGATAACCGGCCGCCGTCGTGCCGTCCCATGAGGTATCGGCGGGCAACGCGGTGAGCGAAGGTGCATACAGCACGAAGCTGCGATCGAGCTTCAGGTCGAGATCGCCGGCCACACCTACGGGTACATCGGTAGCGGCGAGGTTGCCCTGGCCGGAAGGCGTCGAGCCCAGCGTAACGCTGGCGATACCCGAACCGTTCAAGCGATCCAGTGCGAAGTGCAACACACCGGACGCGCCACCCGCCTCGACGGTGCCGCCGGGAGACAGGCCGGATGGCATCAGCATGCCTGTTTGCTGCAGGACGATGGCGGTGGCCGAAGGACGCGACCAGACCATTGTGTTGCGGATGCCCTCGACCTGGAGACTGCCGCCTTCGCCTTGCGGTGAACCGGCTGAGGCCTGCAGACGACCATCCGCAAACAGCCCTGCGCCCGCGGCGAAGGTGATGCTGCCAGCGTTGCTCCACACCGGTGTAGCAACGTACCCGGGCTGATTACCCGTAGCGTTTGCAGCAGGCAGATCGTAGACGTCGCTCGCACCCGATGCATCGATCAGGCTGTGTGGATCGGTCAGCACGTAGCCGCCGCTGGCGGCGAGCAGCACGCTGCCGCCATCGAGCACCGTGCCCGTGCGTGGGGTGAAACGCGGCGCCAGACCATTGCCGGAGCCAGCGCCAGGTGCGCCCGCAGCGAGCGGATTGACCAGCGAGACGCCGGCCACGTCCAGCACGGCCTGCGCACCCAACCACAACTGCGTGCTGGGGGCCAGGCCAGGCAGCTGGTTCGGATCGGTAAGCAGGTTGATGCTGCCGCCGGGCGCCTGGATGCTGCCGTCGACGACCGTGGACGCATTGCCTTGCAGCTGCACCATCGCGCCTGCATCGGCGAGGATCGAGGCGCCTTGTCCGACGATCACCGAACCGGTCACGCCCGGATAGGACACAGCCCCATCCGCGTAATTGCCCACTGTCTTGTTCCAGCCCAGGTAGGCACCGGCGTTCACCGCAAGGCCGGTGCCGCTGGTGTTGCGATCGACGTAGCGCAGGTACGGCGCCAACTGCCCGATGGTGACGTAGCTCGAACCGGTGAGCGGATTCGTGCCATAAACATCGGCGCCGCTCGGCAGCGACAGCAAGGCCTGGTAGTCAGCCAGCATGCTGGAGCGCGCCAGTTGCACCGTCGTGCCGGGCGCGACGATCGCATCGGTGATCGAGGTCAGGTGGTAGCTGTCGAAACCCTGTCTGGCAAAGAACGACGGCGCCAGGTAGACGCCGCTGTGCATCGCCAGGTCATTGGCGCTGCCGCCAATCTGCAGGTCGGTTGCTTGCAGCGTGAACGTGCCGCCGCCGCTGAAGCCGTAGGCGCGCATCGTGCCGCCCAGCGCGATGGTCGCAAGCAGGCTCGATGGCGCCGCATAGAGTGCGCCGAATAGCGAGGCTGGGGTGCCGCTGGTCCCGGGAACGTAGGTGACAAGACTGACATTGCCGCCGCTGCCGGCGGGTACGCCGCTGCGCCATTGCAACTGGCCGTTGCCATTGACGTAGCCGCCACCCGATACATCCAGCAGGCTGCCCGGCTGCAGCAGGATGGAACCCGTGGCGTCGCCGACGACGCGGTTGTTCTTGTTATTCACCAGAAGATACTGGGTGGTGGCGAGACTGATGCTTCCGCCATTGATGTAGCGATCGCCCACGTAGTTGTCCGCAGATGCGCCCGCATCGTTCACCCACAACCCGCGTGCGCTCAGCACGGCGTTGCCGCCCACGATGATGTCGCCAGGCAGAACCCCGTAGGCCGCCGTCGGCGCAGCGACCATACCCAACGACTGGATGCCGATCGAGCCGGCCGCTGCGTCGAGCGCCCCAAGTACGGTGATACCGTAACCGGCCAGGTTGATCGATCCGCCCGGACGCACGCTGAGCGACGTGCCGGCCTGCTCCTTGATCGGCGCGCCAGATGTGGTGGTCACGTTGAACGTGCCGAAGCCGCCCTGCACCACCAGATTCGACGACAGCGGCACCCAATGGGCGAGATCATCCGTATTGCTGTTGGACGGATCGTTAGCGCTCAGCACCGTTTGCCACGGCGTTGCGGCCTGGAACGGCGGGACAAGCTGTTCGAGCGCCGATGTGGACTGTTGCAGCAGTGCGCCGACGATTTGGTTATGGATGCCGTTCCCTCGCCCCTGGTAAACGGTTTGGGCTCCCTCCACGGTGACGTTGAGCGCGCCGTCGGCAGGTTGCGTGCCATTGGCCACCTGGTTGCGCCCGGCAAACGCTTGGGCCGTGATCTGCCCATCCAGCGCCAACGCATTACCCGTCTCGATGCTGAGCGTGCCGGCGTTGCCGCCCACCGCAAATCCGCTATCCCAGCGCGTGCTGCCGGCCAACAGCGGATTGCTGTAGTGCGTGCTCACGCCCCAGCGGTTGTCCACCACGTCGTAAGTGCCGGCGAAACCGACATAACTGATGTTCGGATTGGCCTGGGCGATGTTGTAGACGCGGCCATCCGCGCCCAGCAGATTGGGTGTGGTGACCCAGCCGGCCCGATAAGCCAGATAGCCGCCATCCAGGTTCAATTGCGCGCCGCTGCGCACGAGAACTTCATAACCGTTCAGATCGATGCTGCCGCCGTTCGTCATCATCTGTGTGATGTCGCGCGGCACGTTCTGCACGTAGCCCGACACATTGAGGATCGGGCTGCCCACCCAGCTAAGACCATCGGCCGTCACGCCGCTTTGCGTGCTGTCGATGACGACGTCCTTCTGCTTGTACAGAAAACTGTCGCGCAGCAACGGCGCATTGGCCAGCTCGTTCTGGCCGATGCGCGGGATCGTCACCAGCAGCGCCGACATCGGCAACTCGACATCCGCGAGACCCGAGACGTCGAGCACCGCGCCGCTGTCGACGTAGATGCGGCCGGCAACCGGATTGGCCGGATTGAAATCCTGGCCCTGCGCAAGCACGCTCAGCTTGGCGTTGGGTGCATCCAGCAGCGAACCGGACTGGAAGGTCACGGTGTTGCCGCTCAGGTTGATGCTGCCGGACGTGAACGCTATGGTCGCCGCTGCGCTGGACGTGGTGGTGGCACCGTCTTTTTCCGGCAACACGGCGGTGACAGCGTTTGGGCCCAGCACCAGCGCGCCGCTGCGTGTGTAACTGCCGTCAGGCCTGCCTTCGTCGCGCGCATTCAGCACGATGCTGCCCGGATAGCTGATGCTGGTGGAAGCGAGCGCGACGCCTTCCTGGTCCACGTTGTAGCCGAGCATTTCCACCTGGCCGCGGCGCGATTGGATCAGGCCACTGTTGCTGGCGGTGTTGCCGACGGGAACGATCGTGGCGCTGGAGGAAAGCGTCGGCATCTGGTTGAGCACGGTCAACGCACCACCCGCCAGCGCGCCGGTCAAGTTCGAGAACTGATAGCCCGCGGCCAGAATTGCCTGGCCGTTGTCGTCCACGATGCTGCCGGCGTTGGAGACGTTCGGTGCCGCCAGCAACACGAAACCTTGCGCGCCGCCGTTGATCGATGCGCCTTGCTGGACCACCACATCATGGCCGCGCCCATCATTGAACAGGCCATTGACCAGGAACGGTACCGTTCCGCCGGTACCGGCAGAAATGCCGCCGCTGAGAAACGCGCTGTTGCTCGCGCTAACGTCGCCGCTGAACAGATCCAGCGAACTGGCCATCAACGACTGCGTATTCACCTGACTGCCGGCACCAAACAGAATGCCGTTGTGATTGAGCAGATACACCGTGCCTTCCGCTTTGATCTGTCCGAAGATCTGGCTCGGTGCGCCACTGGGATCGACCACGCGATTGAGCGCGATCCAATTGTTGTTGCTGCCGTTGGTCTGGTTGCCGCCGCTTTGATTGAAGTACAGCGTGGTGTTGCGGCCGACGTTGAAGCTGTTCCAGGTGAGGATCGCTTTTTGCGCGGTCTGTTTTACCTGGACGGTAGTTTGTCCGTTCGACGTGGTTTGCGTGGGCAGGTTTGCGTTCTGCCATAGCGTTGGATTGCTTGAGATGCCCGGCGCAACGACCAGTCCGCCCGGCGTAAGGCCGTTCGGCACCGGCGAGGTTTGTTGTTGCGCGGCCTGCTGAGCCGATTTCTGTGCGGACATCTGCGCGGCGACGGCTTGCGCGGCGCGGCTGAGGTTGGCCAGCGATTGTTGGACTTGCTGGTGTTGCAACAACTGTTGCGGTGTCTGTGCGGCAAGACCACTGAGCGCCGACGAACTTCCACTACCCGTCTGTGTTGCAGGTCGATTCGCCTGTTGCGCAAGCCACGCGGAACTCAGTGCCTGCGGGCCGCCCGCATAAGCCGGCATGACTGCCATCGCCAATACGGAGGCAATGGCATAGGCCAAGGGATGTCTGGCCGCTGTAGTGCGTATGGAACGGGAACGTTTGCCTGAACCGACCGGTGTAATCACAAAACTCTTCCCCTGGACGTTTTTTCGCTAGGCCTTCGGCTAAGTAGACCGTTGCGTAGATGACGGACTGAACCGTGTCATCAAAATTTCATGGGGCGTGTCGTGGGGAATTCACGTATTCATAGCAATTACACATGGCACGATGCCACGTAGGCTGGAATGAAATCCCAGCATGGTCATTCATATATACATCGCGATGCTGGGATTTCATCCCAGCCTACGAACTTCAATGCGTGACGATCGGCACGCCCAGCAATGGCGGGGGCGATATCGGCGGCGGACGTTGCGGCACTACCGACTTGCCCAGGCTGTTGCCCATTTGGTGACTGAATGCGGAAAAGTTGAACTGGCCCACCTGTTGATTGCTGGGCGCATGCGCGACGGCATCGAGTTGAAGTTGCGATGGCGATGGCGAATGCGTTGACGACGCCAAGCGCTGATTGAGACAGGCATACGATAAAGCCGGCCGATCATTGACGCTGACGTCGACGCATGAAGGCGAAGCTGTTTGCGCGCATGCAACCGCCTGCACCATTGCGGCTGTAACTGCCAGGCACCACGTGCCTGACAACCTTACAGACGATTGCACTGCGCGCACGGCTTCATGACCTCATCATTACTGCGCGCCGGCCGACGCACCGCCGCTGCTGGACGGAACCTGCTCCAGGTTGAATGAAATGGTCGTGATCTTCGCGTCCAGGCCTTGCACGACCAGCGGGGTGAGATCGTTGCTCGTATTGCCGCCGAGCACCGCATTGCGATCCAGCAGCAGTCCGCAGCTCTTGGTGCGATAGGTTTCCGCAATCACCGGCTGCGCGTACTGCGCGATCTGTCCCATCGCCTTGATGCGCGTGGCTTCCAATTGGCGGCCGCGCTGGGCCTGATCGGTCTGTACTTTCTGCAAGCGTTGTTGCAGCGCCTGTTCGCGCGTCTGCCGTTGTTCGGCGGTAAGCGATGCTGCCTGTGAGCGATACGCCTGCACGTCGGCATCAATCGGCTTGCGCTCCGCATCGATTTCGCTCTGCGCTTGATCGGCCAGTTGCTTCAGGCGCGCGGATGCGGCCTTGCCTACCTTGGCGTTGGCGAAGATCGCTTCGCGCGAGAGCAGGCAGACGCCGGATACCACAGGGCCGCCGAGCGGCGGGTTGGTGTCGCTGGATTGGGCGAATGCGGCGGCGCCGGGAACAATGGCAAGAACGAAAGCGGCGAGTGCGAATGGCGTGCGATCAATGCGCATGATGAGGTCCTTGGGATGGGTGGAAAGGGCTTCAAGCTACGCCAATTGTGTGAAGTTTGCAGCAAGCCGTGATGCTCCCTCTCCCCGGAAGGGAGAGGGGACAAAGCGAGGCCTAAGGTTTCTTGGCAGGCGTCGCTCTTGGATCGTACCGCTGCTCATACAACCGATCGCCATACCCCTGCGCGGCATTCTCCAACTTCACCCGCTCCGATGCCGCGAACGGCTCGCGGCTGGCGATCACGCGGCCGATGCTCATGTGACTGTACGCATCCAGTATCTCGTTGCCGATCTGATACAGCTGCTGGTTCTTGGCCGTGCACGTGGTGACTTGCGCCTGCGCTTGCTGTAACTGTCCGGCGAGATCGCTGTCATGCTGCTCCTGCGCATGCTCCTTGGCGTTCGTATCGGCTACGGCTTTTTTCAGGTTCTGCACTTGCGCCTCGGCCTGTTCGCGCGCGGCCCGTTCGGAGGCCAAGGCTGCTGTGTCCTGTGTCGACACCGAACTGTGCTTGCTCAACTCGGCCTTGGCCGCATCGGCGTCCTTGCGCGCGGCGTCGCGCTCCTGTTCAAGCTTGGTTTTCTCTGCCTGCCATTGCGCTTGTTGGCCTTGCAGATCCTGCAACTGACTGCGGGCGTCGGCGAGTTGTGAGCGCAGTTGCTGCTCCAGCGTCTGCGCATGCACGCCTGTGGTGAACACGGTGAAAAGCAAGATGGCGATCGCTGCACGTTTCATCGGTCACCTCAGAATTTCGTGCTGACTTCGAACTGCATCACATCGATGGTGAACGGCGGTCCGTACACCTGCTTGGCGGCGAAGTAACGCGCCGACAGCCACGTGCGCTGCGCGATGCCGTAATCGGCGGTGAGGATGAAGCCCTTCGCGTTGGTGCCGCCCAGGTGGAAATTCTGGTCGGTGAGGCCGTCCAGCATGGCATCGGGCTGCAGGTACTTGTAACCCAGGGCGATGTTCCATTCGTTCAAGGCCATGGGGTGCGGATCGCCAATGATGCCGCGTACCAGCCAGCCGACCGGGCCGCTCTTATACGGACCATTCGAACCGTTACTACTGCCTTGATAGTTGTTGACGGGCACGCCCAGGCCGTTCGGATAGCGATTGAACGCTGCTCGCATGTGATAGGCCATGTTGCGCTCGTATTCGGCCTGCAGCTCGATCGGCGTTTCGCCCACCTTGAAGTCGACTTTATTGACCAGGTCCGCGATGTGATAGTTGTACGACAGGCCCACGAATTGCGGCTGCGCGTAGTTGGTCGGCGAGGATGTGTCGGGAAGGATGTCGCGCAGCAGGAATACCGTATTGCCCCACTGCATATAGTCGGGCGCAGTGTTGTCCGTGCTGCAGTAGTTGATGCCGGTGTAGATCGCACATGGCGCGGAAAGCTGACCTTGCATGCGGTTGAAGAAGTAATAGGCCAAGCCGGCCTGCCACTGCACATCCTCGGCGAGCCTCCAGGTAAAGCCCAGTTGCGTGGCCCACATCCACTTGTCGCCGGCGGCGTATTTATCGCTGCCCAGCGCCTGCGTCGGCGCGTTGTTGCTGGTGTACTGGATCGGAATCGCGCCTGCGGTGACAAAGGCCTTCATGTCATCGGTGAAAGGAAATTCGCCGTGGCCCACGACACCGTCGAAATTGAGTTCGGGCGAGAAAATAAGATCGGTCTGCAGGAACGGTGACGGCATGCGGCCGGCTGTAACGGAGTAGTACTGATTGGGTTGCCAGCGCACCCAGGCCTGATCCAGCCAAAGGTTCTTCTTGACCAAGCCGCCGCCCAGCGTTTGGGTGGTGGATACCGGGTTGTTGTCGTTACCAGAGCCAATGCGTACGCCCGCCGTCACCGTGTCACCAAGCTTCACGTTGATACCTATGTGCGCCTGCATGCGCAACATATTGAGGCGATTCTGCGTGGAATTGAGGATCGGCGGATTCACGCCTTGAGTAAGACTGTTGACGTCGTACGGGCCGGTCTGGTTGAGCGCGGCATAGTTGATGAAATCCGGCGAGTTCTTGCGGCTGTAATACCAGGATTCATCACGCACGCGCACATCGCCATACCAGCTGATGCGATCCAGCCATTCCGGCAGCACATTCGGTTCGGCCCAGTGTTCGCTCTTGGCCTGCGCGATCACTTCCTGCTTTACCTGCTCGCGGATTTCGTTGCGTACGTTTTGCGGTACGTAGACTGCGCGCACGTCGCCGGGTTGTGCGCCATCGGCAGGCGCAGCGGTGGCAGCCGTTGCTTGGCGCGCTTGTACGGCTTCATCGTTGGCTTGCGTGATCAAGCCGTCGGCTTCGCCTTGGGTGATCAGGCCCTTCTTCACCATCAGGCGAATCAGGTTGATGGTGGCGTTGGTCGAAGGGGTGGCGTCTTGCGCGTACGCGGCAATGGTTTGGCTGCCAAACAGCAGACCGATGGCGATGCACAACATGCTCTTGCGCAGTCGACTCCCTCTCCCCTCCGGGGAGAGGGTTGGGGTGAGGGGTCGCGCTTGCGAAAGTGCAAGGCCAGCGCAGCCCCTCACCCTAGCCCTCTCCCCGGAGGGGAGAGGGGACTTGTCCGTCGCACTGTGTGGACCTGCAGCCAGAAACGTCATCACGTTCTCCATAAGCATTCTTAAAAATGTCAGCCAGGCCGATAACCACGCATCGCCACACGCACCGGCATGCTCAGACTCGCCGGCGGCGGCGTATCGATGCGCACGCCACGCAGTACTTCGAGCAGAGCGCTGTCGGTCTTCTCGACGCCGCTCGGTTTGATCAGTTGCACGCGCGTCACGCTGCCATCCGGCGAGAGCCATAGATTCACGCGCACTTCGAAGACGAGGCGTCGCGTGCGGTCATCGCGTTGAATGGCCTCCTGCAGTGCGTAACTCAGGTATTGCTCGTAGGAAGAACCACCGACGCCGCTGCCGCCACCGCTGCCCACCGTGCCGCCGCCTTCGCCCGCGCCGATGTTGAAGGCGTCGTTGCCGGCCTGTGCGGGACCATTGATGGTGATCTGCTTGGCGACATCGGGCGCCTTGGGCGCCTGCACCGGCTTCGCAGGTTCGGCGGGCTTGGGCACTTCCTGCTTGATTTCTTCCTTCTTCGGCTCCGGCGGCTTTTCCTTCGGCGGCGGAGGCGGCGGTGGCAACGGCGTGATGGTGGCGATGCGCGGCGCGGAACGGCGCACGCCCACTTCATGGCCGGCGAGCATCCAAACCAGCCATGCCGCAGCAAGCAGCAGCACCAGCGCGATGATGCGTCCGCGCCATCGCTGCCATCGTGTCTGCTCGGGGTAAGCGGGCTCGAACATCTTCAGTTCTCAGCTCGCTTGCTTGCCGGTCACCAGACCGACTTGCGTAAGTTCGAGACGGCGCAGCAGGTCGAGTACGTCGACCACTTTCTGGTACTGCACATTGGAGTCGCCCTTCACGATCACCGGAAAGTCGGGCGTCAGCGCTTTCTGTTCGCGCAGCCGCTGTTCCAGTTCGCCCATGCTCACCGGAAAAGCATCGAGGGAAATCTGTCCCGTATCGGATACGGTGATCGCCTTGGTCTGCGGCTTGGCCAGACTCACCGATGCGCTGGCCTTGGGCAGGTTCACCTTGATGCCCTGCACGGCCGCCGTGGTCATGATGATGAAGATCACCAGCAACACGTACGCCAGGTCGAGCATCGGCGTGATGTTGATGTCGTCGTACGGTTTGTCTTCGTCTTGGGCTCGCATGGCGCTCTCCTCAGCTTTCCACCGTGGAGAGATCCACCGCGCGATGCAGCTCGGCCAGACGCGTCACGAACTCATCGACGAACACCTGCATGTTCGCGGTGACGGCCTTGTTGCGCGTCAGCAGATAGTTGTAGCCAAACAGCGCCGGGATCGCGACGAACAAGCCGGCGACCGTGGCGAGCAGCGCGGCGGAAATGCCCGGCGCGATCGCGTTGATGTTCACGTCGCCCGCGGCGGCGATCGCGGCGAAGGTGATCATCACGCCCACCACCGTACCGAGCAGGCCAAGGAACGGGCCGCCGGAAATGGCGATGGTCAGCATCACCATCGAGCGCGACAGCGCCTGGTTCTCGCGCACCAGGGTGGAATCCATCACCGCGCGGATCGCTTCGATCGATTCGGAGGCGATTACCAACCGGCCGTCTTCATCGCGGCGGCGCCACACTTCCTTGGCACCGGTTTCGTACAGGCGATAGAGCGAGGAGCGGGCCAGTTCCTGCTTCATCGCGGGCGAAGCATGGTTGCCGGAAAGACCGAGCAGATTGCTGCCCAGCTCGCGATAACGATGCAGGAAACGCTCGTTTGCATTCGTCACCTGCGATACGTAGCTGCCACGCTGCCACATCACCAGCCAGGAGATCACCGCCATGATGCCCAGCAAGGCGATCACCACCCATGCATCCACGGTGACCGATTTGACGATGATGCCGAAGTAGCCGAAGCCGAAGCCCGATTTCTTTTCGTCCTCGCCATAGGCGGCGAGCTTCGATTCGGCGCCCTGCGTCAGCACGTCGGCGGCGATCGTCGCCGCAGGGCGCACCACGCGCGACAGGCGCAGTTCGTCCATCTGTCCAAGGAAGGCGGCAAAGGGTACCGGCGTGGCACCAGCGCTCGCTGCATCGCCACCCACCGTGGACGGGCCGCTCAATGCAGGCAACGCGGCGGCGAGATTCGCATACGGTTGACCGTTGACGTACAGCGCGATCTGGCCATTGCCGGCCGTCACCGCCAGATGCGTCCACTGACCAGCCTTCAGGGGTGTGGCCGCCGCCGTGCGCTGCGGTGCGCTGGCGCCATCCACCTCCACGAATGGCGCGCCACCGTCGATGCCGATGAGCAATGCCTTGCCGTCTTGGCGATGGCCGTAAAGCAAAGTGGCGGTAGTCGGCAGCGCATCCAGCTTGATCCACGCGCTGAAGGTGAAACTGCCACCCTCCTTGATATCGAGCGAGGCGCTGGTCGGCAAGGTGATCACGGTGGAACCGTCGAAGCGGGCCGCATTGCCGGCGATGCCACCGTCCACCGTGCGCAGCGCACCGCTTGCTGCGTTGTTGCCATAGGCGGTCGCATCTTTCGGCGGCTGGCCGCTCTGTTCGTCGAAGTGATACACCAGGGTGTAATCGGCATCGAACGTGGCGGCGCCGCTGCTCAGCGCGGGCGCCTTGCTGTTGCCGTAATACATCCAGATGGTCTGCTGGCCGTTGGCCGGCAGATCGGTGACGTCGAGCCAGATCTGCGCCACGCCCATCACCGGATCGAAGTTTTCGATCTGGTAGTTCAGCGGCGTTTTGCCGTCGGGGGCGACGAAGCGAAGATCCGCGCCCGTCTTGGCCACGCCGTCGAACTGGAAGTTGCCCGGATGCAACCGAATCAACAGCGGCATGCGCCCAACTGGTTGCGCGATATTGCCGCCCCTGGGGCTCGTATCCAGAGTGATGGGTTTGCGGTACGACCAGTCGTCGTTCCACCAGGAGGCCTCGGCGGCCATGCCCGACCGCGGCAACAGCAGCAGGCACAGGGTGCAAAGAAGGATGAAGTACCGCATGGTTTTGAGCCTCTATCCGGAATGCGAAGGGATTACAGTCCTGCCTTGACGCTGAAAAGCAGATGCCCGTCGTGCGCCCTGGTCTGCACGCCAGCCCGCAACGGGTAGGCGTATTCCAGATCGCCGTTCAAGTAATGGAAGACGGTGAACGACGTGCCGATGCCGGTGCTGAGCAAGGTGAAGCGCCCGCGCTGCTCGGGCAGCGGATCGATCAGCATCAGGCGCGCGCTGTCGACGAAGACATGGAAACGCCAGTCGTTGGCGAACGATCCCAGCCACGCGTGAATCGAAGGCGTGCGCAATTCGACCGAAGCGATGGCGCCGTTGTCCGCCGTGTCTTCCGCCGACAGATAGCCGCGTACGCTGCTCATGCCGCCGGCTGCGAACTGTTCGCTGGAAATCAACGGCTGGGTGCTGGCCTGCGCGCTGGCGCGCGTGGCGACGGCGAAGTCGCCGGCAAAACTGTGCGCATAGTTGAGATCCAGCCGCAGATCGGCGAAGTTGTCGCGCGCGTTGTAGCGCTGGTTGTCGAACGCCTGGTTGCCGCTGCCCACACCGCGCCAACCGAAGTTGCCGGTGAGCGTGAAACCGGTGGTGGATTTATCGGTGCTGCGCTGGCCAGTGTAGGCGGCCGTCAGGGGGTAATACGTCAGCGGCGCTTGCAAGGTCTGTCCGCCAAGCGTGATGTTCTGCTCGAAATGCTTGCGGCTGATGCCGAACGACACCATCTGCGTGTAGTCGCCGCCCAGCATCGGCAATTGCTTGGTCGCCTGCAGGCTTACCGCATTGCCTTTGCCGAGTACCGTGGTACCGCCCAGCGTGTTGGCATTGCTGTTGGATTTGTAGGCCGAGCCGAGCAGGCTCCAGTCCGTATTCAACGGCGCGAGATACGACAGCGCATATACCTCGGTGGCGTGTCGATCCTGCGGCGCCACGATATAAGTGGCCGAAATCGTGTGCCCCAGCTGCCACAGGTTGTCGTAGCGCACGGAAGCGATGGTGCGCAGATCCGGCGTATAGGCGCTATGGTCGTTGTTGACTTCGACGCTGCCGTGCAACGGATAGGTGTCGTCCACCTTGAGCGTGACGTCCATCGTTTGCGGCATGCTGCCCGGACTCAGCAGTGGAACCACTTGCCGCCCCGATTGTTTATTGAGGTCGGTGAGTTCTTTCTGCACCTGGTTGAAGTTCGGCACGCTGCCTTGCGCCAGCGAAGGCACCGCATCGCGGATCTCCTGCGGCGAGTGATACTTCGCCCCTTCCACGCGCAGGCGGCCAATGCTGTTTTCCGTCACCTGCAGCAGGATCACGCCGTTCTTCACTTGCTGCGGCGGAATTTCCACTACTACCGATTGATAGCCCTTGGACTGATACAGTTTTTGCAGCGCATCGCGGGCGGCGTGCACGTCATTCATGCTGCGCCCGGGGCCGAGGTACGGATCGACCGTATTTTCGATGTCGTCGGCGTGCATCAGCGTATTGCCGCGCACCAGGTATTCGTTGATCTGGAAGTTAGTGGGCGTGGAAGCAGGCGCCGGCGCGGCTTGTGTCTGCGTCTGCGCTGCCAGGGGAAACGCGAGCGCCAGGCCGATCAAGGCCGCCATCGGGCGCAGCAGACGCGCTGCATTGCTACTTCCGTGCCGCATGCTCATGCGCCGCCCCGTGCGTGCGTCGATCTGTCGGTGTCCAGCCGTCGATACGTTCCCCATCGACGCCGCGAAACTAACGCGCCGCAGATAACCGAATCACGACAGCGGCATGTCGGCTGCGCAACATGGCGCCCCATCCCCCTGCCACGTCCCTGTGGCATTCGCGGTCCCTGCCGCCGATGTCTCGTTTGCCTGATCACGCAATGCGCATCCCGATCGCAACGGCTTTTGGCCGTCCATTTGCAAGAGTCAAAAAATCCCCACACGCGGGCGCCAGGCGCCGTGCGTGATGCGAAAACCCGGAAAGGGCATCCTTGCCCGTCCACGACATCCCTGCCCGAATAGACCGGGCGCCCACTTCGGGACTGAACCTTGTCACGAAAAATTCATGGTTCGGGCGTACACAGGGCTTTCCGACATGCGGGTGTCATGTTTCTGGACACACGACGCCCGCAACGTGCTCTTAAAACGTTTTCACGCGATTCACTGTCACATTCCGGGCATAGCCTTTAGGGCTCGTCCAAGGAGGCCATACAACGTGCGGCGCTTTCGTAACCAAGGGTCTTGAGTACTTCGCCATTCGACGGTTCGCGGTCATGGTTTTATGTTCGACGCTGTGTTTGGCATCTCCTGCAGAAGCGGTTTCCAACCCGTATCGCGCGGACTCCCAGGCGATCTCGTCCACGAGTGAACCGGCCCGCGGCGCTCAGGCCGAAGACACCATTGCGTTCGACATACCCGCGCAAACGTTGCTGACGGCGTTGCGAAGCTACAGCGAGCTCACCGGGCAGGCGGTGCTCGTGGACAACACGCTGGCGGCAGGACGCCATACCTCCGGCATCCATGGAAACTACGACAAGATCGAAGCGTTACGGAAGTTGCTTGCAGGGACCGGGCTGGTCGCCAGTTATTCCAGCGACCAGGCGTTCACGTTGAAGCTCGCGGAGCCGGGCGCAACCGTCGACAGAACGGTGCGCGAAACACCGGAAAGCCTTGGGGTGGAGGAAAGCCAAGCCGTGATCGAACACTATGCAGGAAAAATCCAGCAGCCCATCGAGGCCGCGCTTTGCCAATCCGCGCAGACGCGTGCCGGCACGTATCGGCTTGCCTTGCAGATCTGGATCGCCCCATCGGGACATATCGAGAAAACCCGTTGGCTGAGTCCCATCAGCAGCCAGCGTGGCTATGAAATGCGGCACGCCCTGAACGGGCTGGCGCTGGAACCGCCGCCCGCCGGCATGCCGCAGCCGATCACCCTGTTGCTGCTGCCGGGGCGTGCGGCCGATGTTTCGGCCTGCGCTGCGGCGCCGTCGGTGCACTGAGGCTGGCGGCGATGGAAACCACGTCATTGCCTTTGCTTCGCCTGTTCATGGAGCGACGCCACGAGTTGCGGCGACGCCTGAAAAGCCGCCTGGGTTCCGATGAACTGGCCAACGATGCCTTGCAGGAAACGTATTTGCGCATCGAGCGCATGGGCGATGGCGCCTGCGTGTCGAGCAATCCGGCGGGCTATCTGTTTCGCATGGCGATCAACGCCGCGTCGGATCAGCGCCAGGTCGATGCGCGCTATCTCACCGGCAGCGAGGTCGACGATCTGCTGCATGTCGGCGCCGATACGCTGGACCCGTCCAGGATCATGCATGCCCGGCAGGAAGTGCATGTGCTGGAACAGGCCCTGGGCGAGTTGACCGAACGGCAGCGCGCGATCCTGATAGCGGCCCGCGTCGAGGATGTATCGCAGGAGGACATCGCCCGCCGGTTCGGCATTTCCGTGCGCATGGTCGGCAAGGAACTCAAGAAGGCGTTGGAATATTGTGGCAAGCGTCTCGATCGCAAAGTCGTTCAGCGGTTCGGTCCTGGCGCCGGAAAAGAGTCTTAGGGGTATGCCCATACTCGATCACATGGCTCACCGTCGTGCTGCGCTGCAAAGGGAAGCGCAGCATTGGCTGCTGCGCCTGACCTCGGGCAATGCGACCATGCACGACGCGAACGCTTTCGAACACTGGTGCGGACAGAGTCCCGCGCACGTGGAAGCCTTCGCAGAAACGCGCCGACTGTGGGAAAACCTTGGCCCGGCCGCCCATGCCTGGATGGCGGGCGAGCAGGCTCGCATGGCCGTGCAATCTCCGCACGCCGTTGCGGCGCCACGCACGCAGCCGCGCATGAGTCGCCGCGCGTTCCTCGGCGCGGCCGTGGCCGCCTCGGCGGCGCTCGTGGTGATGCATCCGCCGCTGCAACTGTGGCCGTCGCTGACCGACATGGCGGCGGACTATCGCACCGCCACCGGCGAACAGCGCGAAGTGGATCTTGGGCACGGCGTGGTGGTGCAGATGAACACGCAGACCACGATGAACCTGCGCCGGTCGCAGGGACGGCTCACCAGTATCGAGCTGCTCGGCGGCGAAATGCAGCTCAAGGCCACGGCGGCTGCGTCCAGTCCCGTGAGCATATTCGCCGGCGGTGGGCGCATCGACGTCAATGCATCCGGCAAGTGCAACGTGCGTTGCAATGATGCGGGCGTGGAAGTCACCGGCCTGGATGGCACCGTCACTTTGCGCTATCAGGGCCAGACCACCGTATTGCAAACCGCGCAGCGCACCGATTACGGCGACGGACGAGTGGGCCAGGTGCTGCCGGCGAACATCGAAACCACCATGGCGTGGCGGCGGCGCGTATTGATTTTCGACGGCCAGCCGCTGGCCGATGTGGTGGGCGAGATCAACCGTTATCGTCCGGGCAAGATCATCCTTGCCAACGCCGACCTGGCCGCGCGCAAGGTGCAGGCGCGGTTTTCGCTCAACCAGCTGGCTGACGTGGCGGCGCTGATCCAGGATGCCTATGGCGCCAAGGTCACCTCCCTGCCCGGCGGGATCGTGATCCTCAGTTGACGGCAACCGGCCTGTTCCGACTTTACTGATCGCTGGAGCGGATGAAGGACAGACCCTTGGGCGTCAGCTGCAAAGTTGCGCCACGCTCCTTTTCGTCCAGTTTCTGCACCAGTCCCATCGCCAGCAGGCGCGAGGCGACCGATTCGGGCACCGCGGATGCATGCCCTTCGGCCACGCTTTCCAGGCCGGAGATTTCCTGCTTTTCAAGATGTATCGCCACGTTCACGGGTGCGCTGCCTCGTCAAAAACCATGCTTCAAGCCTGCATCGGCAAGTGTGACAAAATCCCGCCCGCGGCGTGAAATCCGGGTGTATCCGTCCTGCGCTCGCGCGCACGAAAAAGGAAAAAGAAAGCCGCCCGTGAGGCGGCTTTCTCGATGTCGTCGGAACGGCTTACTGCTGTACGAGCGAGTAGTGCAGCGTGATTTGGTCCGGCGTAATGCCGTTCAGATCGTTCTGGCCGTAGACCTGGTTGATCTGATACGTGTTGCCGGTGCTGTCAGCGAGCGTGCCGACCAGATGGATCTCGATCAGGCGCGTGCCGATCAGATTGCCCCAGCCGTCGCGGATGCCGCGCAACTCACCCAGCACGATCTTGCCGGTGAAGGTGTCGGTTTCGTTGGCGCCGGCGGTATTGGTCACCGTTACCGGGCCGGATACCGCGAACTTCGTACCCGCCTGGTAGGTACCGCTCGGAATCGACACACCATTGCCGGAGATGGATACCGAAACACTGTCCTGCAGCGTGTAAGGCGGCACGCCACCCGCACCTGACTGAAGGCTCAGGTTGTCGGTGAGATTGTTGAGCGACACCAGACCGCCGAGCACGAAGTAGGTATCGGCGCTGGAGTTGACCTGCTCCGGCAAGGTGCCGGCGGTGCTGCTGGTGAGAGTCGAAGAACTGTTGCTGGCCAACGCCACGTAGGAAAGGCCATAGGCGCCGGTGGTGGCGATGTTGACGTTGGTGGAATTGGTGCTGGTACCGGCGACTTCCAGTTTTCCGCCTTGCTGGAACGACAGGCTGTCGGTCTGGCCGGCGCTGTTATTCAAGCTGACCTTCAGGCTGCTGGGAACGTAGGTGAATTGCGCCGCATACGAGGCCGAAGCCACGAAAAGCAGGCCCGCAGACATGCACATGGCAAGCGTTTTCAGACGTGAAGCGATATTCATGAGCGCTACTCCTTGACTGACGCGCGAAAGAAATGCGCCGTACCCCTATGCACGGCGCGATGGTGTGGCCGGGTTGTGCCCGGCAGTCGAATATCGTCGTGGACGTTCCGACGTTATGTACGCCGGTCTGTTTTCAGGCGCATTGCCGATTCGCGCGAGCAAACATGACATTTCTTTTAAACGGAGGGACGGCACGACACCGGCGCGCAAAGCCGATTGCCATAATCGCTTTCATAATCCGCTTTCGACCGGCCTGGTCGCGCCGGTCGATGACTCGCCATGCCGATGAGCGCGATATCGCCAACTAGGGCCTGTTTACACTATTTGCGTAGCCCGCGTTGCCGTTGTGTAGCCGTCAGGTGGTAGTGCGTGGCGCAGGCTTGGCTGGCTCCACGCGCTGCCGCATGGCGGCTACACAACGGCAACCCGAAGGGCTG